>Ga0153948_1000184_pt1 | contig 33200 bp, 39 predicted proteins | sample TSNJ032MetaG_FD_104696 | JGI IMG/M metagenome (GOLD analysis project Ga0153948, IMG submission 104696) | Attine ant fungus gardens microbial communities from New Jersey, USA - TSNJ032 MetaG | ecosystem: Host-associated > Fungi > Mycelium > Unclassified | place: USA: New Jersey, Wharton State... | reverse complement strand
GCGCGGGCTGGATGGTTTCACCAACATTTCGTCGTCGCGCTTGAGCAAAAGCACTTCGCTACCGTCCTCCATGCGACGGCGGCCTTGATAGGTCGCCCGCCCGGCGTCTGCCGGGGTCCATAGGCGATTATAGTCTATAGATGATATTTTGCTACGGTCTGAATTGCGTTTTTCGATCCACGTCAGCACCGCCGGAGATACCGCCTCGGCGGGCCGCTTCGGGGCCTGTGGGCGCGGTTTTGGCGCTGCTGGTGCCTTCGGTCCGCCCTGCCCGCTCGGCGGCTCCTCTGGCCGCTCCTGCGGCCTCGGGGGCCGCTGTGGTTTCGCGGACTGCTGTCGGTCGGTCGGCCCAAGCCGAACCTCCCAACTGTTCCGGTGCGCCTGCTCGCCGTTTGGCAGCGTAACCGGCTGCGCGCCCTTGTGGTCAACCGCGATGCGGTCGCCGATCTGTGCGCCGCTCGCGGCAAGGGCGCGCTCAAGGTCCACGCCCCATAGCGTATGTTCCTCGCCGTCGCGGCCTTCGACCGTGACGAAATAGCTCTGCCCGGCCCCTTCCCGGTTCTCGAATGGCGCGGCCCCGTGGTCCACCAAGCGGCTGTAAAACTCGGCGGCCTCGGCCTTGTCGTCGGCGCTCGCGCGCCGCATCGCCTCTAGCGCCGGATCGGCGAAGGTCACTTTGATGCCGTGCATACCGGCCAGCCGCGCAACGTCCTCGCGGAATTGATCTGTGCCGCGAACGTCGAGGGCCTGGCCCTCGAATCGTTCGGCGGCCAGCGCCAGCGCGACAAGGGCCGCGCCCGCCGTCGCCCGCTCGGCCCGCACGTGCGTGGCGCGGTCCAGCACAAGGCCGCCGTCCGCCGTCCGGTAGCGCATCGTGCCGTCCTTGCGGGCCTGCGGCTTCAAGGATTTCATGATGAAGTCCTTGGCCCGGTCGGCGCGCTCGGCGGTCAACAGGTCGCCGCGCATTTTTTCCTCGCGGGCTTCACGGGCGCGCAGCACGGCGAGCGCGTCAACGTCGCCCGCCTCGGCGCGCAGCATCAGCCATTCATTCCAGTTCGGAAGCCCGGCCCCACCGATCAGCGCCTTATGCTTGGCGTCCATGTTGGCCGCCAGTCCCCGGCGCGCGGCATCGGCCTGCGCCTTTACATTCGCATAGAGCGCCTTACGCACGGATCCGCGCGGCCCGGCCTTGATGATTAGGCGCTGTGTCGTCGCCCACTGCCGGATGCGCTCAGCCTCACGCGCCCGCTCGGTCTTAATGGCGACAACGCCTTGCTTACGACCAGCGATGGCCGCCTGCCGTTGCCGCTGATACTCGGCGAACAATGCCGCGCTCATCGGGTGCATCTGTCGCGGGCGCAGCTCGTATCGCCGCCGTGCCTCCGGTGCTGCTCGGCTGCTGTCGCGCTCGAACGGCCCTAGCCGGTCGGTCAGCGCCTTCATGGATAGATCGCGTCCAGCTTCGCTGGCTTTGCACCACAAGCCCAGTCCGGCATCGCCAATCACAAGACCCGCACCGCGCGGCTTGATCTGCAAGCCATGCTCGGCGAGTACGGCATGTAACTCCTGCCAGTTGCTGGCCCGGCGCATGGTCGGGGCAACCTCGCGCGCAGCGTAGCCTATGAGGCTATCGACGCCTGCGTGGGCCTCCATGTCTGCCGCCTTACCGTCTATCCCTGCTCCATCGCGGCCAGCGCCATTTCGCGCCCGTCGCACGCTGTCAGACTGTTGGGCTCGTCCTTGCTCCATACGATCACGTGCATGATGCGGCAGTAATTCCGAATACCGTCCCGGCCCGTGTGCCACACCGCTGCCGGACAGGTTTCGCAAACCGTTGTAGGTTTCGGCCTCTGGCCGCTCGGCAAGCGCGAGATGGTAGGACTGACGTAGGAACTCGCGGAAACGGGTGTCGTGTTGTCGCTCGGGTCTGAGTTGGGTTCTGTCAGATCGGTCATAGGCTTTTCCTTCGGTTAATCCGTGGTTAGTGCGTTGCAAGCCATGCTTGATTTCGAGGCGTTCGCACGCCTCCATGAGCCGTTGCTTGTCAAAGAACGGCTCGATGTTTTGCAGGCCCGTGGAGTGAACCTTGTTGATGGCGACGTGAACGTGCAGGTGGTCGGTGTCGATATGCACGGCGCTGATACGCTGGTGGTCGGCGTAGCCGATGGTCGCGCATAGCTCGTCCTCGATGGCGTGCAGCACGTCTAGCTCGGGCCGCTCGCCGGGCGGGAAGCTGAAAACAAGGTGATAGGTCTTGTCGGCCTTCGACCGCTTGTTGGCCGCCTGTATCGCTTCAATGATCGTGGCGGCCTGCGCCGGGTCGTCGGTCCCGCAATTGGTCACGCGGTAGCTGCCGACTTTCTCGCCCTGTGTGGTGGTCCCTTTGGTGTCCAAGATGTAATCGGCGGTGCGCTTCCAGCTTTCCGGCTCGATGCCGCCTTGGGCCGCCACCATGTAGCGGACCAGCCGGGCCGGGCTGGACGTGCCCTTGGTTCTCGGCACTCGCTTGGCGATCATTTCAACGCCTGCCGCATGATGGCCGATAGCTCGGACTGCAAGGCCCGAAACTCGTTCATCATCTTCTCAACGTCGATGGGCCGCGCGCCCTGCCCGCGCTTCTCCGCGAGCCACAGCTTTAGCAGCCCGGCCACGCGGCCAAGGTCGCCGTTCACCCGGCCAAGGTCCGCCACGGCCTTTAGGTCGTAGACGGATCGGATCGGGTGATTGAGGCCCGCCGCCAGCATGTAGGCGGACAGCGATAACCCGGCCTGTGCCGCCCGGTCGGCGACCTCTGCTTTCTCGCTGTCTGTCACCCATACCTTGATCGGCGGAACCTTCCGCCGGGGCCGCCCGGTCGGCGGGGTTGTGTCGTCATCTGCCATGCGCTCCGCGCCCTCCTTCGTTTGGTGTCCTTCGCCTTTGTCGCGGTAGCGACCGTGAGCCTCGCAGAGCAAGATTGCCGTCGAGCCGCAGGCGAGTAAGGGGCTGTGTTGGGGGACTGCGCGCTTGCGCGTAGGCCTACAACACACATCTTGCCGTCCTGTCCTCTGCGACTATACGCGCCAATGCGCGTCTAATCCATCCCTGCCAGTCTTTCGAGGCGAAATCGCGCATAATCGCATATCCTCGCATGATATCGCATATCTGCGCTTGCGGTTTCGCGTTCCATCGCGTATCATCGCATTTATTCGCGCATGATTGCGTATCGTCGCGCACCGGGCTAGAATGCTGTTGCACCGTTACGAATCACGGCAAGGAAAGGAGGAATTTCGATGACTAAGGCGGCACCAAAAACGCACCGCAAAGGTGCGGGCCGGGTCGCCTTCCTAGCCCGTGCGGACCTGTTCCGGTCACTGGTTGAAGCAGGCCACCCGCAACGCTCGATCTACGACGATCACGCGGCGGACCTCGGCATCAGCTACAGCCAGTTCAACCGATATGTCGGCAAATACCTACTAGGAAAGGCACCTGACCATGAGCACCAAAAAGGCCCGGCCCCAGCGCCCAGCGCCGGGCCGAATCCCAAACCCGCAAGCGGCGGATCAGGCGGCGAGTCCGATAACAAGCGAAGCCCCTCACTCAACCCCGATGACGGCAAGGGCAAAAGCCAGTTCTTCGACGCCCAAGCCAACAAGCGAAAAGACCTCATCTAACCGGAGCGAAAATATGAAGAAAGTGCATTTCACCCTGCAAGGTAAAGGCGGCGTCGGTAAGTCGTTCGTGTCGAGCCTCATCACGCAATACCTGACCGCGCAAAGTGAGCCGGTCGTCGCGGTCGATACCGATCCGGTCAATGCCACGCTTGCGGGCTATGAGGCGTTCAACACGCAGCGCCTCGAATTGATGGAAGGTGGCTCGCTGGTCGAGCGGAACTTTGACACGCTGATTGAAAGGATTGTCGAGGACGATTCCCATTTCGTCATCGACAACGGCGCGGCGAGCTTTATTCCACTCTCCTACTACATCGCCGAAAACGACGCTATCAACGTCATCAGCGGCCACGGTAAGCAGGTGGTCATTCACACCGTCATTACCGGCGGACAGGCGATGCGCGACACGCTCGGCGGTTTCGCCCAACTGGTCGAAAAGCTGCCGGACGATGCCCGCCTTGTCGTGTGGCTCAATGAGTTCTTCGGCGACATTGAGGCCGACGGAAAGACGTTCGAGCAAATGCGTATTTACGAGAACAACCGCGACCGCGTTCATGGCGTCGTGCGGATCGTCCGTCAAACCGGCAGCACGTTTGGCAAGGACGTGCAATTGATGCTCGATTCCAAGCTGACTTTCGATGAAGTCGCCGCCTCCCCTGCTTTCGGCCTCATGTCAAAATCCCGCCTCGCGCAAGTGAAAAAGGCGATCTTTGAACAATTGGCCGCCGTGATTTGAGGGGGCAGGATGATTGACTTTGATGAGCTACGGAAAACCGTCGCCATCAAGCATAATGTCCTGCTCGGGCCGGATGATCCTATCTTGGTCACGGTCACACTGCATGACCTTGTGCTTGGCCGATATGTCGAGGTTCTAACAGCGCAGAATGAGGGCCATCAAAAGGCCCTCGCCGCTGCCCTGCATGAGCATGTCGAACAGTCGAAGGCCACGGCGGGCCGCGTCATCACTGACGCCGCCGATTACGTGAGTGGACAGGTGCGGCAGGCGGTGACTGCCGCCCTGACCGAAGCGGGCGCGCAGCTACGGCAGGATGTAGCCGACGCCCGCGCGGCCAGCCGCGAAGCTGCCGCCGGAGTGCAAACCGCACGAGCGGCGCGCACTACGGCCATAGCGGCGTCGGCGGTCGCGGCGATCTGCGCGCTGGCCGCCGTGGTCGTCGTGCTGCTCAAATAGGGAAGCGTCGGCGTCTTTAGCGGCTCAACGTCGCCCAAAACTACATACCGCTGCGACGATGGCGTGACATACTGGAAAAACGAATAACCGGAGGAAACCATGACACTGGTAACGCTCGAAATTGCTTCCGATGATCTGTTGCGCGGCGCTCGCCGCGTCCTGCCCTTCGCGGCCTTCTTTCCCCTCGCCGCCTATATCGCGCTCGTCGCAGATCCCGCGACCGCCAGCCTCGGCGATCTGATTACGTTCTACCGCTCGTCGGCGGCCCTCTGGTGGACGCTGGGCGGCCTCGGGGCTGCTGGCCTGTGGGAAGCCCTGTATGTCGGCCCGACCCGCCGAGCGGCACGGTGGGAAGCTGCAAGGATCCGCGCGGCCAGCCGTTCGGCCAAGGCGGCTTTCACCGGCTCCCGATCATGAAGATGTTGCGCCGGGCGAGCGCCCGGCACAGAATAGAAAAACGGACAGAAAGCGGACACTCGATACGCACGAACGAAAAACGGCAAGTGGCCCTGCGGCGAAAGCCGCCGCAGGGGCCGCGCCTAGTGGATTATCTTAGATAATCATGGATGGAATCTGCGGATAGCCCGCAAACCCGCGCCGTTGCTGGGTTTCCAGACATTGGCCGGATGCCGTTAACGTGGGGGTTGGGTACTGAAAACGTGGGGGTTGGGTGCCGTTAACGTGGGGTGGGTGCCATGATCGGGGGGCTTGGGTCGCCCGATTTCCCATTTGAGGGCGGTTTGCGGGACGGGGCGAAATCCTACGCTAAGGTTTTGGCCCCGTCCCGCAAACGACCCCATTTAGGGTATACCCTAGGCTGACAAAGCAATCATAATTCGCCTGACGGAATTTTCGGCGGTTCCGGCTTACAGCCCCAGTTGCGAGTACCCGTTTCGCATGAAGACCAGCACCGATTCCGGTGCAAGCATATTAACCGGCTCGGGGACTATCTGCTGGATCTGCAACGCCCCGCTCCACCACGCGATCCGAAATCCGAAATCCGAACATCGATTTCACATTAAAATCAGCAGCTTAGGCCGAGATGTGGCGGATTTTTAGCGAATCCCGGCCAGGCCTCTTTTTGGGCGATAGCCGGTCAACGGGTGGCCTCGGTAGACGGCGGCGGCGTCTTGCGCTTTTTCTTCCGGGCAAGCTCGCCCAGCAACAGCAAGGCCAAGTGCCAACATGCAAGGTCGCCGTCGCCCCTGTCCTGTTCCCACTTCTTCACCGCGTCCGGCGAACGGTAGACAAGGGCCGCTAGGGCCGCCTGCGTAAGGCCGTGGCGCTCGCGCAGCCGTCGCCAGTCGTCGCCGGTCGGGCGCGCTAGGATAGGCTCTTGCGCTGGCTTCTCACTCTCCGCCATGGTCCCCCGGCCCACGCGGCGCGGTTCCATATGCCCGCCGCAAGTCGGTGAGGGATTGCACCACGGTCGTGATGTGCATCCCAAAGCGCCAATACTCGTGCCGCATGACCGGGCAGGGGTCGCAGTCGTCTTGCGCCGGTAGAGGATAACGGTTGAGGTTGAGGGCGAAACAGCGGGCCTGCTGCTCGGTCATATGGAACTGCGCCGCGTCGTCCACGAAAGCCCGTTCGTCGAACAGGGCGGACATGAACAGGCGCACGCCGTATTTGCGGCCAACCTCGGCGACGGCCTCGGGCGTACCCTGCACGTCGATGCCATATTCGGCCAGCAAACCACCATCGGGAGTGTCTTGCCACGTCTTTGCGATCTCGTTCACGGTCTGCGCCTCCGAATCCTTCGCGGTGAGGGCCGCCAAGCGCGCTCATTCGTCGGAATCGTTGACGGGTAGGGCAGGGTCATAGCTCTACCCCTCGCGGTGCAACGCGGCGCATGGCCGCCGGAATAGCGGCAAGCGCCCATTGCGGCAGGCTACGCCGAACGCCCTTGGTCCGTGCCTTCTCACGGCTCAAGATCAACCGCCGCCGCTTGCCGGTGTTGTCGAATACCAAAGCCCGATCCGCCAATTTCATGGCCTTGGGCAGATTCGCCATGCTTTGATTGAAGCGCCGTGCGATAGCCTCGTCCGGCACGCTATGCCCGCCAAGCTGCACGCGCGCCCCGACGCGGCTAAAAGACTGCTGCGCGTCCTTGATCCCGACGAATACGAGATTGATCTTAAAGCCCCGCTCACGCGCGGCGGCCATGAACGCCAAAGCGCCCCGCCCGGTTAGCGTCGTCTCGATCCCGAACGTCTCTCCCGCCTCCAACAGCGCCCGCCGCCGCTCGACCGCCTGCCGACCGGCAAGCGCGACCACGCGCGAATCATCAAAATTCTGCGGCTCGATCTGTCGGGCGATCTCGTCGGGGTTCACGATCTCGATTCGTCCGGCAACATACCGGCGGGCCAAGGTGGTTTTACCTGCGCCGTTCGGCCCGGCGAAAACCCATAGTTGCGGCGTCATAGAGCGCGGACAACTTCATCGTTGCCCTTGCGATACCGCACCAACTCGCGGTGCCCGTCCGGGTATTCCTTGATGAGCAAATCCGCTGGCGTGTCGTCCTCGGCGTAGTAGATCGGGAAACCGGCATCTAGGTGGGCTTGCGCTGCCGCGCCGTCATCATCCCGGCCAGCCCGCAAAAGATCGCGCCAAAGCGCCTCGCTTGGATCGGTTGTTTTGGTGTCCATGTTCGTTCCTCGTATCTCGATGCAGGGCAGGGGCCTTATGCCTCTGCGATCTGCGCAGGCTGGGCCGCGTGCGCCGCTTTGAGGGACAGGCGCAGGCCAAGCGCCTGGGCGACTTTCATCACCGTTGCAAGGCTGGGGTTGCCGTCGCCGGAAAGCGCCTTGTCCAGCCCTTGACGGGTCATGCCAACGTCGCGGGCAAGCTGGCTTAGGTTTCGGGCGCGGGCCACGTCGCCAAGGGCGGCCACGATCAGCGCCGGGTCGCCGTCCTCCATCACGGCATCGAGATAGACCGCAATGTCATCCTCAGTCTTGAGGTAGTCCGCCGTGTCGTAGCGGCTGAATTTAATGCCCATCGTCATCACTCCTTCCACTGCGCTGCAATGGTCTTTGCCAAGGCTATACCCCGGTCCTGACTGCCCTTGTCGTCCCCACAAAGCAGCACCACCACAATGGGGCCGCGCCTCATGAAATAGACGCGGTAGCCGGGACCGTAGTCGATCCTCGCGCGTGCTTGCCGATCCCGTAGGGCGGTAAGCCAGCCATCGAAAAATGTCGGTTTTGATAAGTTCGATCACACGTAAACTATAGTTGCTATTCACTCTAATGTCAACCATAGTTGCTAGGAAAAAATAGCACCAAATGAAGGCGGGTAGCAACGGCAACGCACACTCCATCGCACATAATCGCATTGAATCGCGCATCTGCGCACATAATCGCGTGTAAGCGCGCAGCCCTTAAACCCTCCCTTTTGGTGCCTAAATCGATTTTCGGAACGGCGCTGTTCACAGCGGCGGGCCGCCAATATCTTGTTTAAGATATATTATTTGAAAAAGAACTACTTGGGAAACATCCCTGCACGCCAAATTCCATTGCGAAATCAATACCTTGCGGTGTTTTCTGGCGGCCGATGCGTTTCAGATTACACGCATCCGCGTTTCAGATTACACGTGGATAAGTTGGCGGAATCCGCCAAAAGCCCCGTAAACCGGGGGTTCCGGCCCGTTTCAGATTACACGTGGATAACTCAATCAAGTCACAGGCTTTTCCACAAGCCGGGCCTCGATCTCGAACAGCCTAATATTGGATTGCACAATCCAATATTAGGCTGCAAGCGGTGTCCGGGGGTGGCCTGCTGCATGGCCTCGCCGCGGGCCTCTGCGGGCCGCTGGACGGCTTTTCCTGTTTGGTGTGGGGTGGGGTACTGACGCGCGTCTCGCGTCTCTACGGCGCTCTAAACGGCTCGGGCCGGGCGCGCCAGATCGGAGCAGGCGAGGGGTTAGAAAAGCCTGTCAGCCTCGTTGGGGCCGGGCAGGTGCAACGCACAGGGGGTAAGTTTCAAATAACTGTCCTCGCCCTTCACGTGGCTGTGCGCCTCGGGATAGAACAACAGGACTTCCCTTAGCCGCTGCTTGAAGCGGAATTTGAACAGCCTTAGCCCTTCGGGTGTGTCGGCGTAGTTGGCTCCAAGCTGCCGCATTAGCCCGACCCACGGCACGCGCACCACGGGCTTGCCACTCGCGCGCAGGACGAACATGCGGTAGGTCAACCAGACGTAAATATCCATCGCAAGCGGCGACTTGCTCAAGGCGTGATAAACGCGCAAATCGAGCGGCACAGGATGTGCCTTGATCTCGTTAAAGAACTGCTCGGTTAGCTCTAGCTCGCTCTGCCAAAGCGCCTGTACGCCGGGGTTCTTGTGCCAAAAAATCGTATCGCTGTTGGTGATCGGCAGGCGGCGGCTTCCCTCGCCGTGTTCGTTTTCATACTCGACCGACACCACGGCACGAAAGAGCCTCATACACTGCTCGCGCATCCGCGCAATGTCGCGCCCGTTGCTGTGTAGCTGTATCTTTTCTAGAAACTCAGCTTGCGAGTGCCCAAGCTTCAAATCGCGGCTGTTCGTCTTGATGGCCTCGGTGCAGATCCACGCGAGAACGATTCGCGGGATGGTGCCAAACGGCACGCCGTATTTACTTGTCGTCGGGGCGACGTTCAGGGTCAACAAGCCTGTGCTGCGGCTATAGAGCGTGCCGGGTGGCAACTTCGGGTCAGTGTGGGGAAGGGTGGCTTGTGCCATCACGCGAGTGATAACGCCGAGCGCGCCCGCCTTGCGCGCGGATTCTTTTTCGATCTCCCAAAAATCCTCGATCAGCTTGCGGTGCCGAGCGGATATCCCTGTTTCTTTGTTCCCGCCGCTGCTACCATCGTTACTTGCCACGCCGTTGGCCTCCGATAAAATTTTTTTCTATCAGTCACAGCAACTGCGACCGTTGTATTCAAGGTGCCAACGCCTAAATGTCGAAACGCGACACCGCTCAAAGTAAAGCAATCCCAGCGGACAAACCAGTGCCGCCGGAACGACTCATTTTTGCCCGAAACTTCAAGAAAGCCCGCAAGGCTGCGGGCCTGACACAAGAGGCGATTCGCGAAAAAACCGGCCTCGCCCAGCCCTTCATTTCTGAAGTTGAGAACGGCCTCAGCACCATCAACCTAGACAACGCGGCGCAACTTGCCTGTGCCGTGGGTCAACCACTATGGAAGCTGCTCACCCCGTAGCGGATTCCCTCACGATACCAAAGCCTAGCCCCTTTCTGACCCTTCCGTGGCAAAGCCTCTTGCGCGAATAGCTTTATAGTCTGTAGACTATAATACCATCGGCGCAATCTTACGGAAAGGGGCTTTGTATGGACGGCACGCAACCCGCGCGAGCGCGGCTCGGAGCGCGGGATGAGCACAATAGACGAATCACGGAAAAACTAAGCCGGGAGCTTGGCCCGGAAATTCTCGCGTTCCTGCGCGACGATACCGTGGTGGAAATCATGCTCAACCCTGACGGTTCGTTATGGGTCGAACAACACGGTCAGCCGATGCGGCCATTTGGACGCATGACGGCATCGCAAGCTGAATCACTTATGGCGACCGTCGCCTCTACCCTCAAGACGCACATCACCGCGCAGAACCCGATTCTCGAATGCGAGCTACCGATAGACGGCTCGCGGTTTGAGGCGTTGGTGCCGCCGGTAGTGGCCGGGCCTACGTTCACGATCCGCAAGAAAGCGGCCAAGATTTATACGCTCGATGACTACGTGAATTCGGGCATCATGACGCAAGCACAGCGTGACGCCATCGAGGCCGCTGTGCGCAACCGCCACAACATCCTTGTCGTGGGCGGCACGGGCACCGGCAAAACCACGCTCACAAACGCCATCATCGATTACATGGCGAAGGCGTGCCCGCTCGACCGCATCGTGGCCATCGAAGATACGGCTGAACTGCAATGCACCGCCGAGAATGTGGTCCAGCTTAGGGCTGTCGATTACGTCGATATGTCCCGGCTGCTCAAGGCGACCATGCGCTTGCGGCCCGACCGAATCTTGGTCGGTGAAGTTCGCGACGGTGCAGCGCTCGCCCTCCTGAAAGCATGGAACACCGGCCACCCCGGCGGTGTGGCAACCGTTCACGCAAATTCGGCATCTGCTGGCCTGATCCGCATGGAACAGCTTGTAGCTGAGGCCACGCAAGCGCCGATGAGAATGCTTATTGCCGAAGCCATCGACCTAATCATTTCGATTAAGAAAGTGGAAGGCGATAGGCGCGTGAAAGAAGTCGTCTCTGTCGTGGACCATGACGGCACCAAGTATGTCACTCAACCCATCGAGGAATAAACATGAGCCTTTCGTTCAACTTGCGTAGCCTCCTGCGCAGCCCAACCTTTTGGCTGCTGTGCGCTCTTACCCTTTTGGTGCTGTTTTCCATACCAGCACACGCCGCCGACGCCTCGGGCGCGGGCGGTGGTGCGGGCCTTCCGTGGGAAGGTCCGCTAGAGAAGATACGGAAGTCGGTCAGTGGCCCCGTGGCCTTCATTATCGCGCTGCTCGGCATCATCGGGTGCGGCGCGGGCTTGATCTGGGGTGGCGAAATCTCCGAGTTCATGCGCCGCATCATCTATGTGGTCCTCGTCGTCTGCCTGATCGTGTTCGCCAACACGCTGCTGACCGGCGCGCTGTTCTCCGGTGCTGTCATCCCGGCGGGCGGCATCGCCTTCGATCCCAGCGCGGCCCACGCAGTCATCAACGGTGCGGGGGTGCCCACTCAATGAGCGAGCAAGCGTTGCGTCAAACTCTAATTCGCCGGGCGCTGCACCGCCCGCAACAGATATGGGGGGGCGAGCGCGAGCTTATGCTTTTCTCCATGCTTCTTGCGGGCGGCATCATTTTGGCCGCGATGAACTTCGTGGCCTCGGTGGTAGGCGTCGTGCTCTGGCTGATTTGTGTCTACGGGCTGCGCAAGATGGCTAAGGCCGATCCGGTCATGTCCAAGGTCTACCTGCGCCAGTTGAAATATCGGGACTATTACGGGCCATATTCGCGGCCCTCGCGCGTGGCGAAATCGCCGCGCATCTATTGAGGGGCGCGCACCATGCTTGCATTGAAAAGTTTTCGATCCAAAGCGGCGGGTCTGCCCGATCTGCTCAACTATGCCGCTCTCATCGATGAGGGGATAGTGCAGGGCAAGGATGGCTCGTTAATGGCGGGCTTCTTCTTCCGGGGAGAAGATTCTGCCGTCGCTACGGAATCCGAACGGAATTACATCACGTCGATGGTCAACACCTACCTATCGCGCTTCGGTGCGGGCTGGGCCGTGTGGACCGATGCGGCCCGGCTCGACTCGCCCGGCTATCCCGCGCCGGAAGCTTCGCACTTCCCCGAGCCGATAACGGCCATGATCGATGCGGAACGCCGGGCCAAGTTTGAACAGGAGTCGGCGCACTACGAAACCGAATATGGCATGGTCGTGCAATTCCTGCCGCCGCTGCGGCGGGATTCGCGCCTTGGCGAGCTGGTCTATGACGATGACGGGCGCGATCTGTCCGCACCCGGCGACCGCCAGTTGGCCGACTTCAAAAAGCGCCTGCATGACTTGGAAGATGGCCTAGCCGATCTGCTGCACATGCGCCGCATGGGGACGATGCGCGCCAAAGCGCCGGACGGTGAGCAATACGCCTCCGATGAATTGGTGAACTACCTGCATTTCTGCCTGACCGGCGAGGCGATGGCGCTGCGCATTCCAGATTGCCCCATGTATCTGGATGCGTGGCTAGGCACGCCGGAACTATGGCCCGGCGACACGCCGAAACTCGGCAACAAATTCATCGCCTGCGTGGCGATTGAGGGCTTTCCGGGCTTCACCGTGCCGGGCTTGCTCGACATACTCGACGGCCTGCCGCTGTCCTATCGCTGGTCCTCGCGCTTCATCTTCCTTGAACAGCATGAAGCCGTCGCCGCGCTCAACCGCTACCGCCTCAAATGGCAACAGAAGGTGCGGGGGTTTTGGTCGCAGGTAATCAAGAGCAACAAGGGCATGATTAACACCGATGCCCTGTCGATGATGCAGGACAGCGAGCAAGCGATGAATGAAGCCCGTTCGGGCCTCGTTGCATATGGCTATTACACGCCCGTGGTCGTGTTGATGCACGCGAACCGGCAATTCCTAGAAGAACAGGCGCGCTATGTACGCCGCGAGATAGAACGCAAGGGGTTCGCGGCACGGCTCGAAACCGTCAATTGCCTTGAGGCATGGTTAGGGACACTGCCGGGGCACACTTTCCCGAACGTGCGGCGGCCCCTCATCCATACCCTGAACCTCGCCGATCTGCTGCCGCTGTCCAGCGTATGGCCGGGCCTGCGGGAGAACCCTTGCGAGTTCTACCCGGCAGGATCGCCGCCGCTCGTACAAACGGTCACAACCGGCGCAACACCCTTCCGGCTCAACCTGCATATCGGAGACGTGGGCCATACACTCGTATTCGGCCCGACCGGCGCGGGCAAGTCCACGCTGCTGGCAACGCTGCTTGCACAGGCCCGGCGTTATCGCAGTCGGCCACGGCCTGACGGCTCGACTATCCCCATGACGATAACGGCCTTTGACAAGGGCCGGTCGCTTTATGCGCTCTGCTCGGCCACGAGCGGGCTGCATTATGACATCGGATCGGACGATAGCCCGGTGGCCGTCGCACCACTCGCAGACATTGACAGCGATAGCGCGATGCTGTGGGCCGAAGAATGGGCCGCGATCTGCTTTGAATTGCAGGCGGGCAGGCCGCCGAGCCCGCACCAAAAGGGCGAAATTCACCGCGCCATGTCGCTGCTGCGCGAAGCCCCGCGCGAGTTCCGTTCGCTAACCGACTTCGTGTCAACCGTTCAAGACGACGAAATCCGCGCGGCGCTGAACCATTACACGATCAGCGGTGCAATGGGGCATCTGCTCGACGGCAAGTCGGATGCCGTATCGCTCTCGTCGTTCACGGTGTTTGAAATTGATGAGTTGATGAAGCTCGGCGACAAGAACGCCATTCCGGTGCTGCTCTACCTGTTCCGGCGTTTCGAGCAATCCTTGACGGGGCAACCGGCGATCCTGTCGCTTGATGAAGCGTGGGTGATGCTCGGTCATAAGGTATTCCGTGAACGCCTGCGCGAATGGCTCAAAGAGTTGCGCAAGAAAAACTGCCTTGTGCTACTGGCGACACAAAGCCTGTCGGATGCGGTTAGCTCCGGCCTGCTCGACGTGCTGCTTGAACAGTGCCCGACTAAGATTCTCCTGCCGAACAAAGAAGCCGATCTACACGGCACCAAAGAGAACCCCGGCCCGGCCGATCTCTACCGCACGTTCGGCCTGAATGATCGGGAAATCAATCTGCTCAAGAACAGCCAGTACAAACGGCACTATTACTACAAGTCACCACTCGGGCGGCGTCTGTTCGAGTTAGGCTTAGGGCCGCTGGCCCTGAGCTTCGTCGCAGTGTCCGACAAGGAAGCCCTGTCGGAAATTCACTACCTCCAAGAGACGCACGGGGCCGACTGGCCCTTGGCTTGGTTGGACAAACGAGGAGTCGATTATGCGCAATACGTTCATTAAGGCCCGCGTCCTGCCGCTGGCCGCCGCTCTTACTTTTGGTGCTGGCGCATTCATTGCCGCGCCCCCTCCGGCACAAGCGATTACCGTTGTCTGCACGAACTGCTCGACAGTGTTTCAGCAGGCAATGCAATACGCGAAGGAAGTAGAAACGGCGATCAACACCGCGCAGCAACTAGAAACGCAAATCCAGCAATATCAGAACATGGTGACGCAGGGGATTTCCCTGCCGTCGAGCATGTTCAATCGGATCACCGGGGATTTTCAACGCATCCAACAGCTTTACCAGCAGAGCAAGTCTCTCTCGGGAAATCTGGCAAACTTCGATCAGCAATTCCGCAATCAGTTCGGCGACTACAACCGTTATTTATCGCAGGTCGGTCAAAGCCCGACCTACATGCAGGACAACTATAAGCGCTGGAACGAACAAGGTTCCGACGCCATGCGCGTGGCGATGCAGTCGGCGGGCATGAACGTAAGCGCCATCGCCGACGAGGATGCGATGCTTTCGCAACTGGTGGCACGGTCGCAGAACGCCCAAGGCCGGATGCAGGCGATACAGGCGGGAAATGAGATTGCCGCGCAGCAGGTACAGCAGATGCAAAAGCTGCGGCAACTACTCAATGATTCCGTACAGTCGCAAAGCATGTGGTATGCGCAAAACGTCGAACGCCAAGCTGTCGATGATGCTTTCCGACAGCAATACCATGTCCCCGTTCGTAACTCTGCCTCCAAGGAATACTGATGATACTGTCAAAAAAAATCATCGTCATTCTTTCGGTCGTCGCGGTTATCGCGGTTAGCGTAACGGTCATTGTCAAGTTGGTAGGTGATGACAACAAGGCAGGCGACGCAATTCAATCCTCCGCCCCAGCTAACCCGCCCGCTGCGCCCTATGGCGGGCGCGGCCAGCCACACGGCGAAGTCAAAAACTCTCCGAGTAAGGAGTATTGACATGAACAGTCGCGCAAGGCTCGCGCTGCTGGTACTGTGCGTGTGTGCCGGAGTGGTATTCCTTGCCACTTCGGCACATGCGGAGACAAACCTGCAAGATGCGAGCGGGTCATTCACCGGTTTGCTAGACCTGATACAAAATAAGGCGAACGGGTGGGCCGGTAAGCTGCGAGGCTACGCGACCCGGCTTTTCTGGATTCTCGCGACAATCCAGCTTGTTTGGACTTTTTTTCCGCTCGTCATCCGCAATGCAGACTTCGGCGAGATATTCGGAGAGTTGGTCCGTTTCATTCTCGTCATAGGTTTTTTCTTCGCACTCCTGACTTATTCGGTCGATTGGGCCACGGCCATAGTCGATAGCTTTCGAGAGGCGGGCGGCCATGCGTCCGGCTTCGGTCGAGGGATGAAGCCCGGCGACATTTTCGGGCTTGCAATCGAGATGGCGCAGACCATCGGCGACGTCACCACAATAAACCCGTTAGCAGCGATGACTATCGCCCTCGCCGGGGCCATCGTCTTGGTGTGCTTCGCATTTATTGCCGCATTCATGGGCGTGACGCTCGTAGAGTCCTATATCGTCATCAATGCGTCCGTGCTGTTCATGGGCTTTGGCGGCGGCCAGTGGACCCGTGAATACGCCATAGCGATGGCCCGCTATGCGGTTGCAGTCGGGGCCAAGCTCTTTGTCCTGACGCTCATCGTCGGCCTGATTATGCAGTCCGCAAAGCAATGGCAGGCGGCCTATAACCACGATGACGCCTCGATGTGGACGATGGTAGGTCTATCCCTCGTCTGCGCGTATCTGGCGAAGCAGATTCCCGATTTGGTGCAAAGCCTCATCACAGGCACATCAATGGGTGGCGGCGCAGCCATCGGCGGCATGGCGATGGCTGCGGCGGCGGTCGCTACAGCGGGTGTAGCCGCCGCTGCGGGCGCTGTCGGTGCGGGCGCTGCTGGTGCCGCCGGTAGTGCTGGTGGCGCAGCGGGTGCCGGTGGCGCTGCTGGTGGCGGTGGTCTCGCCAACCTCATCAACTCCAGCCTGTCGGGCGGCGGCAATATGGCACGCTCGGCGACGGCGGGCCTTGATAGTGTCGCCAGCCCAGCCAGCGCGATAGCGCCGCGAGTGGGTGGTTCTGCCGCATCGGCGGGCGCGCGGTCCGGCGGTGCGCCCAGCGTAGCCCGCGCCCCGGCCAACCCTGCCGGAACGTCGCAGGAACAGGGGCCACGAGGCGCGCAGAGCGGCCAGCAAGCCGCCCCTGCGTCATCTGGCGGGGCAGGGGAGAGCGTGGTGCAAAACGCCGCCACAGTCTCGGAATCCGGCTCGACGGCCTCTCCGCCCTCGGCGGCAGGCGGAGAGCCAGGTCAAACGCCCACACAGTCCGATGGCACCACTACTGCCAGCGCCACCCCGGAAGCGTCCGGCACGGTGAGCTCGTCGAGCGCGCCGAATGCCAGCATAGCAGGCGGCGGACTAACCGGGCATCACATAGCGGCGGGCGCTATCCGTACAATCGGGGCACTGTCGGCAATGTCCGTTCCGGGCATGGAAGGGGCCGCCGGGCTATCGCTCGGGCCACGCCCCGCGTCATCCGGCCAAACGGCAGACATACGCGATGCCGGGCGCGAGTTCCGGCAATCGCCGGAAAACACCATCGCGCCCGCCACCTCCTTCCCGGCTCCGGGCACGCCATCGGCCAGTCCGCCGCCCCAGCCACCCGGCACTCAGAACAATGGCGGGGAGCAGACATGAACGATCTGGCGTTTATGGTGGTCATGCTCAGTATCTTCTTCCTCGCCGTCTACGGGGCGCACGCTTTTGTGCAGCGCCTCCGGCGGCGAGGGCACGGCGCACGGCTCGATGCACTCCATGATGCAACGGTGCGAGCACAAGGTCGATTCCGGCGAACCGTGGGCAGCTTCGTCCGCTCGTCTCGATCTGGTGGTTATCCGCCTCCGGCGGCACCGCCGCCAGTCGATCAATCCAGCACCAAACAAGACTAAGGTAGGCCCTTTATGCGCTTGCACAGGGGGTCTTTTTTGAAACATAATATAGTCTAAAGACTATAAATCATGAAGTGGAGCCCGCATGAAGCTGCGAAGAGAGGCAAAAGAGACGCAACCGAAAACGCCGGATACGCCATACATGGCGGCCCGGCGCGAATGGAATGAGCGGTATGGCGATCACGTCAAAGCCGCCCACCATTGGCGGCTTGCGGCAGGCGGTTCCATCGCCATTGCGCTGGCATCAGTTGGCGGCCTTGTGGCCGTCTCGATGCAAAGCAAGGTGGTTCCCTATGCGGTTGAGCTAAACGGCCATAACGAGGTCGTGGCAGTGCGGCGTGCTGACGTGCTGGCCGCGCCGAATGCAAACCAAATAAGGGCCGGGCTGCGTAATTGGATCATGGGCGCGCGGACAGTCTACAGCGACCGGCTCGCCATGAAAAACCTGATTGACCAAACCTACGCTGAAACGCTGCCGGACAGCCCAGCCTACCAAAAACTGGCCGATTATCACCGCACGAACAACCCCTATGAACGCGCGGCCAATGAGGCCGTGAGTATTGAGGTTCAAGTTGCCGTCCCGGTATCTGAGAACAGTTGGCAAGTCGAGTGGACGGAAACCACCCGCCAAGCCTCTGGAAAGCTTGTCGGCACCGAACAATGGCAGGCGACCATTACGGTGGTGATCTCGCCGCCGACCGATCCACAGCAAGTCATGCTCAATCCCTTGGGCCTGTATGTCCGGCAGTTCGATTGGACCAGCCGCTTGCAGAGCCGTTAATTTTCCGAGGAACCCAACCTATGAAACTCAAAAAGAATAGGAACGCCGGGCTGTTTGCAGTGTTGGCTCTTTTGCCTGTGATGGTGCAGGCGCAGACGGTTCCCGCCGTCGCTGCCGATGCGCAAGGGCAACCCCTCCCGCCTGTTCGTCTGGTATCCCCGAACCGGGTCTATCTCGATGGCAAGGAAGCGGCGGGCGTAGCACTGGCGAACCAATGGAAAGCCCACCCTGACCGACCCGTGCGTGGCGCTGACGGGAGCGTAGTCTATCTCTACGGTGCGACCTTGCCGACGCTCGTTTGCACGCCGCTGCAAGTGTGCGCGATCCGCTTGCAGGCGGGCGAAGTCGTGAACGATGTTCACGCGGGCGACACGGCCCGTTGGCGGATCACGCCCGCCACAAGCGGCGCGGGCGATGAAGCGACTACGCTAGTCATCGTCAAGCCAACTGATGCGGGCCTGACGACAAACCTGTTCATCACCACAAACCGCCGAGCCTATTCAATCAAGCTCGCCAGCACGCAACGCGACTGGATTCCTGTTCTGTCGTTCCATTACCCCGATGAGGTCAACGCGGCATGGAATGCCTACCGCCAGCAGCACGCGCAGCAGGTAGCAGCCACCACACTGCCGAGCGGGCAGAACCTTGCCAATCTCGATTTCGGTTTTCAGGTCCGGGGCGATCATCCGAAATGGACACCCCAGCGCGTCTATTCCGATGGCGTCAAGACCTACATTCAATTCCCCTCGGCCAGCTTCGCCGGAAGCGAGGCCCCGGCGCTCGTCGCCCTCGGGCGCGACGGCGGGCTGTTCTCTAGCCCGACCAAGGAATTGGTCAATTACCGCGTCATCGGCGACCGCTACGTGGTTGACCAAGTGATTGACCGCGCAGCCCTGATTACCGGCGTCGGACGCAGCCAAGTTGAAGTCGTTATCGAGCGCCGGGGGAAGTAATCATGAAGCGCATAGCTCTCTGCATTCTTCTCGGATCCGCTCTCGCTGGCTGCACCACGGTTCGGCCCACCATGTCATATGTCGCGCCGGAAGTGACGGCATCCGACGCTGCCAAACTGGCCGCCGATGCGGCGCACTGGCTCGCCACGCCTCTGCCGCCCGCGAATACGACTATCGTTCTCGATCCGCCCGCATCCACGGCCCAGCAAGGTGACGTGATGACCCCGGCGATGGTCGAACAATTGCGGGCCACGGGATATGGCGTGGTGCAAGTGCCGCGCCAGCAAGCCAAGGCCGCGCCGCCGCCCGAAGGTGTGCCCGTTCGCTATTTGGTGTCACCCCTTAGTACCGGCGTCTTGATGCGCTTGCAGTATCAAGGCATCGAGGCCGCACGGTTCTATCCACGCAGCACTGACGGCTCTTTGGTCGAGGCAACCCCGTTCACGGTAAGAGAGGCCAGCCAATGAGCAACAAAACCGAACCGACTATTGGCGGTGAACCGGAAGCGTCACCTGACTTTCTCGCCACCCCCAGCAAGCGCGGCAAGGGCGTGCGTCGGCTGAACCGCATTCCGCTGTTCATTGTCGGCGGCCTCGTCGTGCTGGCCGTGCTCGCGATCACCTACACGTTTTTCCAGCGGCAGGCCGCGCAACGCGGTGTAGCAACATCGCCACTCGATACGGATAATGTCACCACACCCGCAACCGCACCGATCAGGCCGGAAAACGCCGCTCCCGCCGCACCGCCACAAGCGCCGACTGATGCGCCGATTGTGCCGCCTGTCGAGGGCAGCCCACCGTCTGACCGGGCAGCGGCAGGCAGTCCGCAACCTGACTCCGAGTTAGATGCTCGGCTGCGGCTTATCCGCCGTGTTCAGGAAAATAAATTTGCCGCGGCTGAGGCCGCTTTAGGCGCGGATGCGGGTGTGCAGTCATTTGCCGCCCGCCGCGACGGTAACGGCGCGGGCACGGGCACCAACGGCGGTCAAACGCCTGCACAGCTTGCGGGCCTCGCCGGAGCTAATCAAATGCTCGCAGCAGCCGGCGGCTCCGGTGGTGGCACCGGCGGACTCTCGGACCTCGGCGGCGCGCAAAACGATCCGAACCAGCAGGATCACAAGCGCGCTTTCCTGTCGGCCTCGCCGGAACTCGACACCTACTTGAAGCACACTCGCACGCCCGCGCTATCCCCCGCCACGGAAATCAAGGCCGGAACCATCATTCCGGGCGTAATGATCGGCGGCGTTAATTCCGATCTACCGGGGCAAATCATCGGGCAGGTACGTGAAAACGTCTACGATACGGCCACCGGGCAAAATGTGCTTATACCAGCGGGCGCGCGCATGATCGGCACCTACGACAGCACCGTGACAATGGGGCAAGAGCGCGTCCTTATCGCGTGGCGGCGCATCATCTATCCCGATGGTTCGTCTGTGTCGCTCGATCTCATGCCGGGGGCGGACACAAGCGGCTATGCTGGGTTCTCCGACAAGGTGAACAACCACTATTGGCGCATTTTCGGCAACGCCTTCATGCTGTCTTTGTTCTCGGCGGGTATCCAGCTTTCGCAGCCGCAATCCAATAGCCAGTATGGTGGCTACAATTCACAGCAAATCTTGTCTGCTGAAATCGGTCGCCAGTTGGGGCAACTCGGCATGGAAATGACACGGCGAAGTCTGGACATTCAACCGACGCTCGAAATCCGGCCCGGCTATCGCTTCGTCGTGATGGTCACGAAGGATATTGTCCTGCCACCGTGGCAAGGTCATCCGCTCGCAGCGGGCCAGCGCTGACACCAAAAGAGAGGGCCGGGGCGACCGGCCCTTTCCTTTGGGGGCCGAAAATCGGCATTAACCTACTTGCCAAAATAAACCAACTAGGTTAGAATGCTCTAATGGAGAAACGAACCCCGCATTGCAAGCTGCCAATTGTCAAAGCGTTGGTAGAAGCTGGCAAAGTTCGCACCACACACGCGGCACGTACCGGCGCAAATGAGTTGGGGCTTGCCTTCTCCGACATGCTGGACGTGGTGATGGCACTGTCACCAGCGGACTTCTACAAGAGCATGACCACCCATGCCGATCACACGGTATGGCAGGACGTGTACCGCCCAAGCACGCAGGCGGGTGATGTGTACCTGAAACTGACGGTCATTCATGACGTGCTGATCGTGTCCTTCAAGGAGCTATGACTATGAAATGTCCTGCTTGCGGCGCGGCTGAACTGATCCACGACACCCGCGACCTGCCCTATACCTACAAAGGTGAAGCCACCGTCATTGCAGAGGTGACGGGTGACTTCTGCCCGGCCTGCGCCGAGTCTGTGTTGGGCGCGGCGGAATCGAACCGCGTCATGCGCGAGATGCGCGCCTTCTCCAAACAGGTGAACGCGGCCATCGTTGATCCGGACTTCATCACGAACGTGCGCAAGAAGCTCGATCTTGACCAGCGCGAAGCTGCCGAAATCTTCGGTGGTGGCGTCAACGCCTTCTCACGTTACGAGAACGGCAAGACCAAACCGCCGCTGGCCCTAGTCAAGCTGTTCAAGTTGCTGGATCGCCACCCCGATCTACTTAACGAAGTCAGGGCCGCCTGATCTTCTCGCCGCTCTGAACCTTGAGAAGTGATTAGGCTCGCCGCGTCAAACGGCGAAGGCCCCCGGCAATAAGTCGGGGAAGGATGGCAAGGGCGAGCGCGCAAGCCAACGGCTTACCGTAGACCGGGAAGCTCTCGGCGGTGCGGTCTGCGGCCATCGCCATTGCGAGGATTAGGACACCATAGACGCCGAAGATCCACGCGCCGATGCGCGCGAGGCGGTGAATGGTGCCGTAGGCCGCGCCTAGTAGGCGGAAAAGGGCGGTGTTGAACATGGTGGCACCTCCGTTTGTGAGTTGGGCCATGTGGCGATCATTACGCACCGCGAAAAGCGGCTTTGCATCCTTGGACCGAAGCATCGCGGCGGACGCCATCGGCGTTGCAAAGGCGCGGGTGGTGCGATCATGACGGTATCGCGGCCCGCAAACGGGGGAGCTTTCCCCCATGTTCCGCCCGGCGCTGCTCGGCGTGAACCAATCGACCGCGATAAATCGCGCTGCGGCACGTTCGACGGCTCTAGCGGGCATTCTTGCCCTTCCGGGCCTGTGTCTTGGCCGCCTTCTGCTGTTTGCCATCCTCGTCGGCCCGTAGGGCATCATAGAGGGCGGTTTTCCCGATCTTGAGCGCCCCCGCCGCCTCGCGCACCGTCAACCCCTTATCATGCATCAGAGTCTTGGCCCGTTTCAGCACGGCGGCGGTCACAACCGGCTTGCGCCCGCCTCGGCGGCCGCGCGCGGCCGCCACCGCTAAACCTGCCTTCGTCCGCTCGCGGATTAGCTCGCGCTCGAACGCGGCAAGCGCGCCGAAGATATGGAAGATCAGCGCGCCGCTGGCCGTAGTCGTATCCATGCCCGGATCGGTGATGGACCGGAAGCCGATTTCCCGGCTTCGCAAGTCCTCCACCACAGTGACAAGATGCGCGAGCGACCGGCCCAGCCGGTCGATTTTCCACACCACCAGCGTGTCGGTGGGGCGTAGGTAGGTCAACGCCTCGTCCAGTCCCTTACGCTCGGTCTTCGCACCGCTCGCCACGTCCTGAAAAATACGGGAACAACCGGCGCGCTTGAGCGCGTCAATCTGCAAGGTTATATCCTGCTCGGGCGTCGAGACGCGCGCGTAGCCGATCCGCGCGCCCGATCCGCCGGGCAAGGTCATTTTGTAGGTGCGGCCTTCGTCCGCTGGATCACGCAAGCGGGCCTCCTTAGCTGTGCCGCATTTCGACCTGATAGCCTGCCGCTAGCAAGCCCTCAGCGACCTTGCGCGCTATCTGGCGCTCGATGCGCTGTCGTGTCTCCATCTTCATGCTGTCGGCTCCGTGAGCGCGGAGTTGAGCATAGATGCCAAGTGTGGATAGCTCTCGGTGAACTCATGCAACCGATCTAGCGTGAGCTTTTGCAGGAACGTGTTTCCCGGCTCCGGTAGATTGTGCAATGCCTCAGCCAGCGCCAACGCCGCCGTGCTGCCGCCTTCAAAGCGCCCCTCAAGTAGATTGCGGATCGTGATGAACCCGGCTTTTGCCAAGGCGTGTGTGTTGATGTGTTGGGTCATCTGATGTTGCCTCCATAAGTAGTTGTACCGCGCAGTCAGCCGCACCTTGTCGCAATAGCCGTGTCCGCTTATTGTCCGTTATTCTATTTTGTCCGCCTTCTCGTTGCAATAGCCAAGAACGCGGACAAGCGCAGAATGTCCGCCAAATGACCGTTTGACGGACAGAAGGATAACGCGTATCTTTGGATTGTGCAATCCAATTTGAGGGGGAGCGCCTTGACCACCCAAACTATCATCACCAGCCCGACCGCCCAAGCCTATGCGGAACTGCAAGGCGCGTTCGATCATTACAACCGCGAGCTATTCGGCGGCGAGCTACCGCATTGCCTCATCACCATGCAGCGCGAGAAACGCACCTATGGCTACTTCTCGTCCGAGCGGTTCGTGCATCGCCACGACAAGAGCAAGACGGATGAAATCGCCATCAACCCATCCTATTTTGCGGTCGTGCCGCTGCTCGAAGTCCTGCAAACTTTGGTGCATGAAATGGCCCATGCGTGGCAGTTCCACCACGGCAAGCCGGGCCGTCGCGGCTACCACAACAAAGAATGGGCCAACAAAATGGAAGCTATCGGCCTGATGCCGTCCAGCACCGGCAAGCCCGGCGGTGCGCGCACGGGCGAAAAGATGGCCGACTATGCCATTCCCGGTGGCCTGTTCATGGCGGCCACCGACAAACTGCTCACGCAGGATTTCAAAATTTCGTGGCTTGATCGCTTCCCGCCGATGCCGCGCGCTCCGATCGCCGACACGGGCGACGATGACGGCGACGATCTCGGCGACCATATCGCCGCGCCCACGCCCGGCAACCGCTCTAACCGGGTCAAGTATCGTTGCCCGACCTGTGGCGCGCAGGCATGGGGCAAGCCGTCGCTGAGGCTGCTGTGCGGCGGCGAGGAATGCAACGCCGTCGCGCTCGATCCCGTCGAGTAAGTATGACGACCTGCATTCCAAACAGACCGGGCGTGCAACTGGGTTGCACGCAGCGTAACTATCTTTCCAACCAGTTTTCTACACTGAGGCCACGGATGCGGCTGAATTCGCGCGTGTTGTCCGTCACTAGCGTGAGGCCGAGCGCATAGGCGTGTGCGGCGATCAACAGATCGTTCATGCCAATAGGTTGGCCCGCCGCTTCCAATTCGGCACGGATGCCGCCATATTCCCCATCAGCAGGAATATCCAACGGTAGCACCGGGATCGTTTCAAGAATGCCCTCCACTTTGGTGAGCAGCTTGGGCGAGCCCTTCTTTGCGCAGCCATAGCGCAGTTCGGCTGCGACGATGATGCTGGTAAAAATCTCCTTCGACCCGACCTGCTCGATGCGGCGTGCAGCGGATCCGTCCGGGCTGCGGATCACATCGCTGATGATGTTCGTGTCCAGCAGGTATCCGCTCAAAATATATCCTCCGGCTGAGCAGGAATGTCCTCAATGGCCGGGAACTGATCTTCTGGCCCAAGCGGCGCTTCTTTCCTCCACTCGGCCAGCAGTTCGACGATGTTTGTTGGCCGGGTCACTGGCTCAATGATGAGTTTGCTGCCTTCGCGGTGGATCAGCACACGATCTCCCGGTAACTCGAACTCCACAGGAATCCGCACCGCCTGACTGCGATTATTGCGAAACAGCTTGGCCTCCTTGGGTCTGGATGACGTCGATAGGGTAGGCATGGTATCGCTCTCCAATGTATATGCCTTATTGTATATGCCAATCTGTATCACGTCAATCAGGCTATCTATTTTCGACCTCACGCGACGTGGTTTCTGGATGGTAGGTCTGTTGTAGTTAATGGGGGTCGGTTCCGGCACAAGCCGATGGAATGCAGGTCGTTACAAGTGGACTACGATCATGAAAAAGGGCGGGGTTCCTCCCGCCCTGCTTGGTGTCACGATTTGACCTGGCTGTGGTCTATTTCGCCTCGGCCAGCTTCATGCGCTTCTCTGGGCCGGGTGCGCCGTAGTCGAACCCGACAACTTCAAAATTGTAGTCGTAGTGGTCCCGGCCTTCCGAATCCGTGAAATTGTTGTTGTTCAACCGCGCTTCGACCATAAGTTGGTCGCCAGTAAGCACGGTCTTGGCGAGCGTTTCGGCCATCATATCGAAGGCTGAAAACTGGATAGTGACTTGCCGCTCTCTCCGGTTGCCTTCTTCGTCCTTGCCCGCATACTCGTTTCGGATCAGGCGGAACCGCGCCACCTTCTTGTCACCGTATGTATTCAGTTCCGGTGCTGCGGCAGTCCGGCCCGTGAATATGAGTTTGTTCATGGTTCAAGCTCCTTTTTGGTGTCGAAAACACCGCCCGCCGAAACGCGGGGGCGTCATGGTCAAAGCTCCGCTCCCCGCCCCTTCGCGCGCCGTTGGATGGGTTTAGTGGCTTCCGGCGTCTTGGTCTGCCGCTCGGTCACACGAGCGTCGGCCCGGCCCCCAACGATCCGTGCCGTTGCTCGCTCGCTCTCACTGCTGTTATTGTGGCCGTCGATGACAGCCTGCCGCTGCTCCTTGATCTCGTCGGCCTGCTGAACATTGGTCCGATCCAGTGTGGCGCTGACGGCGGCCAGCGGGCGGCCTGCGCCCGTAGCGTTCGCCACAAGGGCGTCAGACGCCTCGGCGCGGATCTCGGCACTACCGGCGACGGCGCGGGCCATCAGGCCATGCGCTGCGGCCCGCTCGTTTGCCACATAGGCGTCGTCCGCACTCGTGGTCGGATCGTCGCGCGCCTCGGCCTCGCGTTCACGCGCGAGCGTCATCATGCGCTCGGCGTTCATGGCCGCCTCGGTCTTGGCCTGCGCTATCTTCCGGTCAAGCTCGCGGCGGGTCGCCTCGTCGCCGTGCTGCTGAGCGTAATCGTTCCAGTCCGAACCCTTGTCGTTCGGACCGAAGCTCGGTACCAGCACCGCACCCTTGTTGTTTACGGCAGCCTCCTGCGCCTTCTTCAAGCCGACATTCACGCCGGGCTTGCCGTTCGGCTGTAGCTTCTGCTCGGCAGTGTGATCGTTGTCCGCGGCGATCAGCAAGGGGCGATCCGGCCAGCGTTCGCGCAAGCTGCGCGCGACCGCATCAAGGTTGCCCGAGTCGAATCCGACCACAACCGGATGACCGCGCAACCGCGCTACGGTGTCGCCCGTCGCATAGCCTTCGGCCAGCACCAAAGGCAAAGAGGGGTCGCGGTCCATCATGGCGGCGAAGGCGGACGGCTCGACCCCGGCGACGGTGTAATTGCCGGTCTTGCGCCCGTCCTTCATGAAGCCCTTGAAGTTGGGATTGACGCTCTGAACGGACCATAGCTTGCCCTCGCCGTCGCGGGCCGGGACAAGCAAATCACCGGTCATGAAAACGCGGGCATTCGGCTCGGCCTCACGCATGGTCTTGGCCGCGCGCACGCTCCCGGCGATGCGGACGCCTGCCGCCTTGGCCTCGTCGGATACCTCGCGCGGGACCATGCGCAAGCCGTTCTCGCCGGGGGCCGTGATGCCCTTGGCGATGCAGTAGGGATGATCCGCCGTCGCGGGTGGCGCTTCATCCCAAACGGCCTGCGCGATCTTCGCCATAGCGTCGTGCTTGGCGGCACTCTCGACCGTCCGGCGCTGGGCGCGCTCGACGGCTTCGCGATTGAGGCGTTCGCGTTCCTCGGCGCTGATAGCGTCTACCTTGCCCTCATATTTCCAGTTGATGCGCTCGCCGGTCTTGTAGTTCTGGATATAGCCGCCGGGCGTGCGGCCCTCCATGTGCCCGGCATAGGCTCCGCTACGCTCCGCGCCCTTGTCGCCGGGGACAGCAAGCCGATAAATCTTGCCGTCCATCTCTGGCAAGCCGTCCAGTTCCAGCCCGGCAGCCCGGATCGCATCGGCGAATGATTGTTCGGGTGTGGGCGGGCGATCAGCCACTACTTTGGTGTTCTCGGGGAGATAGCGCGCAAGCGGCGTCTGCTTCACGTCGATGCCCTCGGGGGCAAACCATTGCTTTGCTTCCTTGTCCCATTGCAGCCGAAATCCGGCCTGCTGTGCGGCCTTCTTCGCCTCGTCCTTCTGACGATAAGGCACAATCAAGTAGGTTCGTTGTGCTGTCATGCTCGATGCCTCCGGCGGCTCTTGCTGCACGGGCGGGCGCTGCTCGCGCTCTCGCCCGTGCGCTGTTCTGAGGTCGCTGCTCTGCGATTCGTGGTCTTCGGTAATGAAAGGGCTTACGCGCGCACCGTTGACGCCAGTAAGCGCCTTGCCGTCGCGAAAAATGCTGGTCGTGATGCCGCTGGGCCTGCCGTCTATATGGGTATAGCTGACTTGAAACGGTGCCCGGAATTGCTCCGGACTGTCGTTCTCGATCAACCGCACGGCGGCAACAAGCCCAAGCTCCTGCGCTGTGGCTTCTAGGTTTTGCCATGTCTCCAACGGGCTATAGGTCGGCACGGCGTTACGGTGCGCCGCGTCCAGCGCGGCGGCGGCCTGCGGTGTCGGCCCTGCGGCCACGTCGCGGGCCGGTAGCCGCTCGATGCTGCCTTGGTTGGAATAGATGAGCCATTCCTGTGGCTGGCCACCCTGCGGTGCGACCTCATCGGTTCGGATGCGGTAACGCTGATTGCCTGTCGTCGTCGGTGCAATGTCGATCACGACGCCCTCAATGGTCATGCCGCCCATTGCCGCGCGTTCCTCGTTCGGCGTGAACCGCACGCGCGAGCCAATCTCGACCGGCTGCGGCGTCGGTTGCCATCGGGGGATGCCTGCATAGGCTTCATCACGGCGGCGATCTTGCTCAGCGCGGATCTCCGCCTCGCGCTGGCGAGTCTTGCCCGGATGCTCGGCCACAGCCGCCACGGCGTTGCGCTCGGCCTCGGCGCGCTGCTCTGGCGTCGTGTCGTGCCTCTGCATCGCTACGTGATAGCTCTCGATCTCCGGCGGTTGGTAGGTGTAGCGATGGAATGAGCCATCGTTATACCAGTCATGCCCGATCAGCCCGAACTCACGCCCACCCTCGAACATGACAAGCGAATGGCCGAATGTGATGTTGTTCCGGTCGGCGAGAAACGCGGCCATCGCGTCGGGCAAATTGGTGAACGGCTGCAAGTCATCTCGGTCCGTAATGCGGAAGCTCGGTGAGCCGGTAAGCTCTGGCCGCGCACCACCGGACAGCGCCCGCAAAGCCACGGCGTTGACGATGGGCGGCAAGTTCTTGGACGGCAAGGCCGTGCCGGTGCCAGTGCGAAGGTCGTAGCCAATGGCCTGCCAGTGCTGCGCATCGCCCATGTTCTGGTAGGCGTCCCCGAAGCGTTCCAGCGCCACGCCAGCGCTACGGCCCTGTTCGCCGCCCTGCTCGGCGAGCTCGCGCAGCAAGCGGGCGAAGGTTTCACCAATCTCGCGGTCGCTCTCCTGCATCGTCAAATCGGGGTCGGCGCGCTGGATCGCATGAAGCTCGCGGCGATTCGCTTCCTCGCGTAGCTGCTGCGGATCCACGGACGGCGCGGCCTGCTGCTGGGCGGCAGTGTCGATGCTCGGCGCGGCAACGTCCTGCGCCTGCTCAAGCTCAAAGGCCATGACATAGCTGTTGATCTTCTCGGCGTCGGCGGCGGCCCGGAAAATCTCGCGCGGGTCGTCCTCGAGAACCTTGATCCACGACGCAACATAAGCCGCGTGCTGACCCGGATCGTGGCCGATCTCTAGCCGCTCGCCCAACATCAGGCTCGAAATCTCGGCTCGCAACTCTTCGCGCGCGTACCCCTCACTACCAAACGGGTGCGAGAGGTCACGTGCCAAGCGGCTGTCATGGCCGCTCCAATGACCTAATTCGTGCAAGGCCGTCGCATAAAAGGCGTCGACGCTGCTGAACTGCTGCCGGGTCGGCAGGGTGATGCTGTCGGTGCTGGGACGGTAAAAGGCATGGTCGCCAGCTACGTGGGCGATCTTCGCGCCGGAATTGGAAAGGATGGCCTCGGCGCGGGCGTGGCGCTCCGGCTCCGGCCCCAGCGGCTTGGCCTGTAGCGGGGGCATTCCGTCGATCTGCTCGGCATTGAACACCACGGCGGTGAACACGCGGGGCCGGTCAAGCTCGACGCGGATTTTGCGGGGCTTACCCTCGTCGTCCAGTACGGGCCGCCCCTGCGCGTCCTTCATCGGCTGCTCGTCGTGGAATTTCCAATAGATGATGCGCGTTCCGCGTGAACCCTTGCGGACCTGCGCGCCCTCAGCCTCGGCCTGCTTGTAGGTCATCCATCGCGGGTCAGCGTAGCCCTGCATGTGCAGCCAAATGGTATTCATGCCGCGATAGTCCTTCCCGGTCGCGGCGTTGTAGGGCAATCGCAATTCGCCGGGCTGCCACGGCTTTTGCCACGGGGCGGTCCCCTGCCGTAGCTGCTCGATGATCCGCCCCGCGACTTCTTCGGCATATTCGCTGTTCATCGCGTCACTCCTTCGCGGCGGCTACCAGCTTGCCGCCCACGACAATGCCGGTCGCGTTCGGGTCGGTCGCAAGGTCGGCGTTCGACTCCCATGCGTCCGCCTCGCTCATGGCGGTTTCCTCGAAAGCGCCGTTACGCTCTGCCTGCGCGGCGGTGTGTTCCACCTGCACGCCGGGCGTGCTGGCGTCGGCCTCGTTCTTGCTGATTACGGGTTGCGTCGTTTCGCGGGTCATAGGTGCTTCCTCCTTCTGTCGAATGAAAACCACTGACATGGCGGTGAACGGGTTGGGCGGGATCGCCGCAACCGCATTTCCATTTGGTGCAGGGGTGCGGGTTAGCTGGATCGGGCCGCCGACGTTGCCGCCCACGTATTTGGCGACATAGCCATTGGCGAAACCCAGCGTGAAACTGCCGGTGTTGTAGGCGGACAGGGCGGCCCTCAAGGCGGCCTGCGGCTCGGTATAGCGAGCGGCGGCCAGCTTGTAGAAGTTCGTCAACACGGTAGAGCCTGCGCGCAGGTTCTTGCACGTGTCGAACATATCTTCGACCGAGTAGCCCAGCTTTGGCAGGTTGGCGCTGTTCACCTGCATCAAGCCCATGTCCACCGTATAGCCCGCCGCGATGTATTCGCGGGCGAGCGTGGCGGCGTCGTCAGCATCACGCGGCTGGCGCACGAGCGATGCGCCGTTGACGTTGAGGGCAAGGGGGTTGCCCTTGCTCTCAACGTCGATAACCTGTTGCACGGTCGCCGGGGCGACGGTCGGCGCGCACGCTGCGATGATCTCAAGCCCCAGCACGGTTAGATTCCTGCGGACGTGGCTACGATGGCAACGGCAAACGGCTTAAAAGCGCTCATTTTCGGCTACTCCTTTGGTCATGGAATCAACATCACCTCTTACGAGGACCGGCGCTGCGCGCCCGCGTAGGTTCTTGACGGCCACCGGGCCGAAATAGCGGCTATCGAAGCTCCCGCTGCTGTAGCTCGAAATCACCCAAACCTCTCCGGGCTGCACTCGGTAGGTGCCGGGGGTCCATGCGGGCATCCCAGCCTCGGGTGCGCTGTCCGGCACGGCCACGCCGTTGACAGCCAGCGGTGCCCCGGGCGTGACGGTGACAGTATCGCCCTCGACCGCGACCACGGGCTTTAGCAGGGGCGTGGTGTCGGTCGTCGGGCAGTCGCCGGGATGCAGATAGCCACGCTCGCGCATCGCCACGACGATGCCAAGCGGCGGCGGGCAGATTGAAACAAGGTCGCCGCGCTCGATCTGGCCCGTCCCTACCGGGGCGATCCGCCAAAGCCCTGACGGTGCCGATGCGGTTGTGTTTAAACGGAACCCGGCGGCGGTCGCCACGGCAGCGGTCACGCCGATGGTTCCCGCCACAGCCCAAGCCGCGAAAGCAAAGCGTCGTGCATTCATTGGATGACAAAGCCTCCCTTGTCGGTGCCGCTGCTGGTGGGCGTGACAGCCTTCGGCGGCTTGGGTTGCTCGCGCACGCGATCTGTCGTTTTCGGCGGGGGAATCTTGGATCGCGCCGAAAATGCAGGGTCTTGGAAATAAAGGATTTGACGGCCCCGGATGACAGGTTGCCCGGCGACGAAAACAAGCATTTCGCCCGCTTCGGTAATGTCGCCGTTCTTGTCCTTCACCGGCCCCGGCAAGCGCATGATCTCGTCAGGCGTCATCAAGGGGCGCTGCACTTCCTGAAAGGTGCGCGATACCTGCTCAAGCATCGCGCCGAAGCGTTTGCCGCTGGTGGTGATCTGCTCTTTGATGATCGTGGTTTGCCCGGTCATCTTGCTCATCCACTCGGCGGTTTCCACCTTGTTGGGAGCATAGGCGATGCGGACATGGCAATTGGAAATGATGCTCTCGTAGTTGGTGTAAGCCTTGTAAAGCTGCTGAACGTCTTGCGTGATGAGATAGGCTTTCATGCCGTAACCAGCGATGTAGGCCAGCGCCGATTCAAAAACATCAAGCCGCCCCAGCGTCGGAAACTCGTCGAGCAACAGCAACAGGCGGTGCTTGTGCGTGGTGCGGCTGCGGCCCGCCTCGTCGTATTCCATACGGTCGGCGAGGCTTAGGACGATCTGCGCGAGTAACAGGCGCGCAAGCGGGCGCATACGGTCAGCATTGCGCGGTGTCGTGATGAAGTAGAGCGACACGGGCCGGTCGTGGTCCATGAGATCAGCCACCTTGAAGTCAACCCGCGAAGTGTTCTCGCCCACAATGGGGTCGCGGTAGAGTGATAGCGCGTTGTTGGCAGTGGAAATGATGCTACCAAGCTCCCGCGCCGGGGTGCTGCCCATGCGGCGGCCCACGCCGCTGATAACTAGCTTGGCCTCACGTGCCGCTGGATCGCTCTTGTCCAGTTCCACGTCACTCATTTCCGAGAATAGCCCTGCCAGTGCGCGCGGGTCGCCATCGGGGTCGTCTACAAGGTCGTTTTCGGTGTCGGGCGCTGCGAAGTCGCCGACGCCGGTAAGCATGTGCGCGCAGTCGTAGAGGCCGGGCAGGCGTCCGACCTTCTCGGCCTTGTAGAGCGCATGCAGGATCAGCCCGACAAGCAACTCATAGGCAGCGCTGCGGAAGTGGTCGCCCGTAATGCCCTTGCCGTCATCGTCCACCACCATAAGGGCGATGTTCTGCGCATCGCTGACCTGATAGCGGGTGCCGAACCGAATTTCGGCGAGTGCGTTCCATGAGCAACCCGCGCCCGGCTCTGCCGGATCGAAGCGCAGTACGACATTGCCCACCTTATCCCGCCGCCATCCGGCGGTCATGGCGTAGTTTTCACCCTTGCGATCCAGCACGAAAACGGACTGCGGCCAGCTTAGAAGCGTCGGGATGACAAGACCCACGCCCTTGCCCGAACGGGTCGGCGCGAGCGCGCAAACATGCTCCGGGCCATCGTGGCGCAGGTAGTGCAGGCGGCCCGTGTTCGGATCGTCATAGCCGCCGCAATAGACGCCCTGCCCGGCCTTGCTGCCCTCGGGCAAGAGGCCGGTCGCCTGCACTTCCTCAAGCGTGGCAAAGTGTGCCGTCCCGTGAATGCCCTCGTTCTTGCGGACGCTGCGCGTAGCGAAGCCGACATAGAGGACATAGCCCAGCATCACGGCCAGCACGCCCACGGCAAAGATGATGAAAGCATAGTTGTAGGTGTGTTCCGCATAGCTGTAGTAACGGAACATCCATCGCCACCAGCCGAACGGTTGATAGAGCGTGCCGAAAAGCGGTCGGCCAAGGCTGGGGTGATAGTGCAGGCGTGACGCAACGAATTGAGTGCAAACGCTGTTGATCGCAATAACGGCAAGCACGGCGAGGATGCCGCCTAGTATTCTTGCCCGCGCTGCCGAAGTATTTTTATCGCTCACCTTTCATGTCCTTTGGTGTTGTCAATGAATCGGCCTTGCGCATTTACCGTGACGGCGTGCCCGACGCGCCAGCGTGAGGCTTTCGCCACGACGCGCGGGCTGGATGGTTTCACCAACATTTCGTCGTCGCGCTTGAGCAAAAGCACTTCGCTACCGTCCTCCATGCGACGGCGGCCTTGATAGGTCGCCCGCCCGGCGTCTGCCGGGGTCCATAG
>Ga0153948_1000180_pt1 | contig 33406 bp, 29 predicted proteins | sample TSNJ032MetaG_FD_104696 | JGI IMG/M metagenome (GOLD analysis project Ga0153948, IMG submission 104696) | Attine ant fungus gardens microbial communities from New Jersey, USA - TSNJ032 MetaG | ecosystem: Host-associated > Fungi > Mycelium > Unclassified | place: USA: New Jersey, Wharton State... | reverse complement strand
GGGAAGCTGTTCTGGCCGATCGGTGCGGTTTTCTTCATCGCCAGGCTGCCGGCCAGGGCCAGAACCGGAAGGATGTAACCGAAGCGACCGATCAACATGCCCAGACCGAGCATCAGGTTGTGGAACGGGGTGTTGGCGCTCAGGCCACCGAACGCCGAACCGTTGTTCGCGCTGGCCGAGGTGTAGGCATAGAGCAACTGGCTGAAACCGTGCGGGCCGGGGTTGCTGATGGTCGCCGCCGGGCCAGGCAGAGCAGCCGCAATGGCGCCGAGTACCAGCACGCCCACCGGCATCACCAGCAAGGTCACCACCAGCAATTGCACTTCCCGCGCCTGCAGTTTCTTGCCGAGGTATTCCGGGGTGCGGCCAATCATCAGGCCGGCGAGGAACACCGCGATCAGCACGTTGAGCAACATGCCGTAGAGGCCGGCACCGACGCCGCCGAAGATCACTTCGCCGACCATCATGTTGACCAGCGCGACCATGCCGCTGAGCGGGTTGAGGCTGTCGTGCATGCCGTTGACCGAACCGTTCGACGCCGCAGTCGTGGTCACTGACCACAGCACGGTGGCGGTGGTACCGAAGCGTGCTTCCTTGCCTTCCAGTGGCGCGGTCTGTTCGACAGCAACGTTGTTCAGCGCAGGGTTAGGCTGATATTCGGCCCACAGCGAGGTCGCACCGCCGATCAGGAACAGCGCCAGCATGCAGGCAATGATCGCGCGGCTCTGACGCTGATCTTTCACGTAATGACCGAAGGTGAACACCAGCGCTACCGGAATCAGAATGATCGAGGCGAGTTCGAACAGGTTGCTCCACGCGGTCGGGTTCTCGAACGGATGCGCCGAGTTGACCCCGAAGAAGCCACCGCCGTTGGTACCCAGTTGCTTGATCGCAATCTGGCTGGCCGCCGGACCGAGCGGAATCACCTGATCGACGCCTTGCATCGTCACCGCGCTCACATATTGCGCGAAAGTCTGCGGCACGCCCTGCCAGACAAGGTACAGCGCCAGCAGCAGGCACAGCGGCAGCAGACCGTAGAGAGTGGCGCGGGTCATGTCGACCCAGAAATTACCCAGAGTCTTGGTCGACTTGCGCCCGATGCCACGGCACAACGCAACCAGCACGGCGAGACCGGTGGCGGCGCTGACAAAGTTCTGCACGGTGAGACCGACCATCTGGCTCAGGTAGCTGAGGGTCGCTTCACCGCTGTAAGACTGCCAGTTGGTGTTGGTCATGAAACTGACCGCGGTGTTGAACGCCTGAGTCCATTCCTGGCCCGGCAGGTTTTGCGGGTTCAGCGGCAGGTGATCCTGAAACAACAGGATCGCGAACAGCAGCAGGAAACCGGCAAGGTTGAACGCCAGCAACGCCAGCGTGTACTTCTGCCAGCTCTGCTCAGCCTGCGGATCGACCCCGGCAATCCGATAGCAACCGCGCTCGACCGGGCCGAGAACCGGCGTCAGCCAGGTGCGCTGACCTTCCATCACCTTGTAGTAAAAACGCCCGAGGAACGGCGCCGGCAGCAAGACCACCGCAAAAAACGCGAGGATCAGCCAATAGTCATAACTGTGCATAGCCGCTCCTAGTTCCGGTCCGCGCGCAACAGCGCAACCAACAGATAAATGAACAGCCCGGCTGCCAACAGCAGGGACACCCCGTCCAGAACGCTCATGGAAGATCTCCGTGTTACGGCGTATTGCCGCGTGTGGAGGCATTGTCGGAAAGGAGGCTGTAAAGGAACGAGACCGAGGGGGTTGGCTGGGCATAAAGAAAGCGTAAAGAGTCGGTTTATGCTGGCGTTACAGTAGAGTTTTGCGTCGTGTGGGCGGGCCTCTTCGCGGGCAAGCCACGCTCCCACCGGTTTGGCGGTGGTACTGGAATCTGTGAACGACTCGAATCCCTGTGGGAGCGGGCTTGCCCGCGATGACGGCAGCACAAACGACATCGCACCCAACTGGCGCACGAAAATGTGCCCATCCGGTAATGAACATCTTGGATAACGACAGCTTTCAGCCTATTGCGACCTGAAGCACAGGACTGGCACGCCCACTGCACACGCCCTCCCCCGAGCTTTCCAAACCGTTCCGGGAGCATGCGCATGAACACACAACTCAAACCCACGCTGGGCACCTTGCACCTGTGGGGCATCGCCGTCGGGCTGGTGATTTCCGGCGAGTATTTCGGCTGGAGTTACGGCTGGGGCGTGGCCGGTACACTGGGTTTTCTGGTGACCTCGTTCATGGTCGCCACGATGTACACCTGTTTCATCTTCAGCTTCACTGAACTGACTACGGCGATTCCGCATGCCGGCGGGCCGTTCGCCTACAGCCGTCGTGCGTTCGGTGAGAAAGGCGGACTGATCGCCGGGCTGGCGACGCTGATCGAATTCGTCTTCGCACCGCCAGCGATTGCCCTGGCGATCGGCGCTTATCTGAATGTGCAGTTTCCCGCCCTCGATCCGAAACACGCAGCGGTCGGCGCCTACATCGTGTTCATGACCCTGAACATCCTTGGGGTGAAACTGGCCGCGACGTTCGAACTGATCGTCTGCGTGCTGGCGGTGATCGAATTGCTGGTGTTCATGGGGGTGGTCGCGCCAGCGTTCAGCTTCAGCAGTTTTGCGTTGAACGGCTGGGCCGGCTCCGATGTGTTCGGGCCGCCAGCGATTGCCGGGATGTTTGCCGCGATTCCCTTTGCCATCTGGTTTTTCCTCGCCATCGAAGGCGCGGCAATGGCTGCCGAAGAAGCCAAGGATCCCAAGCGCACGATCCCCAAGGCCTACATCAGCGGCATTCTGACGCTAGTGCTGCTGGCGATGGGCGTGATGTTCTTCGCCGGCGGTGTCGGCGACTGGCGCACCCTGGCGAACATCAACGACCCGTTGCCACAGGCGATGAAAACCGTGGTCGGCGACAACTCCGGCTGGCTGCACATGCTGGTGTGGATCGGTCTGTTCGGTCTGGTGGCGAGTTTCCACGGGATCATCCTCGGCTACTCGCGGCAGTTCTTCGCCCTCGCCCGCGCCGGTTACCTGCCGGCATCGCTGGCGAAACTCTCGCGCTTCCAGACTCCACACCGGGCGATCATCGCCGGCGGCATCATCGGCATCGCCGCGATCTACAGCGACGGCCTGATCAACCTCGGCGGCATGACCCTCACCGCGGCGATGATCACCATGGCCGTGTTCGGCGCGATCGTGATGTACATCATGAGCATGCTCAGCCTGTTCAAACTGCGTAAATCCGAACCCAATCTCGAGCGCACTTTCCGGGCGCCGTGCTATCCGCTGATTCCGCTGATCGCACTGGTGCTGGCGGTGGTGTGCCTGATCGCCATGGCCTGGTTCAACGCGCTGATCGGGCTGATTTTCCTTGGCTTCATGGCGGTCGGTTTTGGCTACTTCCTGCTGACCGGGCAACTGCGCGCTGACGCTCCGGCCGATGCGATGCTCACGGGGCGATAACCCATCATGTAGGAATTAAGGTGCGGCAGAGATATCGGGCCTAGAATGGAACCACTGCGAACTCACTTCGCTCATAAGTGGTATGCAGCGTCGCTGGTGAAACCCTCGCCCGTCGAGCTGCCATTAAGGAGAGCCGTTATGCCCTGGTATGCCTGGTTGATTCTGGTCGTTGCAATCGGCTCGATCGTTGGCGGATTGATGATGCTGCGCGACACCGCCAACAAGGTTGAACTGACCGACGAAGAACGCAAACGCGTTGCGCAGCGAAACGCCGAAGCGGACATCAAGGACGCGCAGGATCGCTGAACGAAAAACCCCGCCGGATCAGGCGGGGTTTGTTTTTGTACGAAGTATTGCCCTCAAGGATCATGTTGGACTCAGCGGCGTGTTTTTAAGAAGTAGAAGTACAGTCACCATGTCATTTACCTTGGTTAAGATGGTGGTCTTGTTGCGGAGAGTTCCACATGCGTTACTCGCAAGATCATAAAGCTCAAACCCATCAACGGATCATCAAGGAAGCCTCGGCGCGATTTCGCAAGGACGGCATCGGTGCTACCGGCCTGCAACCCCTGATGAAAGCGCTGGGGCTGACCCACGGCGGCTTTTACTCGCACTTCAAATCCAAGGACGAACTGGTCGAGAAAGCCTTGCAGGAGGCAGGCGATCAAGTCGATGGCCTGTGCGCCGAGATCTTTGCCCAGGAGCATCCGCTGCAGACGTTTATCGACACCTACCTATCCGAATGGCATCAGACCTCCCCGCACGAAGGCTGTCCGCTGCCGACGATCTCTTCAGAACTGGGCCTGCGCGGCCAGCCGAGCCCGACCAGTGATGCGGTACTCGTTGCCCGCCTGAATCAGATCGAAGGCACTCTGGAGGGTGACAACAGCGCTGACCGGGCCATCGTCATCATGTCGACGCTGGTCGGCGCTCTCTTGCTGTCACGCAGTCTCGCTGACGCCAAGCTTGCCCAACGCATTCTCGACGTCACTCGCGATCACCTCAAGCAATCGCAGGACTAAGCCTGCCAGCGCTTGAACAGCACACTGGCGTTCACCCCGCCAAAACCGAAACCGTTGGACAGGGCATACTCGATCGGCATCGACCGCGCCTGGCCATGGACGATGTCTACGCCCGCGCTCGCCGGATCGGGATTTTCGAAGTTGAGCGTCGGCGGGACGACCTGATCGCGGATGGCCAACAGGGTGAAGATCGCTTCCAGTCCGCCGGCAGCGCCGAGCAAATGCCCGGTGGCGGATTTGGTCGAGGTCACGGCGATTTTATTCTCCGTACCGAACAGCGCCTTGATCGATGCCAACTCACCAAGATCACCCACTGGCGTTGAGGTCGCATGCGCATTGAGATGCTGCACCTGCTCCGGCGCAACACCCGCCTGAGCCAACGCCAACTGCATCGCCCGTCGCGCACCGCTGCCATCTTCCGGTCCGGCAGTGAGGTGATAGGCGTCGGCAGTGGTGCCATAACCGACCAGCTCAGCCAACGGCTGCGCACCGCGTGCCCGCGCATGCTCCAGCGATTCGATCACCAGCAGCCCGGCCCCCTCGCCCATCACGAAACCATCGCGACCGCTATCAAACGGTCGTGAGGCTCGTTCGGGGGTGTCGTTGTAACCACTGGACAGCGCCCGCGCCGCGGCAAAACCGGCCAGACTGACCCGATCAATACAGGCTTCCGCTCCGCCACAAACCGCGATGTCCGCTTCACCGGCACGAATCATCCGCGCAGCATCGCCAATCGCCTGCACCCCGGCAGCACAAGCAGTCACCGGTGCGCCGAGCGGACCTTTCAAAGCGTGCTGGATCGACACATGCCCGGCCGCCAGATTGACCAGAAACGATGGGATGGTGAACGGCGACAGACGACGCGGACCACGACTGTCCGTAGTGCGTACAGCGTCAGCTATTGCACCGAATCCGCCAACACCGGAGCCGATGATCGTTGCGGTGCGCTCCTGATCCCTGGCCTCGGACGGCTGCCATTCGGCCTGCGCCAACGCCTGGCGCGCCGCTTCCATGGCGAACAGGATGAAGCGATCCATCTTCTTCTGCTCTTTGGGTGGCGTGGCAAGGTCCGGATCGAAACCGGCCTCGACGTCCTCTGCCGCCGTTGGCACCATCCCGGCGACCCGGGTCGGCAGATCCGCGCTCACCGCGTCCGGCAAATTGCGCAAGCCCGAGCGCCCGGCCAGCAAGCGCTGCCAGACCCTCTCGACATCACTGCCCAAAGGAGAAACCAGCCCCATGCCGGTGACAACAATTCGACGCTGACTCATACCGCAGTTACCTCTGATCAATTTTTGTAGCGTTCAGCCGCCGAACTGCGCGACAGATTCGGTGCCATGACATGTCGTGCACGCACAAAGGCCTGCCATTCACCCGCGTCAGGCAGCGACGGGATGGTAATCAACTCGCCCTGATCCAGACCGGCCAGCGCCGCATCGACCATCTCGCCAGCCTCCATCACCATCTCCGCCGGAATGCCGCTGGCGTCGATGCCCGAGCGTTCCCAGATTTCAGTGCGGGTGACACCGGGCAGCACCGCTTGCACCTTCACGCCAGTACCTTCGAGCTCGGCGTTGAGCGATTGAGTCAGGCTCAACACGTAGGCTTTACTCGCGCTGTAGGTTGCATTGAAGCGTTCAGGAAACAGCGCCACCACCGAGGCGATGTTGATGATCGTGCCGCGTCCGGCCTTGGCGAAACTGGCAGCAGCCGCCGACGCCAGCAACGTCACGGCGGTGACGTTCAACTGGATCAGACGCTCCAGTTGCTCGGCGTCGGAGTTGGCCAGCAGGCCATCGGCTGCGACCCCCGCGTTATTCACCAACAGGCTGATGCTCGAATCACTGCGCAGGCGTTGCTGGAGTTTGAGGACATCGTCCTTTTGCGTCAGGTCGGCCTTGAGCACTTCGACCTTTACACCGTGCGCTTCGCGCAACTCGCCCGCAGCGCTTTCAAGACGCTGTTGATCGCGTGCCACCAACAGCAAATCAAAACCACGCGCTGCCAGGCGCTGCGCGTAGATGGCACCGATACCGGACGATGCGCCAGTGACGACGGCCGTACCTTGAGACTGGACTGAACTCATGAAAGCGCTCCTGAAACATATTGGGAGATAGGCCTCCAACGCTCACTTGCCTGGAGGTGACGGAAATTATTATAGGCATAATCTCAAGACAATATGATACTCATAATTTTGAGCCCGTCGACACACGCGACGGCGCTCCCTCTGCCGCATCTCTGCCACCAGAAAGCAGAAAGGCCGGTCAATGACCGGCCCCTTGGCGTTGAATAATCAGCTTAGTTCACTTCCAGCTTGTCGCGGTTGCGATCGAGGATCGCCTTGCCGATGCCCTTCACTTCCAGCAGCTCATCCACCGAGGCAAATGGCCCATTAGCATCACGATACGCAACAATGGCTTTGGCCTTCGCCTCGCCTACCCCGGACAACTGTTTTTGCAGAGTCATCGCATCCGCACCGTTGAGATCGACTTTTTCACTGGAAGACGTCGTCACGGTGTCGCTCACCATCGTTGTGTTATCCGTGTTCGGGACAACGGCAGGTGCCGCCACCACAGCGATTGAAGCACTGGTGAGCAAAGCAAAAACCAGAGAGTAGAAAAAACCGTTACGCATAAATGACGCTCCATCATCGTTTGAGAAAGCAGCTTTTCCGAAGCTGCTCTCCAAACTTAGGTGATGGTTGGCGGGTGTCAAAAATGCGTCTATTACAGGATGTGAAACAATCAGGGTTCGAGGCGACGCTGCTGATAGATCCAGTCAACGATTTCGCCGTCCGGGGTATAGCCGCTGACAGTTTCTCGCAGGAGTTGGCGGACGCGGGCATAATCGTCCTGCTCGACGGCAGCCAGCAAATCCGTCAAACGAAGCTTGAGCAAGTCCCATGGCAAATGATCTTCGCTGGCACTCATGATCATCGGGTGCGGTGTAGCTGCCACGTTGTCACCGATCAGCAACTCTTCGTATAACTTCTCTCCCGGACGAAGCCCCGTAAAATCAATGGAGATGTCTCCTTGTGGATTTCGCTCAGAACGGATGCTCAATCCAGACAGGTGAATCATTTTTTCCGCCAATTCGACGATTTTTACCGGCTCGCCCATGTCCAGGACAAATACATCCCCGCCCTGCCCCATCGAGCCTGCCTGGATGACCAGTTGCGCAGCCTCGGGAATGGTCATGAAATAGCGGGTGATCCGGGGATGCGTGACTGTCAACGGTCCACCGGATTTGATTTGACTGTGAAACAACGGAATCACTGAGCCCGAGGACCCCAGAACATTACCGAACCGAACCATGGTAAAGCGGGTTTTATTGACACGGGAAACGTTGGCCTTGTCACCAAACATCACCGGGGCAACCTCCCGACTCAGCGCCTGGAGGATCAACTCGGCCAGACGTTTTGTGCTGCCCATGACATTCGTCGGCCGCACTGCCTTGTCTGTAGAAATCAGGACAAAATTCGAGACCCCGGACTGAAGCGCAGCCTGAGCGGTATTGAGGGTTCCGATTACATTATTGAGGACACCCTCCGCAATGTTGTGCTCCACCATCGGCACATGCTTGTAAGCTGCCGCATGGTAGACGGTGTCGACTTTCCAGGTTTTCATCACATCAAGCAGCTTGTCCTGATGACGAATGGAGCCCAGGATCGGCAATAACCGCACGGAAACCGATTGCCGAGACCCACGCTGCTCCAACTCGGTCAAAATGCTGTAAAGGTTGAATTCGCTGTGTTCGAACAACAATAGCGCCGTCGGCTCCAGTGAGAAGATTTGTCGGCACAACTCCGAACCGATTGACCCACCAGCACCGGTCACCATTACTGTTTTACCTTTGATACAACGCTCCAGCAGGTCTGGCTGTGCTGGCACCGCATCGCGTCCAAGCAGATCGGCAATGTCTACTTCCTGAATATCTTCAACCTTTACTCGACCGCTAGCCAGATCCGTGAAATTGGGAACGCTGCGTATATGAAGGGGGAATACTTCCAGCAGATTCAGAATCTCCCTGCGTCGAGCACGCGTCGACGACGGAAGCGCGAGAAGAATTTCCTGCGCCCCGGTGGCGTCAATCATCTGCTGAATATGCTTGGGCTTGTAAACCTGCAGACCTGAAATTGAACGATCGGCAATACTGGAATCGTCATCTATGAACGCTACAGGGCGCATGGTTCGCCCCATGCGCAACGCGGCGACCAGTTGGTTACCCGCAACGCCGGCACCGTAGATAGCTACCTTCGTCAGACCATCATCCCGGGACGTAAAGGGTACGTGTTGGGCTGCTGTGAACCAGTCACCCATAAAATATTGACGCATGCACAGGCGCAAACCACCAATGATGACAAGACTAAGCCACCAATAGTTGAAAACGATAGACCGAGGAACTACAGCCTCGTGGTTGCTGTACCAATAAACCACCAGAGCCAGAAACAGCGAGGAGAGACTTACGGCCTTTATGATCGCGATGAGCGCATCGTTGCCGAAATATCGCATTACAGCGCGATACATGCCAAAACGGATAAAAAGCGGGATGGCGATGATCGGTGCGCAAGCGAAGAGCCAGAAATGAACTTTCAAGGGGTTGTACATGTCGTCTATGCCCAGACGAACGATGAACGCAAGCCAGAGCGCGCCCCACACAAGAACGACGTCGGTGGCGACCTGTATCAGGCGTTTCTTGCGCCGCGGTAGCCCCAACAAAAAAGATCGAATTTTATCCATTAGCATAATGGCTTAGTGCCCACTCCTTTCACCGAGGTCAGCATTTCACATTGTAACCGTCTACCAGGACTCCAGGTGAACTCAAATTGGTTGCCAGCCCACGACGGCCGACGACGTTCGCACACCAAATATCCCGCAACTCTGACAACTGAAATGTAACCTTTGATGCATAGAATGTCATATTTTGAGAGAAGTCAGGGCGAAAAAACGGAAATGAAATTGAGACGCAGAGGGACATCAGCTACACTTGAGGTCATTCGAAATGCTATTCAGAATAAATGTAAGCACTCTAGAAAACATTAGTAATACATATTGTTTGCCTATCAAATAAATCCGCGCTCGTAACCAATTTGTTGCAAAAGAGATATCATGATCAGAAATCTTACCTCACCGCCTCAAGTGGTAACATCTGAAAATCGAACAGCCCTTAAAGGGCAGAGACCGGTTGTTATATGGCTGACAGGATTGAGTGGCGCAGGTAAATCAACCATTGCCAACGCCTTGGAACTTGCACTATTAAAAGCCGGACGACACACTTATCTTCTTGACGGAGATAACATCAGGCTAGGTCTATGTAATGATCTTGGATTCTCCGATCAAGACCGAGAAGAAAACATTCGAAGAATCTCAGAAGTTTCAAAACTATTTCTCGACGCTGGACTGATCGTAATAACAGCATTCATTTCACCCTTCAGGCGTGACCGAGACTTGGCGCGCAATGTCATAGGCGAGCGAAATTTCATTGAAGTCCATATCGATACACCTTTGACCGAGTGTGAGCGACGCGACCCGAAAGGTTTGTACGGAAAAGCAAGACTGGGATTGATCAAGAACTTCACTGGAATTGATTCAGCCTATGAAGTTCCTCTAGCGCCTAAAATAAGAATTAACACACTTGAAGAGGATCTCGAGAAATCAGTTCAGCGCATTCTTGCTGTCCTTCAAGAAAACCTGGAAGCATGAACACATTCGTCGTTGTTGGAGCAGGCTTTAGCGGAACCGTTGCTGCTATCGAGTTTTTGAATCGAATACAACAAGAAGCTCAACTGTTCATCATCAACCGGTCTGGACTAATTGCTCGCGGGCTTGCTTATGGCACCAATAGTCCACTGCACCTTTTAAATGTACCAGCTGGCAATATGACCGCCCTTGCAGACGAGCCAGATTCCTTCCTGGAATATTGCCTCGAGCGCAACATGGAAGTGACGGCAAGCTCGTTTGTTTCGCGGAAAGTGTACGGCGATTATCTCGAACACTTGCTAAATCAGGCGATTGAACGCTCAGCTCCTCGCGTCAAAACAACTCAGATCAGTGCCGAAGTTGTCAGCCTGACCCCTAACGGTCAAGGGGCCACAATTGAATTAGACTCGGGAGAGATATTCAAAGCTGATCAAGTCACATTGGCTTTCGGACATTTCCCTCCCAGCAACCCATCGGGCCTCGGGTCTGTTAGCGAAACACACTACTATCAACAGGATCCCTGGGAGCAACGATCTGACTCAAAAATCCAGAAGGATCAGCCAATACTTTTGATCGGAGGCGGGCTCACGGCAATAGATGTCATCAGCAACCTGATAAAGTCAAAGCATACCGGCAAGGTCTATATGCTTTCGCGACGTGGTTTGTTACCGAAACCTCATCGTGTCACGAGAGGCCAGCATACGGATCACATGCAAACGCGTAACCGCCTTCTTGAGTCAAAGCCGTCAATACTCGGCTATCTGAAAATCGTCCGAAATGCGATAAAAACCGGGCTGAATGAACAGATTGACTGGCGAGATATCATTGCATCGATTCGTCCCGTAACGGCAGAGCTCTGGAGACGCCTCCCCGACACCGAACGCCGCCGATTCCTGCGCCACCTCCAAAGCTATTGGGACGTACATCGCCACAGGGTCGCGCCGGATACATTCCAGATATTTGAGGATGCACTGAATCGTGGCCAACTAATTCCCCTGGCCGGACGCATTGTCTCGATGGATGTAGTGAACAGCTCTGTGACTGCGGTGATAAAGGAACGTCGCAAGGCATCAAATAGATTACTGACAGTCAACCTGATTGTGAACTGCACCGGTCCCACTTCCAATCCAGAAAAAACGAAAAGTCCGCTTATCAAGGAGCTATTGAAGGAGGGATTGGTAGTTTCGGACAACTTGGGATTGGGTATTTGTGCAAATGAGCATTACTATCTGAAAAACGCTCAAGGGAAGCCTAATGAGTGGCTAAGCTATGTCGGTCCTATGTTAAAAGCCGATCATTGGGAGCTTACTGCGGTTCCCGAATTGCGTGTGGCTGCACGCTCGGTAGCATTAAGTGTATGCCAGAAGTTTGAAAGTTAGCGCACCGGCATTAGCACCTGCGTAGAAAACACAGAAAAAAAGGGTGATCAGTCGATCACCCTTCATGTATCAGACGATTTTAGGCTTGAGCGCCGTCATCAATCCACTTGCAAAGGATGTGTACACCCTCTTCAACCATAATCTTTGGCGACCAGTTCAGAACTTCTTTGGTCTCGTCAATGGTGCAAGAAGCGTGACGCACATCACCATGACGATACTTGCCATTGATGTGATGCTCAGGAGCTTTGTAGTAGCGAGAAATGATACCCGCCAACTGGGCTACGCTAGTCGCTTCGCCCGAACCTACGTCATAAGGCTTGGTGGTACCGTCAGAATGGATGGTCGCCGCAAAAATTGCATTGGCCACATCGTCGATAAAAACGAAGTCTCGAATAATTACGCCATCTTCATAAACCGGGATGCTCTTCCCTTCTTTCGCCATACGCGCGAACAAGGAAACAATACCGGTATAAGAGTTGATCAGCGACTGACCCGGGCCGTAAACGTTTTGCAGACGCAACATTACAGGCGTCACACCCAAGGCAAGACACCAAGAGCTGAGGATATGCTCTTGAGCAAGCTTGGTTGCACCATAAACGCTTGTCGGGTCAGGCGTTGTAGTATGAGAGTTAAATGGCAAAGCCTTGAGGCCAGGGAAATCCCATTCAGCACGCTCTAGTTGCTCACGGGAACGCTGGCCCGGGTAAACGATTGCGCCATTGGCATCTTTCCACGCGCCCTCACCATAAACGGCACGGCTGGAAGTCAGAACGATGCGCTCAGGCAACGCTTCCGGATTGTTGCGCACGAGCGCATCCAGCATTTGGGTCGTACCGGTGACGTTGACATGAGCGTGGCGGCTCGCTTCCATCAACGATTGGCCGGTACCCGTTTCTGCTGCCAAATGAATAACAACATCGGGTGCAAACTCTTTCAAGACGCGATCCCAGTCCTCAGGACAGGTGACATCGCCCTTCACAAACTCAACACGCGAATCCAGTGCCGCCGGACGCTCTGCGCTTGGATGCACCTGAGGGTGGAGATTGTCGAAAGCAACAACTCGGCTGAATTGCCCGGCCAACAAAGGAGACAAAGCACAGCCAATAAAGCCTGCGCCACCGGTAACTAGACATGTCTTGCTCATTAACCACTCCTGATCTTGATTCAAAAAATTACTTCGCGTCCTGCACAACCATGGAAACCTTGCCCAAGCTCACCTGAACAGAAGGATCCAGATTTTCAAAACTGACTTGAGCCCCATCAACCTCGGAGGTCAGGCTCAAAAAAAGTTCATTATCTCCCTGTGCGTAGCGTTCGGCAAACTCCACCGGTCGCCCGTCCTTCACCCCTTTAATCTTGAGTACGCCTGAGGCGCTCGCCTTCAGGAAAACCCGCACAGTTCGCAACCCTTTCGACGAATCTGCCCACGTAAGAGCGAAGGGCCCCTTCAGATCCGAATTACCGCTCGTGATCAGGGCTGGGGATTCGTTCGCGACGTAGACGGGAGCGCCCTGGCTCACAGCAAGATCATAGTTATTAGCGGATAACCACAAATAACTCTCGCTCAAAACGTTATCGAGATGACGCTCAGTCATCACGTAGAGCACAACATCCGGTTTGTATTTTTCAATCAGAGCCGGAACATTGGGAGCGAGCGACTGATTGTCAATGTTATGCCGAACCTGAATCGTTTCATAAAAAGCAGCTTGCAAATATGGCGATAGCGAGTCACCCATCGAATCCCGCAATACCAACGCTCTCAAGCGTTTTTTCACCGATTCATTACGGGTATTTCTTGGTAGATCCAATAGACCTGTGTGCGTACTGCCAGGCACGATCTGAGCTGAGCCGTCATCACCCACGATCGCAAATTCTGGCAAGGGAGAAGCCAGCTTGGGCATTGTCCAGGGATTGGGCTCCGGGAGGCTGATCATTGCCTTGAATTCACTACCGTAATCGGGATTGACGACGGCACCATCAGCTGGAGGAACGTACAGATCGTTAAATTTCGGATTGAGGGTGGCGAGTTTTTGGCTGATTTCCTTCCAGCCTACCCAAGCACCAAAATCCGTCCAATGACTATTGAATGGGGAATACGTATCTCCAATTGAGCGAGCCTGTTGCAGACTTGGTCGCAAATCAATCAATGGCAGATGCTGCTGTGAACTGAGTAACTGATCGAATATGTGAGTGCCAATGCGCCCTTCCGACCACTGAGGGAGCTTATCCGGATAAATAGACCACTTGGCTGGCGCAACAACAAACAACATCGGTATATCGCGTTGAGCCAACCACCGCTCTTGCCCCCCAACTGTGCCGCTCCAAGCGTTCAGCTCAACTTCATTGTAGTGACGACGGCCGAGGGCTTGTGACATGTTCTTGTTGAAGAAGTCCCCAAGAAAAACCCAGCCATCACGTCCCACAACAGCAATAGCCTTGTCATTAGTTGTTCCAAGAGCGTAAAGAAAACTCGAATAGCCCTCGACGGCGTTGTTCCAAAGCGGTGTAGTTCTGCGAATTCCGTCCCGCAGATTTGCCCACTCACCAGGATGCTTGATGACGGATTTTATCGCAGGAGCGAATTGGGGAGAAAACATCACCGCAATACCGGGCACGCACAGGGCGAGCATGAACAACCCAATGATGACCCGTGGCTTAAATACTGATCTCATATATTAAAACCGGAAGTAGAGAAAAGGGCTGTATGCGCCGGAAAGAACTTTCATGCTTGCAAGCAGGAAGAGTGAACCGAGTCCAAATACGCCAACAACAACTCGTTGACTGGATGATAGACGATCACACAGCCACTTATAAACTGGGAAGCTGAGGATTGCTCCCACCACCAAGGCCAACAACAATCCGTTGCTCATATACTCGGCGATAACATAATTTTCCGGGCCGCTGCGAAGGTTCAACATCAAGGCACTCATGTGGAACGCATGCTCGAATGTTTCAGAGCGGAACAGTACCCAACCGAAAACCACCACTGCAAGGGTATATAACCAACGCAGCACGAACGGTATGCCGCGACTCTCCATATTGGTGAAGCGCTCTATAACAAGGAAAAGACCATGCCATAGACCCCAAGCGACGAATGTCCAAGAAGCACCGTGCCATAACCCTGTCAGAATGAAAACCGCCATGAGGTTAACGTAAGTTCGAGCGGCGCCAACTCGGTTACCACCCAAAGGTACATAGACGTAATCACGAAACCACCCGGACAAGGTCATATGCCAGCGGCGCCAGAAGTCGCGAATAGATGCCGCCTTATAAGGGTAGTTGAAGTTTTCCGGAAAGCGGAACCCCATCATCAGACCTAATCCGATAGCCATATCAGAGTATGCGGAAAAGTCGAAGTATATTTGCAACGTATAACTGGCAGCACCCAACCAGGCCGTTCCGAAATTCAGTTCGGACGAGGGCAGTGCGAAAATGGCGTCAGCAGTGATTGCAAAGGTATCAGCCAACAACACTTTTTTTGCAAAGCCGATAACAAATCGGGTAATCCCCTCAACGACCATATCGGGATTGACAGATCGATCCGGAAGCTCTGCTGCGATATCACGGTAACGGACAATAGGACCGGCAATAAGTTGTGGAAACAACGACTTGAATGTACCGAAAATCAATAAACTTTTGGTTGCTTGAATGGTGCCACGGTACACATCGACCAGATAGCTGATACCTTGAAAAACAAAAAAACTGATACCTAGAGGCAGAAGAACCGATATAACCGGAACCGCCGACGGGTGACCAAATTTCTCAGCGATGATATTGATGTTCTGCGTAATAAAACCAATGTACTTAAAATAACCTAGCACCGACAAGTTGAAAAAAAGACCAACAATAAGAAAAATCCTGGCAGTTTTATTTGCCCCTTCATCGCTGCCCGACTGTCGATATATAGCAATCAAGTAACCGAACGCGTAGTTGCCGACAATGGCAGCCAAGAGAATCCAGACCCCTTTTGCGTCTCCCAGGTAGTAAAAAAACAGACTTGCAACCAGAATCAGAATATTTCTGAGTCGATGCCCAACTAGCTTGTAAGCTATTAAAAAGGCGGGCAAAAACAGAAAAATGAATAGGTAAGAACTAAAAACCATAATCTACTTTCCAGTTGGTAACGATGGCACTGTTGCCTACGCAAGAGAATGGCGAGATCGACATCCTCTCGGCATTATTATTTTTTCAACACCCAACGGTAGCCACTACGTAGAAGTGGTGCAAGCCGTGGAAATCTGAACATTATAGAACGCTTCAAAGAAACTATTACTCCCCCTGCGAAGCGCGCCGTTCTGGCGATTTGCATCTGTTCACGCAGGTCTCCCGAAGGAAAACAACTAGATAGCGCCTGCACCTTATACTCCAGCTTGACATAGTTCTTCGACGCCTGCGCGGGTGTCATTATGCACCGACTTATAAAACCAGCATCTTGAGCACAATACGTAACTAGCCGCTCAAGCACATGGGGAAGGTCTCCATCTCCATAGTGCTCTTCATCAAAGTCACTCCATTTCCACTCATGCTCAAACAGCTTTTTCAACGCTTCCGGTTTAAACCAATACATCGAGCCATACGTTGCGATGGGAGTCTCTACGTCTAGAGGGACGTTCAAGCCAATTTTTCTTGCAACGTCTACAGCTCGCTCTCTATTGAGAAACCATCCGTGCCCTAGGGTGGGATAACCAATATGCACTGCAGGCGGCATTGCAACCCCCACCCACGGCTCGGCCTCAAACATCTCAAGCACATTGGTTACATATTCATTACTGGAAAGAAGGTTCTCGAACAAGTGGCGTTTGAACATCGACGCTTTCGCCCAGCCATCTTGCGGTGACTTCTTGCTGTGAAGCCTGCAAATATAATCAAATCCGCCTTGGAGCACGACATCGCGGCAAGTAATAAATAATGCAGATGTATCTCTGCCAAAATTGGAAGCGCAAACCAATACCGAAAAATCACACACACTCAAGTGGCTGAGAGCATTGATGATTTGCGTTTGCTTTTCTTCGGAATCAGTAGTGACAAATAATGCACAGCTCAACGGAACATTTTTTATCAAATCCATTATCTCATCCAGCATATCGACGTAATAAATATGCGCGATGACTGCAACCCTCTTCTGGGAGAGCCGAGGAGAAATGGAATTAGCATGAGAATCTGAAAGAATGCTCAATTGCTCGAGATTTGTATAAATCGTACGCAACGGCGTGGTACGAATCAGGTTTTTCCAGATCAACGCTTCATCATAATCTGACCTCTCTCGTACATAATCCAATGCACGTTTGACATCAATTGCCTGGGATTCGAGAAAAGCGGGATCGTGAAAAAAAGGCCGTCGCTTTAAAATCGGCGAACGTCGTTCGATGGTTAAATCAATTTCGGAGAAAACCGGATGATCGGTATTGTAAGTCGCAGGATCTAAATAAACAGCACATTGAAAACCCAACTCTTTGAAATGCTGGGTAAAACGCCCCTCATGCTTTAAAATAGAATCCTCATAAGACTTGATCATTGGCATATCATGCCAATACTTATAAAAACTTTCAGAGCAAAGCATCTCATTTCGCACAGCGATGAAGTGCGATTGAATATGAAACGGCAAAATGCCTTTACCAGTAAATGGATTTGGCGAAATCTGATTATGAGCAGACACCCCCCAAAAATCCACTTTTGCTTCACTCATCGAATCAAACAGCTCCGAAAAAGGAAAAACCGGAGCGTAGAAGGTATAGTTTAAAAACAGCGCCTCGTCGTACTGACGGAGCTCCTCCCAACCAAACTTCTCTATCGCCTCTTTATAAGCCCAAACATCAAAACCGATATTTTTCCGGCAGTAAACAGTATCGACTAATTGCTCAACCCTCTCGAGACAACCCGAAGCAATTTCAGAGTTAGAAACGAAAAATATGGTATCGACGTGCGCGCGAAGCTTACGAAGCTTATAGACTATGTAGTCATCCACAACTCCGTCATTATCATAAAAAAGATAAAAAGCAACTCTACGCATATTCAATCTGATTCCGTTAAGCTCTCAAACAAACCGTATGTACTCTACACTCAAAAGCACATGCGTAGACTTATGAGAATGGCGAACCGTTAGATTCGCCATTATCATTGCTGCTTACTTACCTCTGAACAACGATACGAGTCGATTCAATACTCGTCGTTGAACGGACAGCTTCGCTCGATCCACCCAGCGCAGGCGGGTCAAAACATCCGAATCGCCCATGAAAGAGTTCAATTTGTCATTCAAAAGGCGAGCCTGATCCAAAGCTCCCATCTTTTCACGAAACGTGCCACCTGGCAAGAATGTTACCAGCTTCTCATGCAGCTCTCTCGCTTGATCCAGCCACTCGGCAGGCGGCACATAAGTATTGTTCGCTGAGGCATAATGGTCTACGCGATTACAAATATCCTTGGCTTTATCCAACCATTGAATTTGATACTGTATATTTCCATTAGGCAACATAGAACCAAGACGTTGAAGCTTGTATTCCAGCTTGGTGTAATTGATTGATGCCTGATATGTGTTAATGACAGACCTCATGTGATAGCCATCACTCATCACCGAATAACCTAACAAGCGCTCTAGTACGTGAGCCAGACCGCCGTCCATATGATTCGGCTCAGGATCAAAGTCGGACCATTTGAATGGATAGGTTGAAATTTTCTTGATAGCCTCTGGCCGGAACCAAAACATCGTTCCATATGGCGCCACTGGTGTTGAGTCATCAAATGCGGTGGTAATGCCTAACTTTTTCGCCCACTCCGTGGCGGGCTTGCGGTTCTCGAACCAGGCATGTCCTAATGTAGGGTAGGCAATATGAACAACGGGAGGAAAAACCATACCCAAACTTTCATTTTTTTCAAACAACCCAATAACGCGCTTTACATATCCAGGACTGTGCAAGAGATTGTCGAACATGTGCTGCTTGAACAGCAACGCCATATTATGACCATTTTGCGGGGATTTTTTTGAATGAACCCGGCACAAATAATCATATTGACCTGACAAAAGAACATCACGAAGCGTCATGAACAGGGACCCCATGTCCCTCCCACGATTTTCCTCCGTAACGCGAACTTCAAATTTATTCACATCATATTTTAGCAGAGCAAGCTCGATATTCTTTTTCTTCTGCTCATCACTAGTAGTGATATAAAGATCATATGCATATGGAATATTAGTAATATACGACATAGCTTCTTCAAGCATGTCATCATAATACAAGTGAGCCAGTACCGCGATACGGCGCGGCTTACTACTCAGCTCTTCAAAATCCTCACCCGGAAGAACCTCGAGCAAATCCATATTGGTATGAAGCGTTCGCGGCTGAGTACTGCGGACAACATTCTTCCAAATAAGAGAAGTGTCGTAATCACTATCCTCTTCTATTTTTTTCATTACCCCTTTCAGGGTCATTGCGTTTTGTTCTAGAAATATTGGATCGTGAAAAAACGGGCGTCGTTTTAAAATTGGGCTGCGATTCTCAAACATCAACTCAATACTCTGGAACGCAGAGTATTCAGTTGGATAATCTTCTACAGGAAATGTAACCTGAAAGCTGAATCCGCAATCACTAAAATGCTTAGTAAAGCGAGACTCGTGCTGAAGAATAGAGTCCACATAAGAGTTGATCATTGGCATCTCACGCCAATACTGCTTGAACTCCGGAGATGTGAACATTTTCTTACGCACAGCAATCCAGTGCGAGTTTAAATGAAGCGGGAGTTCATCACGGCCAGTGAATGGATTGGGCACCATCGCCTTGTGCGCAGTAATACCCCAAAAATCACACTCCATCGCGTCCATTTTTTCAAACGTTTCAGAAAACGGAAAAATTGGACCGAAGAACGTGTAATTCATCAGAATCAGTTCATCATATTCCTCTAGCTTATCGAGACCAAAGGTCTCCATAGCTTCTTTATATCCCCAAACATCGAAACCGATATTTTCACGGACATAAACGACATCAACAACATCTTCAAGCTTTTTTCTCGACTCAACTGTCAGCGCAGAATTTGACACGACAAAAATTGTATCAATACTGTCCTTCAGCGATTTCAATTTATGAGTAACATAGTCATCGACCTGACCCTGCTCATCATAGAAAAGATAAAATAATACGCGCTTCATATAACCACCAATTCAAATAAGGCTTATTTTTTTGCAATCGAAAAGATTTTTTTCACCAGCCACGTCCTGCTAGCGGTAAGCGCAAGGAGGTCCGCGTAGCTCGCTTGGGCATCATGCAACTGCTGCTGGCAAGTTTCTTCTCGCGCAGCCACGACACCAAGCTCACATGAAACTTCATTGAGTGAATTTATCAATCTAGATATCTCCACCCTGCTTTCGGAGAGCGCCTCCTCCATTTTCTTGTGCGATTCTTTCAGCTCGCTCAACTCAGTGTGTTGTTTAAAAAAAACATCATTATGATGCTGTCTCAGCGCCTGGAGTTCAGCCTGCTGCAAGAGATTCTGCTCATCTCGTTGCTCTAGAGCCCTATCAACTGCCTCGCGCATTGGCGAAGAGAAAAGAGCCAGCATTTCGGAGAATTCGATCTGTGCATTTTCGATAACCTGCCAGTAATCACTCCGCATTTCGTTGCACACAGAATACACACGCTCTGCAAAAGTTCTCTCTTTGCGTTGCGGATCTGCGTTTGAATTGTGATCATGATGACGATTCTCAACTCCCAGGTAAGCATCAACTTCTTGCTTCGAATCTTCGATCGAAACGGGCCACTGAAGCTCCAGTTCGGCCGCAACCCGCTCTACACTGACAGCGCAATCCATCAATAATTGATCATAGGTAATTATTGATCGAGGAATTTCACGCGTAGCTTTTTCAGCTTCAAAAAAGTATTCAAGCCACAGAATTTCAGTATGTTTGGCCCCCCACTTTTCCTCACCGACCATTCGAGCGACAGAACTCGCAACTTCATCCGGATGGCGGGTTACCAGTAACGCACGGGGCGCAATGTTCAGCGAGCGAAGTACTCTGAGCCACAGAGGAACAATACGACACATTCTGGGCTCTTTGATAATCCAAAGCGCTTGGTCGCCATATTCACGTCTAACCAGTTCGACCAGTTCTTCATGTGCCTTATGGGTCGCTGGATGCTCAAGCCATCCTTCAGGCATCTCACTGACATCAAACCAAGTGCGCCCTAAAGCCGTTAATAGCCGCTCATGAATGGCCAACGCGTCTGCGCTTTCAAAAAAACCTTTAGGGTTGGGTTTGGCTGCAGGCAACAAATTTCCCGACAACGCCGCCCCGCGTAGATTGAGCACACGGGTGACTGCCGAGGTACCGCTACGAGGCATTCCCAACACTAAAATTGCTGTAGGGTTATTCATGATTAGTTACCGATAAATCTATCGAGGAAAACCATAAATCGGGCGATTCAACCAAATCCGTCAAACCGGTAGAAAGGCGTGATGGGTTAGGCAGCACTCGAAACATTCCGATATCGATTTTTCGATCCAAGAACTGCTCTTGTCCATCTAGAACGGCCAGCACCCCGGCGTTCAAAAAATACATTGCAGGCATTAACTGACAAACAAAAGGAAAAACAGCCTTGACTCGAGTTCCCTTTTCTACAATATCAATCGCATCCTGGATGGTGGAACTGACTGCACCGCTCAGTTCCAGCCCGGATGTAGTACGAATCATCATGCCGAATCTTACCTTCTCGGCAGACTCTGAAAAGTCTGCTTCGTACACAAAATTATAGGCCTCACCTTCCTGAATCACGTTGACTCGACGACCATCGAGAGTCTCGATTTGAGGGTTAATAATGGACACGCCGCTGGACTTGTAACTTAATGTACTTTGCGGGACCATACCCTCGTCGTAATACGCATCCTCTTTGGCCTCAGCATCTTTCTTAGCACTGATTACCAACTTCGAGTCGACTCTATCGGCGACCGAAACAAACTTATCAGCGCCTTGTAATTCATCATTCATTTGCAATTTTATTTCTGCCCTAAGTGCCTCTACAGAATCAGCGGGAGAATAAATTAGCTTATGATACTTGGAGACAACCGATTTTGGACCACCCAGAGCAAGTAACTCCCCTTGGTCCAGGAGAATAGCTCGGTCACAAAGCTCTGTCACGATCCCGGCAGAATGAGATACGAACAGAATCGTAGAACCAGCATCCCTCAGACGCTGAATACGTGCAAAACACTTACGCTGGAAAGCTTCATCGCCAACGGCCAGCGCCTCATCTACAATAAGCAAATCCGGGCTCACGTTGATTGCTACGGAGAAAGCCAAACGAACATACATTCCGCTTGAATAACTCTTTACCGGCTGCTCTATAAAATCGCCGATATCGGCAAATGCTGCGATTTCCTCAAATCGAGAATCGATCTCTTCCTTGGAGAGGCCAAGTACAGAGCCATTCAAGTAAACATTTTCACGGCCGGTAAAGTCCGGATTGAAGCCGGCCCCCAACTCAAGTAGCGCAGCGATTCGTCCGTTAACCTTTATCTCACCTTGAGTAGGAAATAACGTGCCGCAAATTAGTTGAAGTAAAGTTGACTTACCGGAACCATTACGACCAACGACCCCAAACGTTTCTCCGCGTTTGACTTCAAAACTAATGCTTTTTAGAGCATGAAATTCTCTAAACCATATCTTTTTCTTACTTACTGGAGAAAGCATCTGCAGAAGTCGATGATGAGGTTTGTCATACACAGGAAAGCTTTTACTTACATTGCTCACAATTACTGCAGAATCAGAGCACATCGCCAAACCCCCTTCTTGTCGCCGAAAACCATGTATAACCGACTAATGCAAACAGTGAACTGGCCAAGGCATACAGCCCCAATCCGTTCCAATCAGGCATTCCCCCCCAAAGAGAAACCTCTCGAGCCTGATCGATAATAAAGGTCAATGGGTTGAGCGAGAATACAAATCGATATTGCTCTGGAATGGCATTAACCGGCACTACAGCCGAAGAAGTAAACAACAGTGCGGTGGACAGTACTCCCGTAACCTGACTGACATCCCGAATATAAACACCTAGTGCTGAAAGAAACCAGCCAACCCCCAACATCAATATGACCAAGGGTAAAAACACTACCGGCAAAAGAACAATACTCCAAGAGAATTGATGATCGACCGCCAGCCTTAGTACGATTAGAACTACCACATTCATAAAGGTATGAAACAACGCCGAGACCACCATCGGCCAAGGAAGTATTTCAATAGGAAAAATAACTTTCTTAACATAACTTACATTACTGGTAATCAGCATTGGAGCACGAGTGAAACACTCCGCAAAAAAACCATGAACGATAAGTCCAACAAAAAGAATTATCGCAAAACTATTAACCGAACCGGCTGGCTGAGGCCAGCGGCTATTAAGAATACTGCCGAATGCAAAAGCGTAAACACACAACATCAAAAAAGGGCTTAGAATCGACCACAACAGGCCAAAACTAGCCCCACGATATCTGCCAAGCACTTCACGCTTACTCAATGCAAGTATCAACGAACGATTACGCACAACCGAAACAACCGGTGCAAATACACTTGCTTTTAAACTTCCAACAAAACTGGCCATAGCCACTCCAAGAAGCATCGCACTATCTAATAAAAAAAATAATCTCAATAATCAAAGAAACTACTGATATCAATTGCATAGACCAACACTGACGCACTGGGGAACCCCCCATACTCCCTTCAGAAGCTGATAATTCTTCCGTTAAAACTTTAAATCTACACACGTGCATACATAATCCTATTCAAATCCTGTTGAGCAACACGGCAGCCCAGAGAGCCAAATTCCCCTGCAGTGTTTGCCTATAAACACCTGAACGTATTAAAAAGACACACCGTTTTAATAACGGCGAGCATCTAGCCCTTTCAAAATTCTCCAGGACCATCAAATTTGAGGATGGCATACGCTCTTTTAATGGATCAACCGCTTTAAGGTTGCGTCTATTCCACTCAAGAAAACGACCACCGAGCATTTTCCTTAGGCGCGTAAAACCGGATAAAACCCCTGCATTGGCACCAATAACATTATCTGAATGCTGCCTATAGCTGACATGCGACTCGAAATCGTAATAAACTCGACCACCACAAGCCGTCACCAGTATGTAAAACCACCAATCATGTGAAATAATTTCTGAATTGGCGGTAACGCCAGCTATTGCTTTCAACGCATGGTTGAAAACCATCGTATTTCCGCCCGCAAGACTTTGCACCAGGGCATTCTTAAAACTTGGCGGATATTTAAAGAGGGGTGAGTTACCAACCTTCACTCCAAATTCATCGACCAGCGCTGTTCGCCCACAATAAAGTGAAGGGATGTCTACCGCACAATTCTTTAGCCACTGAATAGCAACACAGAGTTTATCTTCTGACCATATGTCGTCCTGATCACAGAACGCATAATATTCCGCTGCGATATAATGTTTTTTGACTAAAGAAATAAAATTATTCGCGTAACCTTGCTGCGGACCGGAGAGTATAAAAAATCGTTCTGCGCCTATCTTTTTTTGATAGACACGCAAAATCTCCAAAGTATGATCTTGCGATCCGTCATCTGACGCATAAATAACCCAATTATCATAAGTTTGGCTGATAATAGAGTCTATCTGCTCTGCGAGATAGCGCTCCCCCTGATAGGTGCAAAGTAATATCGCGACCTTCCCTATCGTCTCATTACTAACGCTCACCGCATTGCTTTCCTTGACTAAAAAAGAGTCACTCACCGTACGCAGACCGCTTTTCCAAGGTGCAAAACGTTTTTCGGGGGGAACATGTTCGATACCTTCGGGGCTTTTGTCAAAAAACGGAGACCACTGTCAGAAATCATTGGCTCTGACGTCAGCAGCTGGGGGATCCTGAAATCGAAGGAAATACGAATATCAGGGTGTCTGATCTTATCAAACCCACGCCTGGATCTCAAAATATCACCGCTGGACCGTGATTCTTAGAAACGTTCTGGCCAACGTTAGCCCTCACGGCAGACAATCCTCGAAAGTCATGAAAGCAACCCCCTATTGGGGTGAAGCCGCTCCCGCCTCAAACCTCCAGGCAAGAACAGCGATGGGAAAATAGGCCAGCAAAATTCCTGCCACACCTTCCAAGACGTTAACGGCGACCAGCACAGCAATGGGTAGGAGCCAAAGTATGTTAATTGCGAATACAGCCAACGTAACAAACCGATGGCTCCTAAAGTACCTTGAAGCATTTTGATAAGCGTGGCTGCAGTGAGCCTGATAAATTTTCTCGCCTCGGGCAACTCGGCGCAAAAGCGTAAATGTGGCGTCTACCACAAAGACGCCAAGCAATATCAACCAACACCATAGAAAACGCGGTGAATGCCAAGCTGAAACAAGAGAGAGTCCACCTATCGCAATACCAAGAAACCCGCTACCTGCGTCCCCCATGAATATTTTCGCAGGAGGAAAGTTCCAAAAGAGAAAGCCCATGACCGCTGCAGCCAATAACAAAGGCGCACCGATAAGCTCTGGCATTCCCGCCACGTAGTAAATGACACACATCCCTAAACAAGCACAAATAGCCTCTATACTTGCTAGACCATCAATACCATCCATAAAATTGTATAGATTGAGAACCCAAACCAGATACATCGCGCCCAATGCCGGTCCAGCCCACCCCATATCTAATACTTGGGAAAAAAATAAAACAGGTGCCAACCCATTCAACCAGAACAAAAGCCAGGCTGCAGCGATAAAGTGCCCCAGAAGTCGCCATCTAGCAGCGATATGTCCATGATCATCAGCAAAGCCTAAAATGGCGACAAGCAAGCCTGCACCACCAACTGCTGCCGCCTCCGACAGCGTTAAAGAGTCAAACCCGACAAGTATCGGAAGCACTGTAATGAAAGAGATTACAATTGCAACGCCCCCGCCTCTCGGGGTAGGCACAGTGTGGGAACTTCGCTCATTCGGGACATCCATTATGCTTGCATTGAGTGCGTAATGGCGCAAAGCCCACGTCAAAGCGAGGGAGGTGCAAAGAACAACTATTAATAGCCAACAGAAAATCATACTTTCCGATTACCCTGAAAGTGAAGCGCACTGCGGCGAAACGCTAGATCCCTTGTAATCGGAGGAAACCAACCCAACAAACTGCATGTTTCGCTGATATCAACTTGCAGCGAACTACAAAGGCGTTGAATCACGGCCCTGCGCCCTGTCAGAAAACCTGCCAATTTCAATAGTGTTACCGGAACAGGAAGCAAGCGACTTTTTTTCCCTAAAGCTTTCGCCATTAATTCAAGCAACTGCGATGTGGATATATCTGCACCATCACTGACCATCAATACACGCCCTTTAGCGGAAGGGTGACTGATACAGGTGACAATCAAATCCACCAGATTTTCAATAAATACCAGGCTTCGCTGGTTATGAATAGCACCTAGCGGAAGAGGAACCTCTCTGTCCAGCCAGTTCATCATATCTAGAAAATTTGCCTTGACGCCTGGCCCATAGACCAGCGGAGGTCGAATAACGACCAACTCCATACCTGTTTCTAAACTTATTTCTCTTAGCCCCTCTTCTGCTTCGAATTTCGATAACCCATAAGGATCTTTCGGCACTGAGCTTAGGGCTGACGTGAATGGACGACCTGGAGGAGTACTCTCACCATTAACTTTAATTGAACTTATATATATAAAACGCTTTACGCCCGAACTGGCGGCATTTCGCGCCAGATTCAACGTACTGTTGACATTGATTTTCCGGAATTCCGCCAGTGCATCCGGTGCAGTTTCGTCCATAACATGAACCCTGGCAGCACAGTGAACGATTGCGTGAACGCCATCAAGAGCAAACCCGATATCAGGTGAATTCATATCCCAGTAAACAGTTTTACACAGCCCACTGATTTTTGACTGGGAACGCACGGCAGCTAGTGGCGTAAATGCTTTATCAACAAGTAGCCTGAAAACTACCGCCTCACCTACGAATCCGGTTGCCCCCGTAACCAAGACCAACGGCTGATTCATCTTTTCTTCGTCCCTGACAGTGCTGCAACCCAGCATAAAATAAAGAAAAGCGCTTTATCGCGTTTACGTCGCCGACACTGGCATGAACTCAATGACAGAAATATTAACTCTCTGCGGCTAAAGCCAATCCACTGACGAACAAATCGTTCCTCAATCAGATCCAACAACTCTACAATTATTCGAACCTGCTTGAACCACCAACCGTCCCGCACTGTTTTGTAACGTGCGACTAATGTCTTGAATCCGGTATTCGCACCGACTTGATTACGGTCATGTTGCCTGTATTGCATAGTGGACACGGGATCAATCACCCACTTGAACCCACGACTACGAGCAAACGCATAACAGTACCAATCGTGCAGATCAACACACTGTAGCGCAGACCAATTAGTAAGGAGTGAAGCTTTAAGAGCGTCTGCCAGTCTGCGCCCTAACACATAGGTGCAGCCCGGCCCTGCTGCCTCGAACAAGTAGTCCCATTCGACCTGGGGTTGGGCCTTATCTAACAAGCGAGCATTTCCGCCTGCCCAAAACGCAGTAACGTTGCTCGAATATGCGTCAAACTGATGATCAATCAGCGTGCGGGTCGCCCGAACAAGCTTTTCTTCATGCCAAATATCATCTTGATCGGCAAAGGCAACAAAGTCGTGCCGGGAAAAATCGACGTCCCGTATCAAACGAAAAAAATTACGCGAGGCCCCACCAAACTTGCCTTGCGGCGGCAGAACAACCACATTGGAGTGGCGTGCTGCATAGGCAGCACACCAAGCCTCAGTGCCATCGGTGGACGTATCGACACTGATGTAGATCGATACATCGGTCATGGATTGGGCTTGAATCGAATCAAGTTGTTGCTCGATCCAAAGCATACCGTTATAGGCAGCCAGCAAAACTGCAACGCTTTGATTTTCTACTGGCATGCGAATCCTGCATAGACGGTGCTGGATTTACTAATCCAGAGTGTGCTTCGCTCTATTTACAGCGAGCCATGATCCAATAGTTTTTGTAGATATTGGCCGTACCCGGTTTTTTTCAAGCGCTCTGCCTGAGACCCAAGTTGCTCAGCATTAATCCACCCATTGGTATAGGCAATCTCTTCAAGACACGCAATCTTGAATCCTTGACGATGTTCAATGGTGTGCACAAAGTGGCTGGCTTCGAGCAAAGAATCATGAGTCCCAGTATCAAGCCATGCAAAACCACGCCCAAGCATTTGAACACTAAGCGCTTTTTGCTCAAGATAAACTCGGTTGACATCAGTAATTTCCAACTCGCCTCGTTCCGACGGCTTGATGCTTTTGGCGATATCAACAACCTGATTGTCATAGAAGTACAAGCCAGTTACTGCATAGCTGGATTTTGGCTGATCAGGCTTCTCTTCAATACTCAAGGCACGGCCAGAATCATCAAACTCAACAACACCAAAGCGCTCAGGGTCAGAAACATGATAGCCAAAAACTGTGGCCCCACTTTCCTGATTACTGGCAGCGCGCAGATTGTCCGAGAAATGATGCCCGTGGAAAATATTGTCGCCAAGAATCAAACAGCAAGGATCTTTACCAATAAATTCCTCACCGATAATGAATGCCTGAGCCAAACCATCAGGACTTGGTTGTTCCGCATATGTCAACTTTATGCCATACAGGCTGCCATCTCCCAGCAGCTTACGGAAACAAGGCAAATCCTCAGGTGTAGAAATAATGAGAATTTCCCGCATACCCGCAAGCATTAGCACCGACAGTGGGTAAAAGATCATTGGCTTGTCGTAGATAGGCAGCATTTGCTTGGATACGCCAAGGGTGAGCGGATGTAGGCGCGTACCCGAACCGCCAGCGAGAATGATACCTTTACGATTTGTAGTGATCATTTATTTAAAACTTCCATAAGCATTCGGGTCACACCACCTTGCCAATCCGGCAAGTGCAGAGAGAAATTGTCGCGGATTTTTTGAGTATTCAAACGCGAATTCAATGGCCGGCTAGCGGGGGTCGGATAGGCCGTCGTTTCAATCGGACTGACCATCTTGACTGCCAGTTCCTCACCAACCGCTCGCGCGAAGTCAATGACGTGAACCGCATAACCGTGCCAAGAAACCTCACCACCGGCGGCCAAGTGATACAAGCCACCCAGTTCAGGTGCTTGCTGCGCTTTCTGGATAGCCAAGACAGTAACATCAGCAATGAGATCTGCACCTGTAGGTGCGCCGATTTGATCAGCGATGACATTGAGGCTTTCGCGGTCTTTCGCCAGACGCAACATCGTTTTGGCGAAGTTGTTACCGCGCGCACCATATACCCAACTGGTACGGAAGATCAGGTGCTTGCAACCGGACTCCAGAATCCCCTGCTCACCCGCAAGCTTGCTGGCTCCGTAATGATTTACCGGAGCCACGCCGTCTGTCTCCTGCCAAGGATCCACACCGAGACCGCTGAATACGTAATCGGTTGAATAGTGAACCAGCCAAGCATCCAGAAGCGCTGCTTCTTCTGCCATCACACGGGTCGCCTCACCATTGACCCGATCAGCCAGCTCCTTGTCCGACTCGGCCTTATCTACTGCGGTGTACGCCGCGGCATTCACAATCACATCGGGCTTGATCTGACGAATAGTCGAGCGCAGTGCGTCGAGGTTTGCCAAATCACCGCACAATTCACCAACCGCATTACGATCCAGTGCAATCAAATCACCAAGGGGGGCGAGAGCGCGTTGAAGCTCCCAGCCAACCTGGCCATTTTTGCCGAGCAACAAGATTTTCATTTTTTCACCGAACGGTCGCTATAGTTGGCGTCAATCCACTGCTGGTAGCTGCCGCTTTTCACGTGCTCCACCCATTCGGTATTAGTCAGATACCACTCGACAGTTTTACGAATTCCCGACTCGAACGTTTCTTGCGGAGTCCAGCCCAACTCTTTCTGGATCTTGCTGGCATCGATTGCATAACGCTGATCGTGGCCCGGGCGATCCTGGACGTAAGTGATCAGGCTCGCATGCGGTCGATGGGCCGAATCAGGGCGCAACTCATCAAGCAAAGCACAAAGTGTGTGAACCACATCGATGTTCTGCTTTTCGTTGTGTCCGCCAATGTTGTAAGTCTCGCCGATCACACCTTCAGTGACGACTTTATACAATGCACGAGCGTGATCTTCGACATACAACCAGTCGCGAACCTGGTTGCCTTTGCCGTAAACCGGCAGCGGCTTGCCCTCCAGCGCATTGAGAATGATCAACGGAATCAATTTCTCGGGGAAGTGGCAAGGGCCATAGTTGTTCGAGCAATTTGTAACCAGCGTCGGCAGACCATAAGTACGAGCCCATGCGCGAACCAAATGATCGGAGCTGGCCTTGCTGGCCGAATAAGGCGAACTTGGCTGATAAGGAGTAGTCTCGGTAAAGAGATCTTCTGGCCCTTCAAGATCACCGTAAACTTCGTCGGTCGAAATATGGTGAAAACGGAAGTTGGCTTTACGCACATCATCCAGTGCAGCCCAATACTGGCGCGCAGCTTCCAGTAGTGTGTATGTCCCGATGATATTGGTCTGGATAAATTCCGATGGGCCGGTAATCGAGCGATCGACGTGGGACTCCGCAGCCAAGTGCATGATGGCATCGGGTTGGTGCTCACGCAGAACACGGTCAATCTGGTCACGATCACATATGTCGACACGCTCAAACACGTAGCGAGGATCACCGCTAACTTCTGCCAGCGACTCAAGATTACCGGCATACGTCAGTTTATCGACGTTGATTACTGCGTCGCTGGTATTGGAAATGATGTGACGGATGACTGCCGAGCCGATGAACCCGGCGCCGCCGGTAACTAGAATTTTCACGCGAAACCATACCCTTGAGCTGCGGACAGTGACATCAACGAGCACTGTCTAATCCATGAATGCAGAAGCCATCAAACCTGAGGCTTCCGTCAGAGTCAGTCTAAATCGATGTGGGAATATGCCACTATCGAACAAGGGTAACATTTTACAGCTTAATGAATCTTTTACTAATGGATATGGATAGGTTGGAGCGCAATTTCGACAGGCGCCCTGCGCGTCTCATCTTCAGACAAGACGCTTGCGCGCAGCTCTGGACGAACGCCCCAGAAACCAGCCCAGAATCGGACCAACCAGCATGCCAGCAAGCAATGCGATGACCACCACCAACGACACTGGAAGCTGCGGCCCGGCCAACCCAAGAAACATCAACGAGATTGGTTGCTGATTCTCAAGCACAAACGCCAGAATCACCAATACCAGCAGCAATATGAAAACACTTAGAAGTATGCGTTTGAGGTTACGCACGAGCAACTCCTTGCAGGGCAGCGACTGTCAAACCCCCTCCTCCTCTTCCTCGTTCACCCGATCACGCAATTCCTTGCCCGGCTTGAAATGCGGAACAAACTTGCCGTCAAGGCTGACAGACTGACCGGTCTTTGGATTGCGACCGACGCGCGGCGCACGATAATGCAGGGAGAAGCTGCCAAACCCACGGATCTCGATGCGATCCCCGGTAGCCAGGCACTGGGACATTTGTTCAAGCATGGTCTTGATGGCCAGCTCCACATCTTTGGATGAGAGTAGCCCTTGATGGGTGACAATTCGTTCGATCAACTCCGACTTCGTCATATTTTTCCCTTCTTTTTCAAGCAGCTAGATCAGCGCTTGAAAGGTTTTAGCACGCCCGGAAGATTTTGAACAGCCCAGGGATTGACATATCTTCCTTGGCGCCGAAACGCCTGTTTTCAGTGCACAAAAGCACAAACCGAAGCCGCGCACATTCAACGACACATGACCAGCATGGTTCGAGTGACGTAGCCTGCGGGATTGAAGCCAAACGGATATTCATCTTCATCCCTGGCCTGGTCAGATCGGGTGATTACCCTGTAACCCGCCCCCTTACACTCCTTCGCCGCGCGTCTTTGGCACTTCTCCCACCCCGAACCCAGACCAGAGCAGTCGATCTCGATACCGCTGACGCCGCGCACGGCATGCGTTTTGGCACTTGTGGTACATCCAGCCAAAACCAACACTGCAATCAACACAATAAATCTGTTCATCCACTTCCTTATGCCAGGCAACGCCCGACTACCGCACGAGTAATACCCAGCTTAGTCGCGAATAGGCGATTGATCCGATTAAAGAAACAGACAACTCGCTGAAGAGATTGGTTTCACCACAGCCCCGACATACGCAAACCGCGGCACACTTCATCAAATCGCAGGCACAAAAAAGGGCGACCGAAGTCGCCCTTTTTCACGATCAAGCAGAACTTAGTTCTGTTTGGCCATTGCTTGACGCAGCAGTGCCGCCATAGTGGTGTCAGCTGCTTCACCTTCCGGAGCTGCTTTCAGGCTCTGGATGGCTTCTTTCTCTTCAGCATCGTCTTTCGACTTGATCGAGAGCTGAATTACGCGGCTCTTGCGATCAACGCTGATGATCTTGGCTTCAACTTCCTGGCCTTCTTTCAGAACGTTGCGCGCGTCTTCAACGCGGTCACGGCTGATTTCGGAGGCTTTCAGGGTCGCTTCGATGTCGTCAGCCAGAACGATGATGGCGCCTTTGGCGTCAACTTCTTTCACGGTGCCAGTAACGATAGCGCCTTTGTCGTTAACCGAGACGTACTCGGAGAACGGATCGCTTTCCAGTTGCTTGATGCCCAGGGAGATGCGCTCGCGCTCCGGATCGACAGCCAGGACGACGGCGTCCAGGGTATCGCCCTTCTTGAAGTTGCGAACAACGTCTTCGCCGGTGGTGTTCCAGCTGATGTCGGACAGGTGGACCAGGCCGTCGATGCCGCCGTCCAGGCCGATGAAGATGCCGAAGTCGGTGATCGACTTGATCTGGCCCGACACCTTGTCACCCTTCTTGTGGGTGGCAGCGAAGGTTTCCCACGGATTGGCGGCAACCTGCTTCATGCCCAGCGAGATACGGCGACGCTCTTCATCGACGTCCAGCACCATCACTTCGACTTCATCACCAACCTGGACAACCTTGGACGGGTTGACGTTCTTGTTGGTCCAATCCATCTCGGAGACGTGCACCAGGCCTTCGACGCCCGGCTCGATCTCAACGAACGCACCGTAATCGGTGACGTTGGAGACCTTGCCGAAGACGCGGCTGTTGGCCGGGTAACGACGGCCGATGTTGTCCCACGGATCCTCGCCCAGCTGCTTCAGGCCCAGCGAAACGCGGTTGCGCTCGCGGTCGAACTTCAGCACGCGGACGTCCAGCTCGTCGCCGACGTTCACGACTTCCGACGGGTGACGCACGCGCTTCCACGCCATGTCGGTGATGTGCAGCAGGCCGTCGATACCGCCCAGGTCCACGAATGCGCCGTAGTCGGTCAGGTTCTTGACGACACCCTTCAGGATCGCGCCTTCCTGCAGCTTGTCCATCAGCTGCTCGCGCTCTTCCGAGTGCTCGCTTTCGACGACAGCGCGGCGCGAGACCACGACGTTGTTACGCTTGCGGTCCAGCTTGATGAGCTTGAACTCGAGTTCCTTGCCTTCCAGGTAGGCCGGATCGCGCACCGGGCGCACATCGACCAGGGAACCCGGCAGGAAGGCGCGGACATCCTTGATGTCCACGGTGAAACCACCCTTGACCTTGCCGCTGATGCGGCCGGTGATGGTTTCGTTCTTTTCCAACGCTTCTTCCAGCTCGTCCCACACCATCGCGCGCTTGGCCTTCTCGCGCGACAGGACGGTTTCGCCGAAGCCGTTCTCGATCGAGTCGAGGGCGACCTTGACGATGTCGCCTTCGGCGACGTCGATTTCGCCAGCGTCGTTACGGAACTGTTCGATCGGCACGATGCCTTCGGACTTCAGGCCAGCGTTGATCACCACGACGTC
>Ga0153948_1000179_pt1 | contig 33444 bp, 28 predicted proteins | sample TSNJ032MetaG_FD_104696 | JGI IMG/M metagenome (GOLD analysis project Ga0153948, IMG submission 104696) | Attine ant fungus gardens microbial communities from New Jersey, USA - TSNJ032 MetaG | ecosystem: Host-associated > Fungi > Mycelium > Unclassified | place: USA: New Jersey, Wharton State... | reverse complement strand
GGCAAATAGACGGTTGCGGCCGAAATATCATAGATGGCGACGCGGCTGCGCGCAGCCTGATTGATCAGCGGGCTGAAAAGACCGGGTTCCGGGCTTTCCGTCAGGCCGCTTTCGGGCGCATAGGCAAGCTGTGTCTTGGGATGCATGCGCGATGCGCGGAGCGGCGGCTTGGCCCCCGGCAGAGGCACATCATCGGGCACGAACATGTCGCGGTCGGCTTCGTCATCAGCCGCCATATCCGTCTTCTGGTCAGGGGCTGATTGCGGCAACGGTATTGCATTGCCAATCGGCAGATTGGGCGTGTCACTGCCTTCCGCGTCGGTTTCTTCAGCCTGCGACAGGGGCAGAATGCCAGACTGGCTCTGCGGCTGGATCTTGGCGAGCGCGACCAGTGCTGCAGGCGTCTGCGGCGCGCTGGCATAACCAAGCGCGACCGCGCCCGGTATGGCGGCTTTCGCAGCCGCGTCAGCTGCAACCTTTTCGCCCGTCTTGTCGGTTACCGGATCAGCCGAGGCGACCGCAATCTGCTCAGGCAACCGCACGCGATCCGCACGCGGTTCGATCAACGATGCTACATCGACCGACTTTGGCTCGATCACCGAATCCGGACCGATATCGGCAATGATCGGCTGATCATCGTTCATCTTGTTGCGACGCCAGTCGAGGTTGGAATAGGCGGCATCCGCCGTATAGGCCTTGATGAAGCTCTCACGCATCTTGTGCGCCGGGGTGCGGGTCTGGTCGACAAGGGCCAGCGCTTGCGGCATGGCTGCCGGAATGCGCCGCATGACTGGAGCGACAGGCGCAAATGCGGGAATGGCCGTTTCAAGCGTGCCGAGCGCGGTCAGCATCCAGCCGCCAGCGACAAGACCTGTCGCGGCAAATGCCGTCACGCGCAAAACGCCACGCAAACTGAACGGAAGGCCGATACGGCCGCTACGCGGAGCCGCATAGCCATACACTTCTGTTACACACGCCATGATACTAACCCGACTGGAATTCGACTTCGCGGCCCCACTTCCGGCCTCGCCTCGCATGTCAGTTCGGCAAAAAAGCGAACAGGACATGGCAAAGCGGTGGCCGAAGCGAAGCAGTGACCGCATTGGTCGCTTCCAGCATGGCGAATTATGGTAACCAAAGTCTTTACGAACGGCGTCTGACTGATAATTCCTCTCCGAAAGAGGAAAGCTGCATCAACCCGTCAGGCGAAAAGTGGCTGGCGCATCACCAGACAATTCAGGGAATTCATCGCCCTCGGTTACCGTGCGATTGCGCCCGCGATGCTTGCCGCGCATCAGGGCAAGATCGGCGCGAGACACCGTTTGCCATAACGTTTCGTCGTGACGAAGCATGGCGATACCGAAGCTGCATGTCACATGGCGGTCTCTCGGCAGCGCCGCAAATGCATGGCGACCGACCTTATTGCAAAGTCGCTTGGCAAAGCGTTCGCAGTGCTGGGCGCTGCCCGCAACCAGCAGAACAAACTCTTCCCCGCCGACACGGCTGACGATCACATCCTGTCCGGCCAGTGCCTGCAGCAGATGCGAAAACTCCACCAGCACGCGGTCGCCGGTCGCGTGGCCCAGCTCATCATTGATTGCCTTGAAATGATCGATATCCGCGATAATGACCGCATGCGTTGCGCCTTGCGCGGCACTTGCCAGTTTTCGCCTTGCGTGGCGTTCCATACCACGCCGGTTGAAAAGACCGGTCAGCGGGTCAGCATCGCGTTCATTGCGCAACTTGTCGATAATATCGAGCGCGGCGACAGTCAGAATGAAGAGACCGAGCAGAACGCCGCCCATAGAGGCTGCCACCGTCACCCACGACCAATAAGGCAAGGACAGCAATTCCCCGGAGCTCACCACATCATCCAGCATGACAATCGTGAAGATGCTGCGCAGAAAGAAATGCGCCGCCAGCAGCGCCAGAACCAGACGCAACGCCGTTTCGATCCACCGGTCACCCGGCACGCGACGGGCATGCAGGCAAAGAACCGCGGCTAAAGTTCCAAGACCGACATTGGCCGCAACGACCAGATAGCTGTAGATCGCGCCCTGCCAGGAAAGAAGGCCGACGGCCGCCAGCGTTGAAACTGTTATCAGCGACGCTGGTACCGGCGGGAACTCCCGCCCGAGCCGCACCATCACTGCCTGACAGAACAGCCAGCCAGCACCCAGTTGCAGCAGGATCGCCAGAAGAAATGTCTGCCGCAGATTAGGCAACGGCGGAGAAACCTGCACGAAATGTCCAAGAGAAAATGCCGCGAAGCTCAGGCCGAAAAGCAGCATGTGCTTTCGCCGTCTGTCGAGCACCCACAGGCTCGTCATCGCGACTGCAAACAGCATGATCAGCAGAGAGGGGACAATCTTCACGAGAAACCAGACCATTAATCGATTGAATTAATATTCAATAAGTAGTTAGGCCAATCTGAATGTGCAATTGCATATATGAGTCAAATTAACTTTTGTAGAGCAATTGAAGACATCGAAATAATACATTCCCTTTTTTAAATACAGCAAACGCTAATAAAAAAATACAAACAAGGGCATCCATCAAAGAACTGAAACTTATTCTTAAGTCGTCAATTAATGTTTATCCCCAGATATCATCACCTCGCGAAGACGCCTGCCCGCTTGAAGCCATTTTAGACCATTATTACCTGTTACTAATGAGAATGAAGGCTTGGTCTGAAAAAGGCGAAGTGCGATCCTGTGACCATGCCATTCGAGCGGTTCCAGCCGGAAATCAGGCTGCTGGCGCTCAATTTGTTGTTTTGCATTTCCAACGCCAGGCCCTTCGACACGTGTGCTGGCAATGTCCTCGCGGAGAAGTTCGATGCGCCACCAGTTCGACCTTTTTGCTCCCGCTGCAAAGGCAGGAGAAGAACGGGCGGAGCTGCGTCCTGCCCGCGCGAAGCCCAAGCGGGACATCGGCGCAGCACCTGCTTTGAACGAAGCGGAAATGGTGCGTCAGTTGAACGATAGCGGGCGCTATCGCATTTTGCGCCGCCTTGATCCCCTGCCCGTCGTGCCTGATGCCGACACACAAGCATTCCCGCGTCTTGGCGTCGTGGTGGATACGGAAACCACCGGGTTGAATGCCGCGCAGGAAGAAATCATCGAAATCGGTGCTGTGGCGTTCCGCTATGCCGATGATGGATCGATTGGCGATGTCTGTGCCACGTTCGGCGCCTTGCAGGAACCGTCAAAGCCGATCCCGGCGGACATTACGCGCATCACCGGCATCACCGACGAGATGGTGAAGGGCCAGACAATTCCGCTGGCGGAGCTTGAAGCATTGATTGCGGATGCCGATCTGATCATCGCGCATAATGCCGGTTTCGACCGTCCGTTTCTCGAGCGGTTCTCGCCGGTCTTCGCTACTAAGCCATGGGCCTGTTCGGTCAAGGAAATCGACTGGACGGCGCGCGGCTTCGAAGGCACCAAGCTTGGCTATCTGATCGGCCAGAGCGGCTATTTCCATAATGGACACCGCGCCGAAGATGACTGCCAGGCGCTGCTCGCCGTGCTGAAGGAACAGTCGGGCGACACCACACCCTTTGCCGAACTGCTGCAAGCCAGCCAGAAATCGCGCCTGCGCATCTATGCCGAGAACAGCCCCTTCGAGATGAAGGACAAGCTGAAGGAGCGTCGCTATCGCTGGTCAGATGGCAGCGACGGTCGCCCCAAATCATGGTGGACCGAGATTGGCGAAGATGAACTCGACGCCGAACTCGAATATCTGCGCACCGAGATTTATCCGTGGCGCGATGCCGAGCCGCTGATCCAGAAGCTCACCGCCGTGGATCGCTATAAGGAACGCGCACCACTCAGGCCCGGTAAATAGAAAAGGCCGCGTTCAGCGGCCTTTTTCTTGCGACGCGAATGATTCCGTCTATGGGTAGCCGAAAATGGTGGCGCTCGAGAACCGGAGCGGAGTGTACTTAACGTACATGAGCACCGGAAGCACAGAGCGACGCCATTTGCAGGCAGCCAGAGGCGGAATCTAGAAAACCGGCCAAGGGCGCTGCGCTGGCCGCATCTCTTCATAAGCCTGCGCCAGTCGCAACACGCCCAGATCGTCGAAACGCTGGCCGAAAATCTGCAAGCCGATTGGCAATCCCGTCGATGTATAACCGCAATTGATCGAGATCGCCGGTTGTTCCGACATGTTCATCGCAACGGTGAAGGCGATGTGCTCGAAAGGACGCTGCGGATCATTGACCGGCGATGCCCATTCCGCCGGATAGGTCGGCATAGGCGCGGTCGGCGAAATGATGAAGTCGAAATCCTTCGACGCGGCGAGCGCCGCATGGCGCATCGCATCGATCTGTGCGAAGCCGGAATAGACCTCCTCGCCGTTCAGACCTTCGGCGGTTTCAGTCCACTGATAGATGTAAGGCAGGATTTTCGCGCGGTTTTCCGGCGTCATCTTCTTCACATCCGCCCAGGAGCGCGCACGCCAGAAGCGGTCGAGACCATCGATCATGGTGCGATTGAGAAATGGGGCAACCGGCTCGACTATCGCACCCGCATCGGCAAAAAGCTTGGCCGCGGCTTCGACCGCAGCGCGGGTTTCATCGCCCACCGGTTCACCGAAACCGGCATCGAGCCACAGACCGATCTTCAGGCCCTTGACGTCGATATCAAGGTTCATCCAGTCAATGTCCTGATAGGGCAAGCTCATGGCGTCGCGGCGGTCGGGTCGCGACAGCACCGACATGTAAAGCGCACTATCGGCAACTGTGCGGGTCATCGGACCGGCAACGCGACCGAGAAATGCCGGATCAATCGGAATACGCCCGAAGGACGGCTTCAGGCCGACGAGACCGCACCAGCCGGCAGGCAGGCGGATGGAGCCGCCAATATCGGTGCCGATGTGCAAAGGACCGTAACCCGCTGCACCGGCGCTGCCCGCACCGGCGCTCGAACCGCCCGGATTGGTGTTCAAATCCCACGGATTGCGGGCAAGCTTATGGAAGCTCGACAGGCCCGACGACAGCATGCCGAGATCAGGCATGGTCGTCTTGGCGAGCAGCACGCCGCCAGCCTCACGCGTGCGTGCCGCAGGCGGTGCGTCAGCGGCGGCTGGCTTCAGCGGCAGCGCCGCGCAGCCCAGTGGAACCGCAGTGCCTTCGGTCGCGATATTTTCCTTGATCGTCAGCGGCACACCATCGATGGGACCCGCAGGCTCACCCTTCGACCAGCGCGCTTCCGAGGACTTGGCCGCCGCCCGCGCTGCATCAGGATCGTAAGCCCAAAGCGCATTCAGCTTCGGCTCATAGGCTTCGATGCGGGTGATGACAGCTTCGGTGACCTCGACCGGCGAAAGCGACTTCGCCTGATAGGCGGCCACGAGTTCGACGGCTGACAAATCGGCAAGATTCGACATTGGATATTTCCTCAAATCACTCAGGCAATTTCAGTGTGAAATCGGATCGCCGCGCTCGCTTGCGGCGACCGGAGAAAGGCTTTGGCACGGCGTCGACCAGCGCCCGCGTATAGTCATGCTGCGGATTGACGAACACCGCATTGGTCGGCCCATGCTCGACAATATTGCCGCGATAGATCACCGCAACACGGTCGGTAATCGCGCGCACCACGCCGAGGTCGTGGCTGATGAAAAGATAGGACAGACCGAACTTTTCCTGCAAATCCATCATCAGGTTCAAGACCTGCGCCTGAATGGAAACGTCGAGCGCAGAGACCGGCTCGTCGGCAACGATCAGCGCCGGTTTGGTGATCAGGGCGCGCGCAATGGCAATGCGCTGGCGCTGCCCGCCGGAAAATTCATGCGGATATTTTTCCGCAGATGCCTTGGGCAGGCCAACCGCTTCCAGCACTTCCGCAACGCGGTCGTCGCGGTCTTTGGAGCTGGTGCCGCTTTCCAGCGACACAATCGGCTCGGAAATGATGCGTTTGACCGTATGGCGCGGATCAAGCGAGCCGTAAGGGTCCTGAAAGATTGCCTGAAAGCCTTTGCGCGCTTCACGCAGGCCCGAGCGATCCAGCGCATAGATATCCTGACCGTTGATGAGAATCTGACCCGATTGCGGACGTTCCAGCCCCATCACGGCACGCGCCAGCGTGGATTTGCCGGAACCGCTTTCGCCGACGATGCCAAGGCTTTGCCCTGCTTCGATCTCGACATTTACACCATGCAGAACCCGCAATGCACTCGTCCGCGAGAAAAAGGATGCGCGCGGAAGCTGATATTCGCGCACCACATCGCGCACCTGTAAAATCATCTTGCTCATGAAACCACCTCGCCTTCACGCGGATGCAGGCAGGCGGCGCGATGCACGATGCCGTCATTTTCAGCAATGAAATCGAGACCCGGTATCGCCTGTCGGCAGTCGTCCTGCACAAAGGCGCAACGGTCGGCAAAGGTACAATAAGGCGGACGCGCCAGCGGGTCCGGCACGACACCCGGAATGGCTGCAAGGCGCTGACGCCCCCCACCATGGTTGCGCACCAGTGCAGCGCCATGGGGCGAGGCTGCAAACAAGCCACGGGCATAGGGATGCGCCATGCGGTGGAACACGGCTTCCGTGCGTCCGGTCTCGACAATGCGGCCCGCATACATGACGGCAATCCGGTCGGTCATTTCCGACACCACGCCGAGATCATGCGTAATCAGCATCAGGGCGGTGCCGGTTTCGTCGATCAGCTCGTCCATCAGATCGAGGATCTGCGCCTGCACGGTCACATCAAGCGCCGTTGTCGGCTCATCGGCGATCAGCAGGTCGGGTTCGCAGGCAATCGCCATCGCGATCATCACGCGCTGGCGTTGCCCGCCGGAAAGCTGGTGCGGGTAAAGATCGAGATTGAAGCGCGGCGCAGGCAGCCCCACGCGATCCAGAAGCCCGCGCGCCTTGCGCTCTGCATCGGCGCGGCTTTCGCTTAAGTGCAGACGGCGGCCTTCGGCAATCTGCGCGCCGATGGACTTGACCGGATTGAGCGCCGTCATCGGCTCCTGAAAGATCATCGCCATGCGCCGTCCGCGCATCTTGCACAGTTCCGCTTCAGGCTTGTTCGCCAGATCCTCCCCGTCAAAACGCAAGCGACCGCGCACGCGCATGCGATCAGGCAGCAAGCCCATGGCGGCAAGTGCCGTGATCGACTTGCCGCTGCCGGATTCGCCCACGATGCCGAGGCGTTCGCCACGGTTCAGCGTCAGCGTGATGCCGGAGACAATATCCGCCGAACGAGCGCCGAAGGGCAGCTCGACGGACATATTGTCCATTTCAAGAAGAGGCGTTTTGGACAGGGGAGCGATCATCTTTGCCTCCTGACGCGCGGGTCGAGCACATCGCGCAATCCGTCACCCAGCATGTTGAGACCAAGCACGGCAAACGTGATGGCGAGGCCGGGGAAAATGGCGAGCCATGGCGCATCGTAAATAAAGGTCTGTGCGTCGTTGAGCATCTTGCCCCAGCTTGGCATCGGCGGCTGGGTGCCAAGCCCGACATAGGAAAGGCCCGCTTCGGCAACGATAGCCAGCGCGAACTGGATTGTCGCCTGCACGATCAGCACATGGTTGATATTGGGCAGCACATGCAAAAGCGTGATCGACACATCGCCACGCCCGGCACAACGCGCCGCCTGCACATATTCGCGCTTCCAAAGCCCGAGCGATGCGCCGCGTGTGACACGCGCAAACACCGGAATGTTGAAAATGCCGATGGCGATCATCGCATTCACGGCACCGGGACCGAAAACAGCCGTGATGATGACAGCGGTGAGCAGCGCGGGAAAGGCGAAAGCAAGATCGGTCATGCGCATGACGAACCCATCCACCATGCCGCCGCGTGCAGCTGCGAACGCGCCGAGCGGAATGCCGATCCCGGCACCGACAAGCACGGCGATGATCGACACGGCGATGGAATTGCGCGCGCCGACCATGATCATGGAAAACACGTCGCGACCGAAATTATCCGTGCCGAACAGATGATTGAGGCTTGGCCCCTGCAACTTGTCGCGGAAATTCATCGCCGTCGGCGAATAGGGCGTCCACAAAAAGGAGATAAGCGCCATCGCAACGAGGATAACGGTGATCAGTGTGCCGATGGTCAGGCTGCGGCTCAAAAGCACCGTTCGGAAAAAGCCGGGCTTCGGCAGGATTTGCGTGTCGGTCATCGGCTGCCTCCCGTCGAAAGGCGCGGATCGATGAAACCATAGACAAGGTCAACGATGAAATTGACCGCGATCACGGAAGCGGCAAGCAGCGTCACCAGCGACTGCACGGTGACGAGATCGCGCTGCGCGATGGCCTGAAACACCAGCCTTCCCAGGCCGGGCAGATTGAAGACGTTTTCGATGATGATGGTTCCCGCTAGCAGAAAGGAGAATTGCAGGCCGATAATGGTGACAACTGGGATCAGCGCATTGGGCACCGCATGACGCCAAAGTGCCGCCTTGCGTGTCAGCCCCTTGGCGCGCGCGGTCCGCACGAAATCCTCACCCAATGTTTCGATGACGGCGGAGCGCGTCACGCGGGCCAGAATGGCGGCAAGCGGCAGCGCAAGCGCCAGTGCAGGCAGAAACAACGATCGGATACCGTTCCAGAAGCCGCCTTCCCAACCCGCAAAGCCCGAGGCCGGAAACCAGCCGAGCTGCAAGGCGAACAGGAGGATCAAAAGCAGGCCGAGCCAGAAATTCGGGATAGCGACGCCAACTTGCGCCACGCCCATGGAGAGTACATCACCAGTCTTGCCGCGCTTCGACGCTGCATAGACGCCGACCGGAATGGCAACCGCGACCGACAGGACCATGGACAAAAGCGCCAGCGGCAGCGTGACCATGATGCGCGGACCGAGCAGTTCGCTGATCGGCACGGAATAGGTGTAACTCGTGCCGAAATCGCCTTTGAGAAAACCGCCGATCCATGTGAGATAACGCCACCAGATCGGCTGGTCGAGACCGAGCTGGGTATGGAGCGCAGCCAATGTTTCAGGCTGCGCATTGATGCCGAGGATCACCGCTGCCGGATCGCCCGGCAGAACCTGCATCAGCAGAAAGACGATGACGGAAGCCGCAAGCGTCGTCAGCAAGAGCGAGACCAAACGCCCGGATATATAAGCCAGCAAAACGACCTCCTTGAAAAGACGGATATCCGCTTTCCACATTCCAACGCGCCGCACGCTCTCCCCTTATGTTTATGGAGCGCACAACCATTCTTGTTGTTCGCCGCCCCTTTGCCGAAGCGCCGGGGCGGAGGTTTTTATTCGGCCCAGTAAGCCTGAGTCAGATCGTCAGCCGGAATCGGCATGTTCTTCCACAGACCCTTGACGTTTTTGTTCCAGACGCCGATTTTCGGCAGCGTATAGAGGAAGACATTCGGTTCGTCGGCGGCCAGCTTTTCCTGCAACTTCTTGACGAGTTCGAGCTGTTCCTCGTCGCTGCCAGCCTCGGCATAAGACTTGTAGAGCGCCTTATAATCCGGGTTGTTATAGTTGAAGTAGTACTTGTCGCGGGCGTAGATATCGAGATCGCGCGCTTCGGTGTGGGCGATGATCGTCGCGTCGAAATCCGACCGCTTGAACACCTGATCCAGCCACTGCGCAAACTCGATCGGCACGAGATTGACCTGAATGCCGACCTCGGCCAGCATCGCCGCAATGATCTCGCCGCCGCGACGCGCATAGGCCGGAGGCGGAAGCGTGATGGTGATCGACGTGCCCTCTGGTACACCAGCCTCTTCCAGAAGCTGCTTGGCCTTGGCCGGATCATACGGATAGGTCTGCGAGAGATCGACATAGCCCGGATCGACCGGCGAATAATGCGAACCGATTGGCGTGCCGAAGCCCGAATAGGTGCCTTCGATCAGCGCCTTGCTGTCGATGGCATGGGCCAGCGCCTGACGCACCTTCACATTGTCGAAAGGCGCCTTGGCGTTGTTGAGCGACAGGATGACCTTGCCTGCCGTATCGCCAACTTCAACCTGCAACTTGTCGTCGCTCTTGAAGCGGCTGATCAGCTCCGGGGCCTGGAACATCGGGAACACGTCAATGTCACCCGCAAGGATGGCAGCAGCGGCAGCCGATGGATCGCTGACGAAACGGAACGTGACGGCGGAAAGCTTTGCAGGCTCACCCCAATAATCTGCATTGCGTTCCAGCTCGACGCGGTCGCCCTGCACCCAGCGCTTGAACTTGAACGGACCCGTGCCAACCGGCTTGGTCTTGTTCTCGCCAGCCGAATTCGGCGCGACCATCACCGCATCGCCCCAGCCCATATTGAACAGGAAGTTCGAGGTCGGGCGCTTCAGCGTGACAACGGCGGTCGCCGGGTCAGGACATTGCGTGCTTTCAATCGGCGCAAACAGGCCCTTCTGCGCATTGGTGGAATCCGGAGCGACAGCGCGCTCATAGGAGAATTTGACCACCGAGCAGTCGAACGGCGTGCCGTCGTGAAACTTCACGCCCTGACGCAGCTTGAACGTATAGGTCTTCTTGTCATCGGAGACAGTCCAGCTTTCGGCCAGAAGCGGCTTCACCGTGCCGTCTTCGACAATGCGCACAAGACCTTCATAAAGGTTGGCATAGGTAACCTGCCGAATACCGGCAGCGGCATTGGCGGTCGGGTCCAGACCCGGAGGCTCCAGCACTTCGCCGACCACCAGCGTGTCTTTCGCAAAAGCACCGTTGATCGATGCCAGCATCGCAGCCGTTATAAGCCCGGCTTTCAGTAAGTTACCCATGGGCTCCCCTTATCCCTTTTGATTTAAATCGAACGCCCGCCATCCACGTCGAGCGCAACCCCGGTAATCATAGAGGCAGCAGGCGAGCAAAGGAAAGCCGCCGCTTCAGCCAGATCATCAGGTTTCAACAGGCGGCCCATCGGGATGGAATCGCGGAACTTCTTGCGGATTTCTTCGGTGTCCTCACCCATGAATGTGGTGAGAAGCGGCGTTTCACCGGCAACCGGGTTCAGTGCCACAACGCGGATTTTCGACGGTGCGAGTTCAATGGCGAGCGCCTTCGTTACCGAAACAACCCAGCCCTTGGTGGCATTGTACCAGGCAAGGTTCGGACGCGGGCGACCAGCGCCGGTCGAAGCGACGTTCAGAATAACGCCTTCGCCGTTGCCCTTGAAATGCGGAATGAGCTTGCGCGTCATCAGATAGACGCCGCGTACATTGACACCGAGAATCCGGTCGAACTCTTCCGGCTCCACCAGTTCGGCATTTTGCGGCTTATGACCGATACCGGCATTGTTGATCAGAATATCGACCTTGCCGAATTTCGACAAAGCAGCTTCCACTGCCGCATCAACATCAGCTTCCCTGGAAATATCGGCAGCCACGGCCAACGCCGCATCGCCGATTTCGCCTGCGACGCGCTCAGCGCCTGCCTTGTCGCGGTCGACGATGACGACTTTTGCGCCGCCGTCAGCAAAGCGCTTTGCCATGCCTTCGCCAAACCCCGAACCTGCTCCCGTAATGAGCGCGACCTTACCTTCAAGCGACACTATGCTTCTCCCAAACGCCATTTCCAGCGCATTTTCGAACGGAAAACCGGTTCCCACTTTCCCTGAAAATGCTAATTCAACCGTGATACACGGAAATCGTCTTCAGCGAGGCAAACCCGTAAAGCGCCTCGAAACCCTTTTCGCGGCCATGGCCGGATTTCTTCACGCCGCCAAACGGCAGTTCGATGCCGCCGCCAGCGCCGTAATTATTGATGAAGACCTGACCGGCATGGACCGCATGCGCCAGGCGGAACTGACGTCCGCCATCATTGGTCCAGATGCCACAGACGAGGCCGTATGAAGTCCCATTGGCAATCGCGATGGCTTCTTCTTCAGTGTCAAAAGGCAGGATGACCTGCACCGGACCAAAGATTTCCTCCTGCGCCAGACGATGATCGGCAGGTACGTCGCGGATCAGCGTCGGCAACACATAGGCCCCGCCTTCCGGCGCGTCTTCGGTCAGCACACCTTGCGCGGCAATGGCCAGCCCGCTTTCCTTCGCCAGATCGAGATAGCTTTCAACAATCGCCTTCTGGCGCTGTGACACCACCGGACCGACCGACGGATCGGCGCTGGCCGGGCCAACTTTCAACGCGCGGTAGCGTTCGCTCATGCGCGCGACGACATCTTCATAAATGCTGCGCTCAACGAGAATGCGCGACGAAGCCGAGCATGTCTGACCGGCATTCTGAATGCCCGCATTGACCAGAAACGGCAAAGCGCGGTCGAGATCGGCATCGGCGAAAACGATCTGCGGCGATTTTCCGCCAAGTTCCAGCGTCACCGGCACCGTGTTCTTTGCCGCTGCGGCTTGTACCGCTTCACCCGTGCGCACCGACCCCGTGAACGAGATGTGGTTGACATCGGGATGTTCGGAAAGTGCGGCACCGGCTTCCGCGCCAAGCCCGGTGACGACATTGAGCGCGCCGACCGGCAGACCAGCTTTTTCGGCAATACGCGCAAATTCGAGAATGGTCAGGCAGGCTTCTTCGGCAGGCTTGACCACGGCTGCATTGCCCATAGCCAGTGCTGCGCCGAGGCTGCGACCCAGAATCTGCATCGGATAGTTCCACGGAATGATATGGCCCGTGACGCCATGCGGCTCATAGATCGACAGAACCGTAAAGCCGTTCTGATAGGGCAGCGTGTCGCCATGCACCTTGTCGGCGGATGCGCCATAGAATTCGAGATAACGCGCCAGCGCCACCACATCGGCGCGGGCTTGGCCGACCGGCTTGCCAACATCCTTCGATTCCAGATCGGTCAGGAGATCGATGTTCTTCAACACTTCTTCCGAAATGCGATGCAGCACGCGGCCACGCTCGGTTGCGGTCAGCTTGCCCCAGTCGCCGGAAAGCGCCTTGCGGGCGGCCGCCACAGCTTGATCGATATCGGCCTTGGCGCCGCGCGCGATCAGCGCCAGATCGCCGCCATCGGAAGGGTTCTTGACAGTAATATGCTCGCCGCCAGCCGCATCCTGCCACTGACCCGCGATGAAATTGCCATAACGGAGCAAGCCCGCTCCTCCCGTCTGGTTCTCATGCTTCATCTTCATTCTCCCGAAGAGGCTGTTCCGCCTCCAATCTTGCCGTGGTGGCGCGGATATGCGCCCGCGCCAGCCGCTCAGCCTGTTCACCATCGCGCGCGGCAATGGCCTCAACGATAGCGCCATGTTCGCGGATCGCGTCGCGCGCACGGTCTACTGACAGCGAAAAGGACGGCGCGAAAACCTGCGATGTCATGCGCAACAGCGGCACGAAGGCGATCAGCGAGGCATTGCCTGCGGTGTTCATCACCGCCATGTGAAAATCGACATTGGACTGGGTATAGGCTTTGGGATCCCACGGATCGACTACAGCCGACTGGCCCGCCACATGCATGCGCAATCTGGCGATATCCGCATCACTCGCCCGCTCGGCGGCAAAGCGCGCTGCGACACCGTCGAGCACTTCGCGCACGGCATAGGCATCGATCAGGCGGGTGAGATCGGCGGAGGCGACACGCACCCCCCTGCCCGGCAAATGGATAACCAGCCCGTCACGTTCCAGAACACGCAAGGCTTCACGCAAAGGCGTGCGGCTGATGCCGAATTCGGTGGCGATATGCTCCTGCCGGAGGATCGCGCCCGGCGCATAAACGCCCGCATAGATTCGCTCCCGAAGCGCCTCTGCCACTTCGTCCAGCAACCGGGTCTGACTACGCCATTCATAAGCCGACAATCGAAAAGCCTCCCAACTTTTCTCAAACTATATCCTGGATACAAAATCGGTCAATCCGATTTTCGGCGACTTTTCTGAAAAGATGAAAGTCTGTTGACGACCAATCATTTTGAGGGAAGCAGACAGAAAGTAAGGATCATTCCGGAGGACGAATCGTTTCCGACCCCGCTTCGAATGATGATCATCAGTTTTCGACGGTTTCGGCCAATATTCCGGCCAGTTGCCGGATCTGTTCGGGGCCATGATCCATGTGCCGGATCACGATTTCCATCGGCTCGACCGCAGGCAGGCCCGCAAGCTCCGGCACGGCGCGATGGGCAGGCAAAATAACGCGCGTCGGCAACAGGCTGACGCCAAGCCCCTCCGCCACGGCGCTTTGAATGCTCACGAGACTGGAACTGGTGAACACCACATGCCACGGCCTGCCGATCCGGTCGAGCGCCTCCATCATGTCGCTGCGATAAAGCCCGTTCGGCGGAAAGGCGACCAGCGGCAGGGGTTCAAGCCGCGACATCGATGATACCGGAAAATCCGTACTCTCAAGCCAGGTCAAGGGCTCGGGCCAGCGCATTTTGCCAACCGTCTCGCCGCGCTTTTGCTTGACCATCACGAGATCAAAGTCACCCGTCTCGAACCCTTTCTGCAAGTCGCGGCTGAGACCGCTTGTCACTTCCAGCTTGATATTCGGATGTTCCCGCATGAAAGCGGCCAAGGCAGGCGTGACCAGCCGCGACGCGAAATCTTCCGGCAGCCCCAGACGAAACACAGTCGCAAGCGCGCTGCCGGTCATGGCCGCGGCAGCTTCGTCATGCAGATGCAGCATGCGCCGCGCATAGCCGAGCAGCTTTTCTCCGGCATCGGTGGGCCGCACATCGCGGCGCGCCCGCTCCAGCAAGGCCTGCCCCGCCGCCTCTTCCAGCCGCAATATCTTCTGGCTGATGGTCGACTGCGTCGAATGCAATTGCTGCGCCGCAACCGTGAAGCTGCGGCTGTCGACAACGGTCACGAAGGCCCGCATCAAATCGAGATTGAATACAGTATTCATAAATCCACTGAATATCAGTTCAACATTTAATTTTCAAATGTAACCGCCAGGCTGTATGAAAACGATCAACCAAGGAGGGCCGCAAATGCGCCGAACACTATTCAGCTTGAGTGCCTTGGCATTGATTGCAGGAGCGATTGTCATGAGCGAACCCACCTTGCCCGGCCATCAGGCCATCGCACAAACCGAAACCGGCCTTATCGAAGCAGCCGGCAGCGGCAACCTCGCCGCCGTGAATGCCGCCATCAAGGCTGGAGCCGATCTTGAAGCACGCGGCAAAAATGGCGAAACGGCCCTGCTCGCCGCGACCCACGCCAATCACATCGATGTTGCGCGCGCCTTGATCGAGGCGGGTGCGAATGTGAATGCCAAGGACGCGATCCATGACAGCCCCTATCTTTATGCGGGCGCGCGCGGCCATCTCGAAATCCTGAAACTGACGCTGGCGCACGGTGCTGACCTGAAAAGCACCAACCGTTACGGCGGAACGGCGCTGATCCCAGCTTCCGAGCGCGGTCATGTCGAGACGGTGCGCACGCTGATTGCAGCGGGCGTGAATGTCGATCACGTCAACAAGCTTCACTGGACCGCCTTGCTGGAAGCCGTCATTCTGGGCGATGGCGGCGAACGCCATGTTGAAATCGTCAGGCAGCTGATCGATGCCGGTGCCGATGTAAACCTTGCCGACAAGGACGGCGTGACGTCATTGCAGCATGCGCGCCAGCGCGGCTTTGCGCCAATGGTCGCCCTTCTTGAAAAGGCAGGCGCGAAATGAGCACCGACCGCGCCTTTCTCGATCAGGCCATAGCGCTTGCCTTCGACAATATCGAACAGGGCGGGCGTCCGTTCGGCGCTGTGGTGGTCAAGGACGGAGACGTCATTGCCACCGGCGTCAACCGCATGCAGGCCGAATGCGACCCGACCGCCCATGCCGAATTGCTGGCGCTGCGCGCAGCAGGCAAGGCCCTGCAATCGCCGCGTCTCGACGGTTGCGCCGTCTATGCCAGCGGCCAGCCCTGCCCCATGTGCTTCGCCGCCATGCGTATGGCGGGTGTCGACAAGATCCTGTTCGCCAATTCCAACGAACAGGCCGAACCCTATGGCCTTTCCACCGCCAAAATCGCCGCTGAGCTGGCCAAGCCCGTCAGTGCGCAGACCGGTATCCGCTTTGAACATTGCCCATCGGAAGAAGGCGAGCGCCTCCTTCGCACATGGCAGGAACGCAGCGGCACATAATAAAGTCTCATCATGCAGAACAACCATGCCAGCACCGGCGGTAACCAGACCGCACCCATTGCTCTTGTCGCGCTCGTTGCCCTGATCGGCCTCAATTTGCGGCCTTTCCTGACGGGACCGGGGCCGGTTCTGTCAGATATTGCCGCCGATACCGGCATGGGTTTCGGTGCGCTTTCGCTGCTGACCTTTCTGCCCATGCTGCTGATGGGGCTTGGTGCTTTCGTCGCCCCGCGCATCCAGTCGCTTTTCGGCACACGCCGCAGCATGTTTGCTGCACTTGCAATCCTTGCAGCCGGATCGGCGCTGCGCGGTATCGTGCCGGACGGCCTGTCGCTGATCATCACGGCCATTCTCTGCGGCGCTGGCGTTGCCATGATACAGGCGCTGATGCCCGGCCTCATCAAGGCCAGATTTCCGTCGTCCATCGCCACGATCACCGGACTTTATTCCGCAACCATCATGGGCGGCGGCGCGCTCGGCGCACGGCTGGCGCCATGGTTTGCCGGTGCCGCCCATAACTGGCGCTATGCGCTCTCTTTGCTGGCTATTCCAGCCGTGCTCGCGCTGATCGCCGCCGTGCCGATCCTTAAAGACGGCCCGAGCGCAACGAAAGCATCAAGCCGAAAGTCGGGCATCACAACCACGCTGTTGCGACGTCCGCGCACATGGGCGCTGATGGCCGCATTCGGCCTTGTGAATGCCGGTTATTCCTCGATGGTCGCATGGCTTGCGCCTTATTATCAGACGCTCGGGCTTGAGGCCTCGGCGACGGGCAGCCTTGTCGCCACCATGGCGATTGCGCAGGCGTTGAGCGCCTTTGCGCTGCCCATGCTCGCAAGACGCAGCGTCGACCGCCGCCCGTGGCTGCTGTTCAGCCTGTTGATGCAGGCTGTCGGATTTGCCGGGCTTGCCTTCGCGCCCGATATCTCGCCCGTTCTGTGGTCGGCGATCTGCGGTGCCGGTCTCGGCGGCAGTTTCGCGCTTGCGATGATCACCTCGCTGGACCATTTGCCGAAACCGGATGAAGCAGGTGCTCTGGCCGCCATGATGCAGGGCGGCGGTTTTCTGATTGCAGCACTTGGACCTGTCGCAACCGCGCTGCTCCACAACATCACCGGCGGCTTTGCTGCGGGCTGGATCATGCACCTCGGACTGGTCGCAGCGATCTGCCCGCTCTATCTCAGTTTCAATCCCCGCCACTATGCGCGGGTGATGAACCTGCCCGTTTCGCCCGCAAACGGCACACAATAGCGTTACCCGATCAATTTATCGGGCAAAAACGCTGTTCGGCGGGCATTTTTGAGTTAGATAGCTTGCTCACCTTCCCAATCGGGTTAAGGTTGCTACCATCCCTCAGACTGGTCAATAACATGAAGCACGAAACCGTCATCAAGCAAGGCACGTCCGTCGCACCGGACGGATTGCCCAAGCCGAGAATCTATTGGGCATGGGCTACCTTGATGGTCGGTTTGACGCTTGCCGTCATCGACGGCACCATTGCCAATGTCGCCTTGCCGACAATCGCCGCCGACTTTGCCGCTGGTCCCGCCGCCTCGATCTGGATCGTCAACGGTTACCAGCTCGCCATCGTCATCAGCCTGTTGCCGCTGGCAGCGCTCGGCGAAATCTACGGCTATCGCCGCATCTATCTGGCGGGCGTTTCGCTGTTCACCGTCGCATCGGTGGCTTGCGTCTTTGCGCGCTCACTCGAAACGCTGACGCTTGCGCGTATCGTGCAAGGATTGGGCGCAGCAGGGCTGATGAGCGTTAACACTGCGCTGTTACGCTATACAGTTCCGCAAGCGAAATTCGGCACGGCCATCGGCCTCAACGCGCTCTTTGTAGCTGTTTCTTCGACCATCGGACCGACGCTTGCAGGTGTCATCCTGTCCTCGCTGACCTGGCCATGGCTCTTCGTCATCAATATTCCGCTCGGCATCGCAGCGGTTGCAATGGGCATACGCACCCTGCCGGAAAACGAGCGCTCGGCGCGCAAGTTCGATGTCGTCAGTGCCGTCCTCAGCGCTTTGACCATCGGACTTCTGATCACGACCATCGACAGTGCAGGCAACGAAATCAGCAAAACTGTCGTCGTGCTTCAGGCCGTAGCCTGTCTCGTGGCGGGCATCCTTTTGACACGCCGCTCGCTGCGCACCACAGACCCGCTCTTGCCGCTCGATCTGCTGCGCATTCCGGTGTTCACACTCTCGATCTGCACGTCGATCATGTCGTTTCTGGCGCAGATGATGGCCTTCATTTCGCTGCCATTCCTGTTCCAGACCGTGTTTGGCTTCAAGCCGATTGAGGTCGGCTTTCTCATGATGCCGTGGCCGATTGCGCTGGCATTGGTTGCGCCTTTGTCCGGCAAGCTTTCGGATAAACATTCCCCGGCGATTCTGGGCCTGCTCGGCCTCATCACCTTTGCCGCCGGGCTGGCGCTTGTCGGCATGTTGCCCGCCCATCCAACGATTGGCGACATCTGCTGGCGCATGGCCATTTGCGGCATCGGCTTCGGCCTGTTTCAGGCACCGAACAATCGCATGATGATCACCTCGACGCCGCGCGCGCGCTCTGGCGCTGCAAGCGGTATGCTCGGCACAGCCCGCCTCCTCGGCCAGTCACTGGGTGCAGCCTTCGTGGCTTTCCTGCTGTCGCAATGGGGTGTGGAAGGCACGCCCTATATTCTGTTCATCGCTTCGGGCTTTGCGCTGTTTGCATCGGTAATCAGCTTTTCACGGCTTGGCGCTGGTCGTGTGGGAGCATGATTTCATTCATCCACAGCGATGAAAAATTTTCCATCGAAAGGCTCTATTTGCCTGTTGCAATCTGCAATGCGTTGGTTCATATACCGCCTGCCTGACGGAAACGACTTCCTTCGGAAACGTTTTCAGGTCGAAACTGGCGCGAGCGGGTGTAGCTCAGGGGTAGAGCACAACCTTGCCAAGGTTGGGGTCGAGGGTTCGAATCCCTTCGCCCGCTCCAGTTTCCAGCAAGGCAAACGCAAAATCCCGGCTTTGTCCGGGATTTTTGCTTTTTATCTCCCTGCTTGTCCTTGAGGCCATTCCGAACCGGAAGCAAACTTAGTGCCTGAATTAAAAAGCCGACAAGCCGTGGCGAAAATGGTGATTTCGAGAACCGGAGCGCAGCGTACTTTGGGGTACGTGAGCACCGGAAGCGCAGAAATTGCCATTTGCAGACCGGCATGGCGACTTTTGGATCAGGCACTTATAGAAAATCGATGTGAGGTCCAAACAGGACTTGGCAGCGGCGCGGTGAACCATTAACACGTTGCAGGTCCCAAACCGGGCAACCCTTTTGCCGCAAGGTTTTCTCCGGGGCAGATCGACGCCCCAACACTGAGCCACGAATGACAGACATGCCGACAGAGCGACCCGATATCGACGCGCAAGCCGCCGTCGCGGGAGCCTATAGGCCTTCCTCACGCAAACGTTCTGGTGGTTTTCTGCGCAGCAACTCGCTTCTCGGGCTGATCGTGCGCCGCATTCTGCTTGGCATCGTGTTGCTCTGGGCGATATCAGTGGTCATTTTTGCAGGCACACAAATCCTGCCCGGCGACGTGGCAACCGCGATGCTCGGCCAGCAGGCGACCCCGCAGGCCGTCGAGAGCATCCGCAAGGAACTGGGCCTCGAGCGACCGGCAATCCAGCGCTATTCCGAATGGCTGGTCAATGCCGTACAAGGCGATCTTGGCCGCAGCTATTCCAACCGGCAGGACATCGCCAAAAGCATTGCGCCGCGCCTGTCGAACACACTCTATCTTGCCGCCATGTCGGCGCTGTTTGCGATACCGCTGGCGCTTGTGCTCGGCATTATTTCAGTTCTTTATGCCGGCACGGTGATCGACCGGGGTATCGCCGTGGCAACGCTCGCCACCATATCGCTGCCTGAATTTTTCGTGGCCTATATTCTGATCGCCTATCTGGCGATTTCACTCGGTCTGCTGCCATCGAGCGCGCTCGTTACGTCGTCGATGAGCGGCTGGCAGCGCCTGACGGCTGTGGCCCTGCCCTGCATGACGCTGGTGATTGCCGTCACCGGCCATATGGTGAGGATGACGCGCGCCTCGCTGCTTTCCGTCATGTCGTCGCCCTATATCGAGACTGCACAGCTCAAAGGCCTGCCGCGCTGGCGCATCCTTTTGAAACACGCCTTGCCCAATGCGCTGTCGCCGGTCATCAATGTGATTGCGCTGAACCTTGCCTATCTGGTGGTCGGTGTCGTGGTGGTCGAGGTAATCTTCGTATATCCCGGCATGGGGCAATATATGGTCGATCACGTCGCCAAGCGTGACGTGCCGGTGGTGCAGGCCTGTGGCCTGATCTTTGCCGCCGTCTATATCGGCCTCAACATCATCGCCGATGTCATTGTGATCCTGACGAATCCACGGTTGAGGCACCCGCGATGAAAAAGCGCAAGCAATCTTCAGCCCTGCTGGCGATCATCGGTTTCGGCGGTATCGCCTTCTTCCTGTTCGTCGCCATTTTCGCAGATTTTCTGGCGCCGCATCCGATTTCGGAAGTGGTGGGCGCTGTCTGGCAAGGTCCCTCACCGCAAGCTCTGCTCGGCACGGACAATATCGGTCGCGATCTTCTGTCCCGCGTTATCTGGGGCACACGGCTGACGCTGTCGATTGCCGCTGCATCCACCATCGCCGCTTTTGCAATTGGCGTGCCGCTCGGCTTTCTTGCTGCGCTCTCCAGGGGCTGGCCAGACCAGCTTCTGTCGCGCACCAACGATCTGCTCATGGCGATCCCAACGCTGATCTTCGCGCTGGTGGTGCTCGCCGTTTTGCCGAAAAGCGTGTTCGTGCTTATCGCCGTCATGGCCGTGCTGGAAGCGACCCGCGTTTTCCGCGTCAGCCGCGCCATCGCTTCGGATGTGGTGGTGCTGGACTATGTGGAAATTGCGCGTCTGCGTGGCGAGAGCAAAGGCTGGATCATCTTCAACGAAATCCTGCCCAACGCATTGTCGCCGCTGCTGGCCGAATTCGGTCTGCGTTTCGTCTTCGCAATCCTGTTCCTCTCCACCCTGTCTTTCCTCGGGCTTGGCGTGCAACCGCCAGTGGCCGATTGGGGCAGTCTGGTGAAAGACAACAAGGACGGGCTGATGTTCGGCGTCTTCGCCGCGCTTATTCCCGGCGGCACCATTGCGGCCCTGGCGATCAGCGTCAATTTCGTTGTCGATTGGGTCTTGCAGCGCACATCGAGCCTGAAGCGAGGTGCGCAGGACAATGGTTGAGACTGGGGCTGAACCCTTGCTGAAAATCACCGGTCTGGAAATCCGCTCCGACGACGGCATTGTCGTCGACAAGATCGACCTGACCCTTGCCAAAGGTCGTGTTCTTGGCCTTATCGGCGAATCCGGCGCAGGCAAATCGACCATCGGTCTTGCAGCCCTCGGGCATGCACGCGGCGGCTTGCAGATTACCGGCGGCACCGTGACCCTTGATGGCAGCAACATCCTGTCGCTGTCGCGCAAGGACATGCAGGCAATGCGCGGCAGCCATGTCGCCTATGTGGCGCAATCCGCAGCGGCTGCCTTCAACCCCGCCCATCGCCTGATCGATCAGGTTATCGAAGCCACCGTCTGGCACGGTCTGATGAAGCGCGCGGAAGCCAGAAAGCGCGCTATCGAACTCTTTGCCATGCTCGGCCTGCCGGACCCGGAGCATTTCGGCGAACGCTATCCGCATCAGGTATCGGGCGGCCAGTTGCAGCGCGCCATGACGGCTATGGCGCTCTGCCCGAAGCCCGATCTTGTGGTCTTCGACGAACCGACCACCGCGCTTGACGTGACCACCCAGATCGAAGTGCTGATCGCGATCAAAAAGGCCATCGAAACCACCGGCACGGCAGCGCTTTATATCTCGCACGACCTCGCGGTCGTCGCCCAGATCGCCGACGACATCATGGTGCTGCGTCATGGCCGCATGGTCGAACAAGGACCCGTCCGCCAGATATTCGATGCGCCGCGCGAAGATTATACGCGCCAGCTCGTTGCCGTGCGTCAAAAGGAAGTGGACGGCAAGCAGCACACCGCCGAACCGCTCCTGACCGTCAGCAAGATCAGCGCTGCCTATGACCCCGCCAATCCGGTTCTGAGCGACATTTCGCTTGAACTGGAAAAGGGCCGCACACTTGCCATTGTCGGCGAGTCGGGTTCCGGTAAATCAACGCTGGCCCGCGTGGTTTGCGGGCTTCTGCCGCCAACCGCCGGTGAAATTCGCTTTGACGGAGCCGTCCTGTCGCCGCGCCTTGAAGGCCGGTCGAAGGAAACGCTGCGCAATATCCAGATGATCAGCCAGTTGCCCGATCTGGCGCTCAATCCCCGTCGCACCATCGCCGATATCGTCGGACGACCGTTGCAGTTCTATTTCGGCATGGGTCGTGCGGACCGGCGCAAGGCCGTGGCTGAACTGATGGATCGCATTGAACTGCCGCAAACCGTTCTGGCGCGCTATCCGGCTGAACTTTCCGGCGGCCAGAAACAGCGCGTTTGCATTGCGCGCGCGCTTGCCGCGCGGCCAAAGCTGCTGCTTTGCGACGAGCCCACTTCGGCGCTCGATCCGCTGGTGGCCGAAGGTATTCTTGATCTCTTGCGCAGGGTGCAAAACGAGACCGGGACATCCTATCTCTTTGTGACACACGATCTGGCCATCGTGCGTGCAATCGCCGACAGCATTGCGGTCATGCATCGCGGGCGGATGGTGCGCTATGGCCCGAAGGCCAGCGTGCTGACGCCGCCCTTCGACGACTATACGGCCAGACTTCTGGCTTCTGTTCCGCAAATGGAACCCGGCTGGCTCGACGGCATCATTGCCGCACGCGCCAGCACGGCACAGGACAATATCTGAAAGGACAAGACCTCATGACCAACAACGCGCGCACCGGGGCAATCATTCTCGACGGCGGCATGGGCCGCGAACTGGAGCGCGTCGGCGCACCGTTCCGCCAGCCGGAATGGTCGGCGCTTGCCCTGATGGAAGGCCCGCAATTCGTGCGCGAAGTGCATGACGGCTATATTGCCGCCGGTGCCGATGTCATCACCACCAACAGCTATGCGGTCGTGCCGTTCCATATCGGCGAAGAGCGCTTTGCCGCGGATGGTCACAAGCTCGCAGCCCTTTCCGGCACCATTGCCCGCGAAGCCGCCGATGCGTCCGATCGCGACGTGAAGGTCGCCGGTTCGCTGCCGCCGGTCTTCGGTTCCTACCAGCCAGACTTGTTCGATCCGACCCGTGCGGGCGAATTGCTTGGCGTTCTGGTTGACGGTCTTGCGCCATCGGTTGATCTCTGGCTTGCCGAAACCCAAAGCAGCCTCGCCGAAGTGAAAGCTGCCCATGAGGCCACCCGCAGCACCGGCAAGCCGCTTTGGGTTTCCTATACGCTGCGCGATGATGTTGCGCCGGAAGATATGGGCGAAGCCCAGCTTCGTTCGGGTGAAACCGTTGCCGAAGGTGCGCGCCTGGCCGCAGAAATCGGCGCGGAAGTGCTGCTGTTCAATTGCGCCATGCCGGAAGTCATGGACGCCGCCATTCTGGCTGCGAAAAAAGTATTCGACGAACTCGGCAAGGATATTCCTGTCGGCGTTTATGCCAATGCCTTCCCGTCGCAGCAGGGCGACGAGGAAGCCAATGCCACGGTGACGGAAGTACGCGCCGATCTCGATCCGGATGCCTATGGCGTCTGGGCGCAGCGCTGGGTGAAGAATGGCGCAGGCATTATCGGCGGTTGCTGCGGCATCGGCACCAACCACATCCACGCATTGTCGAGCAAGTATCTCTGCGCGTAAGTTCGCGCTCTTGTTCAAAAGAAAAAGGCGGCTTTTCAGCCGCCTTTTTTATATCAGGAAAGAATGCGGATCGCCGCCAGCGACAACGCAACGACACCATTTGCAATCGAGCGTTCGTCCGGCTGATAATCGGAGTTGTGCAGCTTGTCGTTACGGCCTTCCTGCGATGCGCCGACGCCCAACTGGAACGACGGCACCTTCTCGGCCACCAGAGCAAAATCTTCCGAGCCAAGGCTACCGCCGCGCTTGAAATAAACGTCGCCATAATGTTCGCGAATGGCAGCACCCGTTGTCTCGATCAGATAGGGATCGGACACCATTGAGGGCACACCGCGCACATAATTGATTTCGCAGCGCACCCGCATGGACGCTTCAAGCCCCGCACAGATGCGGCGAACCGCAGCCTCGACCACATCGCGTGTCGCGGCATCCTGACAACGGACGGTGCCCATCAGCGTCACCGCATCCGGGATGATGTTATGGGTGTGACCGCCATGGATCGAACCGATTGTCAGTACAGCCGTGTGCATCGGGTCGACCTCGCGCGATACCACCGTCTGCAACTGGTTGATCAGCTGTGCCGTCGCGACAATCGGATCAACGGCCTGATGCGGGCGGGCCGCATGGCCGGAAGCCGCATGAACAGTGATGTCGAACTCGTCCGACGAACCATTGGCCACGCCTTCCACGAAGGTGAAAGTGCCGGTCGGTTCTTCAGGCTGGTTATGAAAGCCGAGCGCGTAGTCGACACCGTCCAGAATACCATCCGCAATCATGGCGCGGGCGCCGCTTTCCAGCGTTTCTTCGGCGGGCTGGAACATCAGCTTCACATTGCCACTCAGGCGCGGGGCGATTTCCTTGAGCACGCTGCCAATACCGATCAGCGTCGCCGTGTGGAGATCATGACCGCAGGCGTGCATCTTGCCCTGATGGGTGCTGGCAAAAGGCAGGCCGGTCTGCTCCTCAATGGGCAGCGCATCCATGTCGGCACGGATAACCAGCGTCGGCCCCGGACGCCCGCCCTTGATCAACCCCACAACCCCTGTGCGGCCAATGCCGGTCTGATGCTCGATGCCGAGACGCTCCAGTTCGCGCGCCACTACGCCAGCCGTCCGCTCCACATCGAAGCCGGTTTCGGGATGGGCGTGAATGTCACGGCGGATCTCGATCAGATCCGGCTCCACCTTGTCCGAGAGCTGCTGAACGAGTGAGGAAAGGTCATTGAGGCCGTGGCTGGTGGTCTGCGTCGTCATGCTATGTGTCCCGTCAAACGGTGCTATTTATCTGTCAGCGGCTTATCGCGGTTCACCCCCGTCGAACAAGGCAAAACTGCGTGTGTGTGAGCCTTGCCTGAGAACCGGGCGGATGGAACCGCGAGAAACAATATTCCTTCATATGCATTTGCATAAAAAATAAGAATATTGCTCAAAATAACAGCAAAAAGAAATAGCTTGACTGAAATGCCCGGAATTCAGTAATTTCCGGGCTAAATTCGTATTTGGCATTTGGGCCCTTCTCGGAATCTAAAAATTCCGGAGGGGTTTTTGTGTTTGGCTTTTCGCATGTCTCAAAGCAACAAAAAAGACATTCCTGTCGGCGTCCTGTTTTCGCACTCCGGTCCCTATCAAAAACTGGGCTACGAGGGCTATTGCGGAGCTATGGCTGCGATCAAGGCCGTCAATGATCGTGAACTTCCGTTCAGTCTCGTTCCGCTCATTGCCGATCCGAGCGGCAACCCCGACCGTTACGCGCCGCTGAGCGAAGAACTGATTTCGCAACAGGGCGTGAAACATATCGTTGGCTGCACCACATCCTGGAGCCGCAAGGAAGTCATTCCCGTCGTCGAAAAGCGCGACGCGTTGCTCTGGTATCCCTGCGTCTATGAAGGTTTTGAAGCCAGCGATCGCGTCGTATATGCGGCGGCCTGCGCCAACCAGCATCTTGTGCCGCTGATCGACTTCATTGTGCCCCGTTTCGGCAATCGCGCCATATTGCTCGGTTCGAACTATATCTGGGGCTGGGAAACCAATCGCCTCGCCCGCGAAATGCTGAATGCGGCTGGCGGCGAAGTTCTCGGCGAGCGCGCCATTGCCATCGGTGACACGGATATCGACCATCTCATCCGGGAAATCGAGAGCAAGAAGCCCGACTTCATCCTCAACAATCTGATCGGTGAGTCGTCCTATACGTTCCTGCGCGCCTATGCGGAACTGGGCCGCCGAAACAGCGATTTCCGCACCGATGTCAGGCCCGTTCTGAGCTGCAATCTCTATGAAAGCGAGCTGGAGCATGTCGGCGATGCCGCCGAGGGCAATTACAGCGTAAGCTGCTATTTCCGTACGCTGCCGGGCGAAACCAATCGCGCCTTTCTGGAAGCCGTCAGAAGCAATGGCTTTGACGGCAGCCTTTCGGCTATCTTCGCTCAGGCCTATTCCAGTGTTTTGATGATCGCCGCCGGTATCGAGCGGGCCGGCACCGACGATGTCGAGAAAGTGCTTGCCGCAGTTCAGACGCATACCACCAGCACGCCGCTCGGCGACGTGCTGGTCGAACCGCGGACAAACCATATCGCCCTGCCCGCCCATATCGGACGGGCCAGACAAGATTGCAGCTTTGAAATCGTACATGAAGCCGAGGTCGCCATTCAGCCAGACCCGTTCATGGCGCGAACGCATCTTCAAACATCCGCCAATCCGGGCCAGCAGCCCGGCTTTCTGAGGCTCGTCAAATGACTATGACAGACCAGGCCTTCACCGTCGCCAGTTGGGGCGCATTCGAAAACTGGACCGCGCTGATCGTCCATCGCCGCCACACCAATGTCGATGCAATTGTGCAGCAGTTGCGCCGCATCGGCGTGGACGCCGTGGAATGCTGGCCGGACCTGCCTGAACACGCCGACATCTCCCGGTTCAATGTCGTCTTCTTCGATGTCGATATGGGATATGACGAGCAGTTTCCGTGGCCGCCGCAGCAGGCTCCTGTGCCTACTGTCGCCCTGATCGGCTCGGAAGCGCCGGGCCGGATCGGCTGGGCGCTCAATCAGGGCGCGGATGCACAGCTTTTGAAGCCAATCGGCAATGCGGGCGTTTATAGCGCTCTGGTCATCGCCATGCACAATTTCCAGCGCCGCCATGCGCTGGCAACCGAAATCGGCGAACTGCGCGAAAGCCTTGCCGGGCGAGAAGCCATTGCACAGGCAACCGCGATCCTGATGTTCACCGACAATATTTCCGCCAGACAGGCCTATCAGAAACTGCGCCTTGCCGCGATGGCGGAGCGCATCAGTGTCGAGGCTTTTGCCCGGCGCTTTCTGAACGAAAAGCAGACAGGGAACGATCGTGAGCGCGCTTGACACTCTTCCGGTCGGCCAGAAAAAAGCCGAACGCGGCGTTCTTGGCCGCATCATCCGCCGACCATTGGCCGCATTCGGCCTCGTGGTCATCGTCGTCACTGTCGCAGCTGCGGTCTTCGCGCCGTGGATCGTTCCCTTCGATCCGAACGAACAGTTCTTCGACGGCCTGACGCTGGAAGGCGCGCCGCTCGCGCCCAACCTGAAATTCTGGTTCGGCACCGATCTCGTCGGGCGCGATCTGTTCTCCCGCCTGATCTATGGTGCGCAGACCTCGCTGATCATCGGCGTGGTAGCCAACGGTATTGCGGTGCTCATCGGTTCGACTGTCGGCATTTGCGCCGGATATTTCCGTGGCTGGGTGGAAACCGTGCTGATGCGGTTTACCGATCTGATGATGGCCTTCCCCGCTTTGCTGCTTGCCATTGTGCTCGCTGCAATCTTCAAGCCGAGCCTCTGGATCGTCGCGATGGTGATCGCCATGGTCAACTGGGTTCAGATTGCGCGCGTGCTCTATACGGAAACCCGGTCTCTTTCGGAGCGCGATTTCATCGAGGCCGAGCGGGCGATGGGTGCGGGTGCGCCCCGCATCATCCTGAAGCATATCCTGCCGCATCTCTTTTCCACGATGATCGTCTGGGCCACGCTCGGTATCGCCACCACCGTTCTTCTGGAGGCGACGCTGTCCTTCCTCGGCATTGGCGTGCAACCGCCGACGGCCTCCTGGGGCAATATCATCTTCGAAAACCAGACCTATTTCACGAGCGCACCCTGGCTCGTCTTCATTCCGGGCGCGGCAATCCTGTTGCTCGCGCTCGCCTTCAACCTCGTCGGTGATGCCTTGCGCGATGTGCTCGACCCAACCCAGCAGGGACACCACTGATGCTCGCCTATATCGCCCGCCGCCTCATCCAGACTGTGATGATCCTGATCGGCATCAGCTTCGTGACCTTCATCCTGCTTTATCTGGTGCCAGCCGATCCGGCACGCCAGATTGCCGGGCGCAGCGCGACAGCACAGACGGTCGAGAATATTCGCGAACAGCTTGGCCTCAACCTGCCTTTCTATGAGCAATATCTGCGCTATCTGAAGGGGCTCGTTCAGGGCGATCTCGGACGCTCCTATCTTCAGAAAACCGAAGTGGCAGCGCTGATCTGGTCGCGTCTGCCAGCCAGCCTGCTGCTGATGGCCGGAGCAATCTTCTCAGAACTCGCCATTGGTCTCACCATGGGCGTCATCGCCGCCACCCGGCGCGGCACCCGCACCGACAATGCCTTGATGATCTTTTCATTCGTCGGCGTTTCGGCCCCGCAATTCGTCATCGGCATTTTGATGCTCTACGTGTTTGCGGTTAAGCTCGGCTGGTTCCCGATTGGCGGCTACGGAACGTTCATGCATCTCGTTCTGCCTTCCCTGACGCTCGGCCTTCTGGGCGCAGGCTGGTATTCGCGCATGATGCGCTCCTCGCTGCTCGATGTTCTCCGTCAGGATTATATCCGCACCGCCCGCGCCAAGGGGCTGGCACGCTGGAAGATCCTGCTGCGTCACGCCATGCCCAACGCCATCCTGCCGATCATCGCGATGATCGGCATCGACATCGGCCTGTTCATGTCAGGCATTGTCGTCGTTGAAAGCGTGTTCGGCTGGCCCGGCATCGGTCAGCTTGCCTGGCAGGCGATCCAGCGCGTCGACATTCCCATCATCATGGGCGTCACGATCGTCTCCGCTTTCGCCATCGTTCTCGGCAATCTCATCGCCGACCTCATCACTCCACTGATCGATCCGCGCATCAAGCTGCGGTGAAACCAAAAGACTCCAGAGAAAGGGACACCAATGAAAAAGACTTTTCTATCCGGCATATCGGCGCTGGCGCTCGGCTTCGCCATCTCGTTCGGCGCGCAGGCCGCCGATATCAAGCAGGGCGGCTCGATGATCGTCACCTATAAGGATGATGTCTCGACGCTCGATCCTGCCATCGGCTACGACTGGCAGAACTGGTCGATGATCAAGTCGCTGTTTGACGGTCTGATGGACTACGAGCCGGGCACCACCAATCTGCGCAAGGAAATCGCGGAAGATTACACGATCTCCGACGACGGCAAGACCTTCACCTTCAAGCTGCGCAAGGGCGTGAAGTTCCACAACGGTCGCGAACTGAACGCCGATGACGTCAAATATTCCATCGAACGCGTCGTCAATCCAAAGACCCAGAGCCCCGGCGCTGGCTTCTTCGGCTCCATCGTCGGCTTCGAAGATGCGTCGACGGGCAAGGCCGAGGCGCTGTCGGGCATCACCGTTGTTGATCCCTATACCATCAAGTTCGAGCTGAGCCGTCCGGACGCGACCTTCCTGCATGTGCTGGCGCTGAACTTCGCCCATATCGTGCCCAAGGAAGAAGTCGAAAAATACGGCGCAGATTTCGGCAAGCATCCGGTCGGTTCCGGCGCTTTCAAGATGACCGAATGGACGCTCGGCCAGCGCATCGTTTTCGAGCGTTTCAAGGATTATTACAATCCGTCGCTACCGAAGCTTGACCAGATCACCTTCGAGGTTGGCCAGGAGCCGGTTGTTGCCCTCCTGCGTTTGCAGAACGGCGAAGTCGACATTCCGGGTGACGGCATTCCGCCTGCGAAGTTCATCGAAGTTACCAAGGATCCGAAGTTCAAGGACCTGATCATTCAGGGCGGCCAGCTGCACACCGGCTACGTCACCATGAACGTCAAGATCAAGCCTTTCGACAATGTGAAGGTGCGTCAGGCCGTCAACATGGCCATCAACAAGGACCGCATCGTCCGTATCATCAACGGTCGTGCCGTTCCCGCCAATCAGCCGCTGCCGCCGTCGATGCCGGGCTATGCCAAGGACTATAAGGGCTATCCTTACGATCCTGAAAAGGCAAAGGCGCTGCTAGCCGAGGCCGGTGTGGCCGATGGTTTCGAAACCGAACTGTTCGTCGCCAATACCGATCCGCAGCCGCGCATTGCGCAGGCCATCCAGCAGGATCTGGCCGCTATCGGCATCAAGGCCTCGATCAAGTCGCTGGCGCAGGCCAATGTCATCGCAGCGGGCGGCGAGCCTGACGGTGCGCCCATGGTCTGGTCCGGCGGCATGGGCTGGATTGCCGACTTCCCCGATCCGTCCAACTTCTACGGCCCGATCCTGGGTTGCAGCGGTGCGGTACAGGGCGGCTGGAACTGGTCGTGGTACTGCAATGCAGAGCTGGACAAGAAAGCGCAGGAAGCCGACGCCATTGTCGACCCGGCCCGCAAGGAAGAACGCGAAGCCATGTGGCGCGATATCTATCTGAAGATCATGGACGACGCGCCTTGGGCGCCGATCTTCAACGAGGAGCGCTTCTCGGTTCGCTCTGAACGTCTGGGCGGTCCCGACGCGATCTTCGTCGATCCTGTCCACATCCCGGTCAATTACGACGAGGTTTATGCAAAAGATGTGCAATAATTGCCATTACACCATTCATGGTCGGCATCATCATTTCGGCTGGGACAACTCGTTCCAGCCGGCTGAAACGGTCGCGCCTGGCTCGACCCTGAAATTCGAATGTCTGGACAGCGGCGCAGGCCACTATCATCGCGGCAGCACGGTCGCCGATGTGTCGACGATGGACTTTTCCAAGGTCAATCCGGTTACCGGCCCGATCTTCGTTGATGGCGCCAAGCCGGGCGATGTCCTGAAAATCACCATCCACCAGTTTGAGCCTTCGGGTTTCGGCTGGACGGCGAATATTCCGGGCTTCGGTCTTCTCACCGACGACTTCAAGGAACCGGCGCTGGCATTGTGGAACTACAATCCCACAACGCTGGAGCCAGCACTCTTCGGAGAGCATGCCCGTGTTCCGCTGAAGCCGTTCGCCGGAACCATCGGCGTCGCACCGGCGGAAAAGGGCCTGCATTCGGTTGTGCCGCCGCGTCGCGTCGGCGGCAATCTCGACATTCGCGATCTTGCAGCCGGGACCACGCTTTATCTGCCGATCGAAGTCGAAGGCGCTTTGTTCTCCATTGGGGATACCCATGCGGCACAGGGCGACGGCGAAGTCTGCGGCACCGCCATCGAAAGCGCGATGAATGTCGCTCTGACGCTGGATCTCATCAAGGATACGCCACTGAAGATGCCACGGTTCACCACGCCGGGGCCAGTGACGCGGCACCTCGATACCAAGGGTTACGAAGTCACCACCGGTATCGGGTCCGATCTGTGGGAAGGCGCGAAAGCCGCCCTCTCCAACATGATCGACCTTCTTTGCCAGACGCAGAACCTCAACCCGGTGGATGCCTATATGCTCTGCTCGGCCTGCGGTGATCTGCGTATCAGCGAAATCGTCGATCAGCCGAACTGGGTCGTATCGTTCTACTTCCCGCGTTCCGTTTTCGAATAAGGCATAAGGGGGCGGTCCCGGCCGCCCTCTTCCATCACTCAGCGAGCACAAATATGAACACGTCTTCTCCGCTTCTGCAGGTAAGAGATCTGGTGACGCAGGTTGCGACACCCGACGGTGCACGCACTGTCGTCGACCGACTTTCCTTTGATCTGCAATCCGGGGAAACTTTGTGTATTGCCGGCGAAAGCGGTTCAGGCAAATCCATGACCGTGCTCTCGCTTATGCAGCTTTTGCCCAAGTCTTTGGCGCGCGTCACCGGTGGCACCGCCATGATGAACGGTCGCGACATTCTCAAGCTCAACGAAAACCAGATGTGCAGTGTGCGCGGGCGTCATATCGGGATGATCTTTCAGGAACCCATGACCTCGCTGAACCCGGTTCTGACCGTTGGGCGACAACTGGCGGAAGCAGTCTCCAATGAAGCTGGCCCGACTGGCGGCCTGTCCGGCGCGGCGCTGAAACAGCGCTGCAAGGACTTGCTCGATCAGGTGCAAATCTCCGACTCCAGCCGCCGCCTGCTACAATATCCTTACGAACTCTCCGGCGGCATGCGCCAGCGCGTCATGATCGCCATGGCGCTTGCGCAGAAGCCAGAAATCCTCATCGCCGACGAGCCGACGACCGCGCTCGACGTGACGGTTCAGTCGCAAATCCTTGCACTCATTCGCAAGCTCCAGGCAGAGAACGGCATCTCGGTTATTCTCATCACCCATGATATGGGCGTCGTCGCCGAAATGGCAGACCATGTTCTTGTGATGAACAAGGGCAAGCAAGTGGAGCAAGGCCCGCTTCGCGATGTCTTCCACCACCCTCGTGACGAATATACGCAGCGCTTGCTTGCCGCTGTACCGCGGCTCGGCGAAATGACCGGCACCGATAAGCCCAAACGCGCGCCAGCCGAACCGAAAGCCGAGCCAGCGCCTGCGCCATCGAGCCCCATTCTCGAAGTCGATAATCTGGTTGTCCGCTTCGACATAAAGGGCGGTATCTTGCAGCGCCCTGTTCGGCGCGTTCATGCTGTGGAGGGCGTATCCTTTACTGTCAATCGCGGTGAGACACTGTCCCTTGTCGGTGAATCTGGCTGCGGTAAGTCCACGACGGGCAAAGCTCTGCTCAATCTGGTTCCATGGAGCGGCGATATCCGCATCGACGGCAAGGGCACGAAGGGCCTGAGCCGCACAGCCATGCGGCCAGTACTGCGTGACATTCAGATGATCTTTCAGGATCCCTATGCTTCGCTTGATCCGCGCATGCGGGTTGGCGACCTTGTGGGCGAACCGCTGACCATCCATGGTCTGGCATCGGGTAGTGAACTAAAGGACCGTGTCGAATATCTCTTCCGCCGGGTCGGCATGTCTGCGGATCAGATGAAGCGCTATCCGCACGAATTCTCCGGCGGCCAACGTCAACGCATTTGCATTGCGCGCGCTTTGTCGTTGTCTCCGAAGCTGATTGTTGCGGATGAGAGTGTTGCGGCACTGGATGTTTCGATTCAGGCGCAGGTTCTGGATCTTTTGCAGGACATCCAGAACGAGACGGGCGTATCGTATCTTTTCATCAGCCACGACATGGCTGTCGTCGAACAGATCAGCCACCGCGTCGCGGTTATGTATGCCGGTCGTTTTGTTGAGACGGGCACGCGAGCGCAGGTGTTTGAGAACCCCCAGCATAGCTATACGCGTCGTTTGATGTCAGCCGTTCCTGTTGCGGATCCGGATCGTGAGCGTCGGTTGTTTGTTGCCAATGAGGGCGAGCTCCCCAGTCCGGTGAAGTCGCTTGATTATGTGGCGCCGCATCTCGATCATGTGGAGCTTGGCGGCGGTCATTCTGTGTGGCGTGAGGCCGGGGCCTGACCACCCTCGAGCGCCCTCCCCACTCATCGCCAACATTAAACGTCAACAGCTCCGTTGCGT
>Ga0153948_1000178_pt1 | contig 33456 bp, 30 predicted proteins | sample TSNJ032MetaG_FD_104696 | JGI IMG/M metagenome (GOLD analysis project Ga0153948, IMG submission 104696) | Attine ant fungus gardens microbial communities from New Jersey, USA - TSNJ032 MetaG | ecosystem: Host-associated > Fungi > Mycelium > Unclassified | place: USA: New Jersey, Wharton State... | reverse complement strand
GGGCCCGGCGGAGAACGCATCGCCAATCAGCAGGGACATGTTGTGCTGAGTCATCACCAGCCCGAGCGTGACCGACCAGCTTCCCCAGATAAAAAACTGTAAGAACATCATCAGCGACAGCCGTGGCACCAGCAGCCGATGCTGGGCTATCGCCTTTCCACTACTTTCAGTTGTTGACACCATGATAAGCCTCACCCTTAAAAAGTAATCGATTACAAATCTCGTCAACTAAAAAGTAATCGATTACAAAATAAAGATCCTGCGGATCAAAACAGAACTGCGAGAACGGTCACGATCTAAATTTCCGCCCCCTTCTCCCACGCTTTCTCCGTATTTACATATTTAGTTACATTTGGCCGAAAAATTAGTCTGCGCTTAATTCATTAAATAATTATGATTCCGATTCTCATTCAAAAAAATCACATAACAACTCTTCCGGACAGGAAACATGACCTCTTTTAATGGCAAGGAAATCACGAAACCGTTCGCGGTTTCACTTATTGCGCTGGCAATCCAGACCGCAGTTCACCCGGCACTGGCAGCAGAAAACAAAAGCGAACAGGAGATGGTGGTTTACGGCGACGCAAACACCACGGTGGATGAGCAGCAGGATTACGCGGTTAAAACCACGCGCGCAGGGACCAAAATGTTGCTCGCCCCGCGCGATATCCCGCAGTCGGTGAGCGTCGTAACGCAGCAGCGCATGAAGGATCAGGACCTGCAAACCATCGATGAGGTACTGACCAACGCCACCGGTGTGTCGTCACAGCAGATCGACAGCGAGCGCTCGAACTATTTCTCCCGTGGCTTTGAGATCACCAACTTCTCCTACGATGACATCCCGACGTCCATGGGCGACGCGTGGAACTTTGGCGATGCGACGGAAGATACGGCGATTTACGATCGTATCGAAGTGGTGCGCGGCGCAGCGGGCCTGATGACCGGCGCGGGCGATCCGGGGGCGTCGGTGAATATGGTGCGTAAACGCGCCGACAGCAAAACCGTGACCGGCAACGTCAGCGCCAGCTATGGCAGCTGGAATAAGCAGCGCTACGTGGCCGATCTCTCTGCCCCGCTCAACGCTGACGGCAGCCTGCGCGGACGAGTGATCGCCGGTTATCAGGATCAGGACAGTTGGCTGGATCGCTACGGTAAACGCAAAAAATTTCTCTACGGCGTGATGGATGCGGATCTTACGGACCACACCCCCCTTTCACTCGGCTGGGATTATCAGCAGACCAATACCGCCAACCCGACCTGGGGCGGCCTGCCGAGCCTCTACAGCAACGGTTCGCGCACCCATTACGATCGCAACGTCAACACCTCGGCAGACTGGACGGGCTATTCCATCGAATCCCGCAAGGTGTTCGCGAACCTCTCCCACAGCTGGGACAACGGCTGGTCGGTGCGCTTCAACGGCACCCACGGCGAGCAGAACTTTAACGATACGCTGCTCTATGTGATGGGCAATCCGGACGCAACCACGGGCGACGGCGCGAGCGGCTGGGGGAGCAAAGATCGCGGCAAACGCACCCTCGACTCCTTTGACTCCTACGCCAGCGGCCCGTTTGAACTGCTTGGCCGCCAGCATCAGCTGATGGCCGGGGCCAGCTACAGCCGCCAGCATAACGCCACCTTCAGTAAAGATGGTCCGATGGACAGCGTGGGCATCTTTAACAACAACTGGGATGGGAGCGTGGCGGAACCGGCGTGGGGCGACTGGTATCAAAACGCCGATGACATTGTGCGTCAGAAATCGGCCTACACGGCGACACGCCTGTCGCTGGCCGATCCCCTGTCGCTGATTTTAGGCGCGCGTTACACCCAGTACAGCACTAACGGCAGCAGTGGCGATATGCGTAAATACAACACCACTCCGTACGGCGGCCTGGTGTTCGATATCACCGACGCGCTTTCGGCGTACGCCAGTTACACCTCGATTTTCGCGCCGCAGACCAAGCGCAGCAAAGATGGCGCGTGGCTGTCGCCGGTGACCGGCAAAAACTACGAAACCGGCCTGAAAGCCGACTGGATGGACGGTCGCCTGACCACCAACGTTGCGATATTCCGCATCGAGCAGGAAAACGCGGCGGAGGCGATAAGTGGAGAGTTCGTCAACGGCTCCAGCGAGCAGGCCTATCGCGCAACAAAAGGGGCGGTGAGCAAAGGGGCCGAGTTTGAAGTGAACGGTGCCGTGACCGACGATCTGCAGCTGACCTTCAGCGCCACGCGCTACGTCGCCACCGATACGGATGGCCGCTTCAACAGCTATGCACCGCAGACCCAGCTCAAACTCTTCAGCCGCTATCGCGTGCCGGTACTGCCGGACCTGACGGTCGGCGGCGGCGTGAACTGGCAAAACCGGGTGTATAAAGACGTAACCGGGCCGGATGGCGAAACCCAGCGTTTGTACCAGGGCAGCTACCCGCTGGTCGATCTGTTCGCGAAGTATCAGCTGACCAAACAGCTGGCGGTGCAGGCCAACGTCAGCAATCTGTTTGATCGGGAATATTACTCGTATCTCGACGACTCGGCGGTGTATGGCGAACCGCGAAGTGTCTCAGTGAGCATGAGTTATCTGTTCTGATGAGATGATGTGAAAGCCCGCCAGCGACTCCGCCAGCGGGCTTTTTGTTAGCGCGCTTTACTGCGCGATAAGGTAAAGGCCACAAACAAGAATACCACCCACACGGGCAGCAGGAACGCCGACAGACGCATGTCATCGATGGTGCACATGAGCACCAGAATCATGCCGAGAAACGCGATACACAGGTAGTTACCCGCCGGGTAGAGCAGCGCCTTGAACTGCGTCTCACGTCCTTTACGACGCATCGCCGCACGAAAGCGCAGGTGCGCCAGGCAGATCATGATCCAGTTCAGCAGCAGGGTGGCCACCACCAGCGCCATCAGCAGGCCAAAGGCCTCTTTCGGCAGCAGATAGTTGATCAGCACCACCAGCGAGGTAATGCCCCCGGAGAGCAGCAGCGAATTGACCGGTACGCCGCGACGGCTGATGCGCGTTAAGAACTTCGGCGCATTGCCCTGCACGGAGAGGCCAAACAGCATGCGGCTATTAGAGTAGACGCCGCTGTTATAGACCGAGAGCGACGCCACCAGAATGACGAAGTTCAGCGCCGATGCCACCAGGTTGCTGTTCATATCATGGAAAATCATCACAAACGGGCTGCTGTCGGATTTCACCTCTACCCAAGGGTAGAGGGCCAGCAGAACCACCAGCGAACCGATATAAAACAGCAGAATACGGTAGACCACCTGGTTGACCGCTTTCGGAATGCTTTTGTGCGGATCGCGCGCTTCTGCCGCCGTGATCCCAATCAGCTCCAGCCCGCCAAAGGAGAACATGATCACCGCCAGAGACATAATCAGCCCGTTCCAGCCGGTCGCGAGGAAACCGCCGTGTTTCCACAGGTTATCGATGTTCGCGCGCTCGCCCCCGTGCCCGGAGAAGAGTAGCCACAGGCCAAAGCCGATCATGCCGATAATCGCCAGCACTTTGATCAGCGCGAACCAGAATTCCGTTTCGCCATACAGACGCACGTTCACCAGGTTTACGGCGTTGATAATAATGAAGAAGGCGGCGGCCCAGATCCACGTCGGGACATCCGGCAGCCAGTACTGCATGTAGATGCCAGCCGCGGTGAGTTCAGCCATGCCGACCAGCACGAACATCACCCAGTAGTTCCAGCCGGACAGGAAGCCTGCAAACGGTCCCCAGTATTTGTAAGCAAAGTGGGCGAAAGAGCCAGAAACCGGCTCTTCGACGACCATTTCGCCGAGCTGGCGCATAATCAGAAAGGCAATCACGCCCGCAATACCGTATCCCAGCAGTACCGCAGGCCCGGCCATTTGAATCGCTGGCCCGATGCCGAGAAACAGTCCGGTACCAATCGCGCCGCCGAGGGCAATTAATTGAATATGTCGATTTTGCAAACCACGTTGCAGCGTCGGTGTCTGTTCCGACGAGGCTTCAGAAACCGCATTGTCTGAAGCGGATGACGCGTCTTTCACGTCTGACCCCTGTGTATTTTTATTGGAAGGGGCACCTTTTAACACTTCGGGTCAGCAGGAGCAAGTTGCAGGCCCGGCTCAAATACCCATATGAATTTAAAAGCGCGGCTGGGTATGATGTTGAGAACCCTACACTGACAGAGTGACCTATGACTGAGAAACAGTTCTACCCTATCGGTACGCCAGGCCAGCCATGGACTGCGGCGGAAAAACAGCAGTGGCGCGAGAACCAGACGCGTTTTCGCAGCTATCAGACGGACGTGCTTGACGCGATCAATGCCCTCAAGCCTCGCTACGACGTGAGTCAGTACGGCGAATTACACTACGGCGACCAGACCTTCCCGCTGATGGCCGTGAAGTCACAAGACTGGGACGACAACCTTCCCGTCGCGCTGATTACCGGCGGTGTTCACGGGTACGAAACCAGTGGCGTGATGGGCGCGCTGAACTTCCTGGCGGAGTATCAGAATGAGTATGCGGGGAAAATCAATTTACTGGTGGTGCCGTGCGTCAGCCCGTGGGCCTACGAGCATATCACTCGCTGGACCTATGAAGCCGTGGATACCAACCGCCAGTTCTGGCCACAAGGGGAAGGCGAAGAAGCCCGCGCGCTGATGGCGTTAACCGCCCCGCTGAAAGGCAAATTCCTGCTGCACGTTGATCTGCACGAAACCACCGATAGTGATGAGAGCGAGTTCCGACCGGCGAAGGCCGCGCGCGACGGGCTGCCATTTGAGCCGGGGACAATTCCCGATGGCTACTATCTGGTGAGCGATACGCAGAATTCACGACTGGATTTCCAGGCGGCAATTATTGAGGCCGTGGAGAAAGTGACCCATATCGCCCCTGCTGATAAGAATGGCAACATGCTGGACTACCCGGTGGTCAGCCACGGCGTAGTGGAGTATGACAACAATGCCTATCACCTGTGCGCCACCCTTACCGGCGCGCCGTTTACCACCACCACGGAAGTTTATCCCGACAGCCCCGGCACCACGCCAGAGGCCTGTACGCGCGCGCAGATTGTGACCGTTCACGCCGCAATTGCGTTTGCGCTGGCGCACGCTTAAGAAATGGATGGGGCATCCGTGCCCCTGATAACGAGGGTAAAACTTAGAACTCGTAGCCGACGGAAACTTTGAAGGTACGCGGCTCGCCCTGGAACAGGTAAGTTCCGGAGTCGTCCACGCTTGCCCAGTAGTTTTCGTCCGTCACGTTGTCGATACCGGCACGCACGGTCATTTGATTCTGGTTCTGGTTTACCGCGAAGCGATAGCGCATGCCCAGATCCAGCGTGGTGTAGCTGTCGAGTTTTTTGCTGTTCGCCAGATCCGCGTACTGAGAGCCAGAATGGTTCACGCGCGCGGTCGCCGTCAGGCCGTCGATCGGTTTGATGTCATATTCCGCACCCAGCACCGCATAGAAATTCGGTACGCCGATGACCTTGTTACCCTGATTCAGCCCGTTGTTGGTTTTGGTCATTTCTGCCTGCAGCCAGGTGGCGCTGGCGTTCAGACGCATTCCCAGCATCGGCTCGCCGAACACGTTCAGCTCCACGCCGCGGTTACGCTGCTCGGCATCCAGACCGTAGTGTTTGGTCACGCTGTCGAGGATCGCCGACGGCATTTTGATTTCGAACAGGGCCAAAGAACCGCCCACCCGTCCGAAGTCTGCTTTCACGCCCACTTCGTTCTGCTTCGAGTGAACAATCCCGGTGCTTTGCCCGTAGTTAGTCGCGGTGTCTGGCGCGGTTTTACCCGGCTGCAGCGCTTCGGTGTGGTTAGCGTAGAGCGAAAGTTCGTCCCACGGTTTGTAGACCACGCCGTAGGTTGGCATCCAGCGGCTGCCGTCAAAGCCATCGGCGTCGTTTTCCGCACCGGTGATTTTGTTGTATCCGCGAATCACCACTTTTTGATGGCGCGCGCCAGCGGTAAACAAGAGTTTGTCGTCGAGTACGCCAAGGGTATCGCTGAGCAGCCAGCCCTGAGTGCGGGTGCGGCCGCTGGTCAGCGGATCGCTGTAGTTACCGCCGGAGCCATTGAAGTTGCTGCTGTCAGGTTTATCCACGCCGGTATTGTGATAGATGTTGGTGATCGGGTTATCCGCTGCCGCCGACATCTTCCACGCGATTTTTTCGTTTTTGGTCATTGCGGAGTAGCCCACGTTGACCTTGTGCGACACGAAACCGGTATCGAAGTTACCGCGAATGCCCGCCATGCCGCTCACGGCGTCGCTGATGCGATTGGTATCCAGACGTGTCGCCGTGGCGTTGCCGCTCTTATCCATCAGCTTCGCGCCGCTGTACAGCCCCTCTTCGTGGGCGTGCTGCGCGCCCAGTCCGGTGTAAGCCGTCCAGCTATCGGTGATGTCGTACTCGCTGCGCCACATGCCGAATTCGTTTTCGATATTGCTGTAGGCCCATTTCTGCGAGTAGTTACGATCGTTTTTCGGAGGCGTCGGCACGAAGTCGACCCCGGAAATGTTGACGCCCGTTTCGCTGCCATGGAAAGTTTTCTTCTGATAGCCCATGTCCAGGGAGGTGCGGAAGTTGTCACCTTTGAAATCCAGCCCTGTAGAGAGCAGCGTCGTGCGACGGCGGTCGTTGGCGACCGGTGCTTCGCCTTCGCGGTGGACCAGGTTCACGCGTGCGCCAAACTGGTCACTCTCCCCGAAGCGCCGACCGGCGTCCAGCGTGGTGCCAATCTGCGAATCAGAAGTGTAATCGACGCCAATTTTGGCCTGCGGCGTGTCGCCCGCGTGTTTTGGCTCAAGATTGATCATCCCGCCGACGCCGGAGCTTGCCGCGCCGTTCATCAGGGAGTTGGCGCCTTTGAAGATCTCAATGCGATCAACCATCTGCGTATCGACCACCTGACGCGGCAGCACGCCGGAGAGACCGCCAAAAGTCATGTCGTCGCCGTCGAATTTCAGGCCGCGAATGCGATAGCTTTCCGCGCTGTTACCGTAGCCCTGCACCGACTGCACGCCCGCATCGTTGGCGACCACATCGGCAATGGTTTTGGCCTGCTGATCTTCCACCAGCTTCGAGGTGTAGCTGATGATGTTAAAAGGCACGTCCATCGCGTTCTGCTGGCCGAGCATTCCCATGCGGCCACCGTTGGCGACCTGTCCGTCAAGGAAGGCGGGCACCAGCTGATCGCCGCCCGGTTTGAAATCGCTGGCCGGCGCAGACTGCACCACGAGAGTCTCTTCTTTTGGGGTCTCCGCCGCAAAGGCGGCGTGCGTAACCGCGCCGATGGCGAGCGCCAGCAGCGTTTTGTTCATTCTGGTGTTGTTCATGATTAACTCGTTCAACATACGCGCAAAATGGCCCGTCGCCGGGCCTGATAATTTATAAGAGGTTTATTTCAGTGAAATTCTGACAACGCTGTCCGGTCCGTTCGTGGAGTGGTCTTTGTTGAACGCCTGTTTGACGGTGACGTACAGCGTCTGGCCATCTTCCGACAGCAGCAGGCTGTTTGGATTCGGTGGCAGATCCCAGCTCTGTTTGACGGCATAGGTCGTGGCATCCAGGCTCAGCAGTTTTCCGCTTTCGCGCTGGGTGATGTACAGCTCATTGCGTTTAGCGTTGAATTTCACCGCCAGCGAATCGCCCACATCGAGCTGCTTAATCACTTCGCCGGTGTGGATATCCAGCACCAGCGTGGTTTTAGCTTTGGAGTTATCGGTCACGAACAGGCGACCCGTGGCCTTGTCTTCTGCCAGGTTGAGCAGCAGCGCCGGTTTGTCGCCGAGCGGTTTCCAGCGTTTTTCGATGCGATTGTTGCGCGGATTGATAATCAGGATTTCGCCGCCGCCGTTAGCCACGTATATGCGCTGAGTCTGCTCAGACCACAGCAGCCCCGTCACCCACTGCCCGGCATTTTTGATGGTTTTTTTCAGCTTGAGCGTTTCGGCATCCACCACCCAGACCACTGCCGGATCGGCGACACCGCCGATGTAAAGGGTGCCGTCATGCAGCAGCACCTGGCGCGCCCCGTACGGGAAACCTTCTTTGTTGCGCTCGGTGAACAGCAGACGATTTTTCACTTTGCCGTCCGCGGTGCTGATGGCGCTGATGCCGCCGTCCAGCGAGTTGGTCGCATAGACGGTGCTGCCATCCTTTGATATCGCCAGCGCAAAGTTTTTCAGATCCGTATGGCTGCGGCCAATGGTTTTGAGCGTAGTGGGATCGAGTTTGTAGATCACCCCGCCCTGCACGTCCTTAAACCCTTCGGCGCTTGCGACATACAGCGCATCGCCTTTCGGACTGAGCACCATTTCGTATAAGCCGTCGGCCAGTTCACGCTTCACCACGCCGGTTTCCGCCGGCGCGGTTACGGCGGTGTGGGCTTCAGGGGCAGGTTTGGCGGCATGCTGCGCGGCGCAGCCGGAAAGAGAGGCAGCCACAAGCAGCGCCAGCGCGGACAATTTTTTTGTCATCAGGAACATCCTTTACCGTTCAAAAAGAGAATCAGGCGGGAAACTGCGTCGCATGCTGCTGTGCGATTAAGGTTGTTTTACAGGCTGTGAGGCCAGTGCAGAGTCCACCGTTAACACTCAGTGTTCCGTGTGAGATCTGCGCTCACTGTTGATGCGGGAATCGTCCGTCGCTGCCCACAAACACTAAAGAGAATGAGAACTATACTCATTATCTTTATATGATCAAGCGTAAATATAGGCAACAAGATAAAACAAGCAGGGATGAGAGGGCGTTAGGTCACCTCATCTACTCTTTTGCGCAATAAATAACAGGCGCGTTTCTGTAGATAATGAAATAGCTGGAGGCGTTCGCCGGCGTTATCTGAACTTTAAGGCCGCGATCGCGCAGACGGAAAAAGTCCGGGACATCCAACCTGAAGGCTTCATTTCTTTTTGGGCGTCCACTGGTGTCGCTGGACACCATAATAATATCCCCCGCTTCTCGCCAGTAATTAAACGCAATTTTATTACTGACTTCGACAGGTGGCTGGCCTTTCTGGGTATATTCCCCAGACGTTGCATAGCTACCCTCCCCGTTCATAAATGAATAATCCATCATGACGTCGAGAAGATAATTATCGTCTACCACCGTTACATGTGCTTCGCAGCTAAAGTGATTACGCTGGTAATGAATATACCACGCATAAAGCAAGGGTGCGGCAATGGCCAGAACGATTAACGTCCAGCGCAGCGTTATTTTATTCATCATCATGATTCTGCGGCCTGTAAATAATGGAATCACACTGCGCATTTTTGTTCTTTAGCGGACGGTCGCAAATAATGACCGAATGAGCCTGCTGGGAAAAACTGCTGGTCATCCACAGTACCCCTCCGGGTTTGCACTGAATGGGATAGCGTTTCGCCAGCCCCGCCAGCATTTCACTGGTTTTCTCTTTATCCCGCCAGGATGAATATACGTCACATCCGTTAAATTGACTCACCGACTGATAATGCGTCAGAGAGGACTTATCCTCTTTAATCAGAAAGTACGATATCGCGCAGGAGAGCAGAAAAAGAACGCCAGCCACCCCATAGGCAAGCTTTGCCGGGAAAAAAGGGGGTTTGCGAATCACCTCAGAAACAGCCACCGCCGTAACCTCTGCGACGGGATATTCTTCGGGTAAAACCGAAACCAGCGCCGTTGTCTGCGGGCGAATAAACTCGTCCAGTTCCCCTTCGCGCAGCTGGGCAATCGACTTAAATCCCTCTTTAGGCAGGGTCTTAATGATGTTTTCTTCCAACCCCGCAAATTTCAGCGCCTTGCGGATTTGGGAAATGGTCTGGTAAAGGGCGTTGGTACTGACAATCGCCCCCTGTTTCTCCCAAATGGAGGCAAACAGAACCCGCTGCGTCACGACATGGTTGTTGTTTTCAAGGAGTAAAAGCAGGCACTCGCTCACCGGGCCATGAAGCGTGGTAGCCCTCTGAGGATACCCGTCCAGCGGACCGAGACGCCGCAAATCAGGTTCAAACAGCAAGGTATCGTTGATGACGTACACTTTTTTCATGGTGCGATCGATAGTTGACATAGAAAACCTGATTCAGAATTTAGTTATTATATATCAGCAGGTTGAAATAAACACCTTCATGCAAAAAACCGCTCTTCGCTCGCGCCTTAAGCCTCTTAATCAGTATAAATCATATAACTTCACTCACGTTTTTGTCAGGCAATTCTTAAAGTTGTGGCATCGGAAACCCGTGGATGAAGGAATCGTGATCATCGACACTCACAATCAGCCATTGATGCTTGAAAACCAGAAAACTTCGCGACTTTATGTTGAGTGGTTGATTCATTACGCTTTTTTAGCATTAATCTCCAGAAATCATATAAAACAAGGTGCATAGCACTACAGATGCAACTTATGTAAATAGAAACTCTATAAACAAATCGTCAACACAGGGTTTCTTATAGCGCATAGGGTTGTGTATTGGAAAGCACGAACGGCATACCTATAATCCACCTTATAAAATGTATGGTTTATTAGAAAAGTGTATTTCCAGCGGCGTATGTCAGGTTGACTCTAATGCAGGAATAAAGAGATGGGCTATCGTCTATATGGCTTTATGATTGGTGATGAAATTCACTTCGATATTACAAATCGCAGACTGTACCGACTTACCGGTAGTCACAACGATAAAAGTGTGGCGTTTGCATCAATCTATTTTAACGAAACGATGTTACGGCTTTTCCTATATCTGCTGGAACATGGTCGTAAGAAAGTCATCGCCAAAGAAGAGTTGTTCGAAAAGATCTGGGAGGACAATAACCTCAGTCCTTCGACCCAGCGTTTATGGCAAGTGCTTCATAACCTGAACAACAAACTGAATCTTCTTGGATTACCCGAGGACTTTATTCGCAATATTAGAGGGCATGGTTACATCATTAATTACCAGGATGTCGTCCCCGTATATTATAGAATGAGCGAACTCCCTGCTCACTCTGTTAAAAAAGAGGAGAAGTCTGATCCCCTGAGTGAGTGATGTCAACTCAGCGGTTTTGCCCTTCGTACCTGAGTGCAAAGGGCTTTTTTTTACTTCTTCAGTTTCATGTTTTGCATTCCATTAATGATAGCAACATAGCTAAAAATATTGTCGCTCGGTAAAAACCGGCCCGGGAAAAATAGATGAGTGTAATGAATCGTTTTCAAAATTTAAAAGTCAGCCGAAAACTCTTGTTCGGCTTTTCGACTATTTTATTGGTGACACTGGCCATTCTGCTGTCGGGAATGCTGGGGATGGTGAGCATTCAGGATCGCGTCGAGAAAAATGAACATACCACCGGCCTGTTTAACGCACTGTCCGCCGTGCGGCTGGCCCGTCTGAACTATCTGTATACGCAGGACCAGAAGTATCTCGATCAGACCAACGATGCCGCCCAGACGATGCAGGATATGATCGCCCGGCTGGAAACTTACACCTGGACGCCTGAGGGAAAAGTTTCCGTGGATAAGACGGACGCTGCGGTGAAAAACTACATCGCGTCCCTTACGCCGTTTACCAAAGCGGCGAGCGAAAAAACGGACAGTGAGCGCAAACTCAATACGCAATCCCTGTGCGATAACTCAGAAATTGCATCGAAATTAAGCCGCAGCGCGGCGTTAACTCCACAGCAGACGCTGGTTGCGTCCCAGGTGGCCTTCATCCTGAGCGATATTGACTCCCAGGTCTCTCTCTATAAGCAGCACCCGACGGAGGCGGCAAAGCAAAACGTCCTGACGCGTCTGGACGCGGCCAAAAACGGGATAACAGAGATGCTGCAGTTTGTGCCGGAAGATCAAAACGCCTGGCTGAACAGCACTCTTAAAGATATGCAGGCAATCGCTGCAGAACTCGACCACTACAAAGTTGTGTGGGCAGAACAATCGACCCTCTCAGACACCCTGACAGATAAAGCAGAGACACTGATTGAGACCATTCAGTCGATGTTCGCCAGACAGCAACAGAAAGTGGTTGAGACCGTTGATGGCGTCCGGCTGCAGATGAGTATTGTGGCTGCCATTGGTATTGCCCTTGGCCTGCTGCTGGCAATGGGGATCACCGCATCGATCACCCGTCCGCTGAACGAAACCTTGCGCGTCGCAGAGCAAATCGCCAAAGGCGATCTCACCAGTACGTTGACCAGCACGCGTCATGACGAACCTGGGCTGCTGATGCAGGCCGTTTCAACCATGAACGAAAACCTGAAAAGCATTATTAATGACGTGCGCGAAGGGGTGGAAAGCGTGGCCCGCTCCTCCACGGAAATCGCCGCAGGCAATATGGATTTATCTTCACGCACCGAGCAGCAGTCTGCTGCCGTGGTGGAGACGGCAGCCAGCATGGAAGAGCTGACCTCCACCGTCGCGCTGAATGCGGAAAACGCTAACCAGGCGCGCCTGCTGGCGGAAGAAGCGTCGCAAAATGCCAGCGAAGGCAGCCTGATTTCGCAGAAAGTCATCGATACCATGAAAAATGTGCGACTAAGCTCGCACCGCATTTCTGAGATCACCACGGTGATTAACAGCATCGCTTTCCAGACCAACATTCTGGCGCTCAATGCCGCCGTGGAAGCCGCACGCGCGGGCGATCAGGGGAAAGGTTTTGCGGTCGTCGCCGCCGAAGTGCGCACCCTGGCGCAACGCAGCGCGCAGTCAGCAAAAGAGATTGAAAACCTGATCCACGAATCCGCCGTTCACGTCGATACCGGTTTTAACCTGGTGGAAGGCGCCGGTGCCGCGATGTTCAAAATTGAAAAATCGGTGGCTCAGGTGCGCGATATTATGAGTGAAATCGCGACCGCGACGGACGAACAGAGCCGTGGGATTTCGCAGATTGCGCAGGCGATGGCCGAGATGGATACCACCACGCAGCAGAACGCCGCGCTGGTTGAAGAATCTTCCGCTGCGGCCAGTTCGCTGGAAGATCAGGCCGTGCAGCTAGAGAAGGTGGTGTCGATCTTCCGTGTATCGAATACCCCACGCCAGCTTAAGGAGAGCCGTCCGGCAGGCAAAGGGCATGTTATTGCGCTGGCTCCCGGCAAAAAAGAGAGCGTCAGCGACCAGGACGACTGGGTGAAATTCTAATCCAGCCTGTGATTCCCCCTTCTCGTCAGGTAAACCTTCCCGGTTTGCCTGACGAAAACGCGATAAAAGTGATCTATGGAAAACACCCTTAGAAAAGATCCTACGTTTCTCAACGGGCTGGGATCATCGTTGATCCGCGGTCTGTCACGTTTTAAAACGATCTCCGCCCGGCCTGGGTTGAAAACCCTAAAAACGGCCATCGCGCAAAAGCAAATCACCCCTGTTTATCAGCCGTTTATCAACGCGCAGACCGGGAAAATCGCGGGCATCGAAGTCCTCGCCCGCTGGCGGCACCCCACCTATGGTGATGTTTCACCCGACGTATTTATCCCGCTGGCAGAGCAACACGGCCTGATTATTTCGCTGACCCATCTGCTTATCCAGCAGGTGATTGCCGATCTCGAACACCCGATTCAGCACTTCCCGGTGGGAACTTATATTTGCATTAATATCAGCGCGCAAAATTGTCTCGATCCGAATTTCGAGATCGACACCTGCGAGCTGTTAAAGAAATGCATTGCGAATCAGAGTCAGGTGGTGATGGAAATCACCGAGAGACACCCGCTGCATTTCACCCCGCAGTTGAGTAACTGGTTTGCTGCCCTGCGGCGCGCCAACATCTCTGTCGCGCTGGATGATTTTGGCACCGGCTATTCGAACCTGTCCTATATTTCTGCCCTGAATCCAGAATTCATCAAGATCGATAAAATGTTTATCAGCCAGATTGGCGTCAGTGCCGATACACGGCTCGTGGACAGCATGATTGCGCTGGCCAAAAACATGCATCTGAAGATTATTGCCGAAGGGGTGGAAACACAGGTACAGGCAAACTATCTGCGTGCTAAACAGATCGATTTCTTGCAGGGGTTTTATTTTTGCCGACCGCTACCGGTGGAGGAGTTGCTTAACGTGGTGATGGCGAGAGTAGCAGCGACTAAATGGTACGCCCTGTAGGATTCGAACCTACGACCTACGGCTTAGAAGTTCCTAGAACTACCTGAGCTAACAACAACTTACCCCGCCAAATCTGCGCTCACACGTCCCATCTTAGAAAAACATGCAAAGCTGTGTAAAACGGTACAAAGCTTTGCGTGTCTCATATCTGTCTCACATCACCGGGCAGTCGTCGAACTCACCTGCCCGAGCATCGTTGATGATGTAGGTGATTACCCCAAACACCGGGCGCGATTCCGAATCCCACTCCCCGCGCTGCGGTAATTCCTCTCGCCTGCCATTCTCCAGGTTAATCAGGTGCGGCGTAGGATGAGTCCTGTAGCGCTTAATCCTGAACTCATTCTCTATGTTGCATATCAGCAGCGAGCCATCGCAAGCCTTTACTGAGCAATCCACAACTAGCAATGCACCATCAAGGATGCCTTCACGGTAGTACGTGTTACCTGCCCGCATGAAGTACGTGGCATTGGGATGAGAGATGAATTTTTTATCGAGAGAAATCCTGTCCTCTACGTAGTCCTGAGCTGGCGACGGGAATCCCATGATGACCTCCGATTGATAACTGTATATACATACAGTATTACTGATCTATATGGCAGATCAAGCGGTGACGGTGTCTATGGAGGGGTGATACTATTCATTCCATTGATTCATCTAAGAAATGAAATTTTCATGAAGGTTAGCATGAAGATCATACCATTGTTTTTGTTACTTTTATTTACATTCACTCCATCGAATGCTAAGGAGCCGAACAAGATGCTAATAATTTGCTGGGGAGACTCATTAACATATGGTGTTGGTTCACAAAGCGGTAATGGCTATCCTGACATCCTAAGAGGAAGTGGTTACGACGTGATAAAAAAGGGATACCCAGGGCAATCCTCTAGTGATATTGCTCTGAGGCAAGGTGGGTATTCCCCTGTAATCACAACTTCCATTATATCCACAGGTGTCTATAAAGTTACATCGATGGAGCCATCAGGTGACTTCCGTAAATATAAAGAAATGAGTTTCGATGGTTCATTGGAAGGAAAACCAATTACCTTATCTCGAAGCAGCGACGGATCTTGGTCGGTTAAGTCCTCGTCGATTATAAACTGCGAGAGTGGTTGTAGATTTGTTACAAAAGAGGGTTCAGAGGCCAAAGATGCCGTAAACATTATTTGGGTCGGTCGAAATAATAACCTCGCTTTTCCTAGGTTCGCTGAGAGGGATGTAGATTTGATTGTGACGTCTCTTCCTATTGGGAATAGGTTCATTGTCGTTGGAATAACGCCATCCATAAATGATACAGAAGAAAATATTAAGGCAATAAGAGCCATTAACTCAAGGTTGAGCGTGCGTTATGGTTCAAGATTCGTTGACATGTGGTCGATCATAAACTCTGAAGGCCTCAAACTTGCAGAACTCTCCCCCACTCAAGAGGACAAAGATGCTGTCTCGAGTGGATTAATACCTCCGTCTTTGTACAGTGATGGACTGCATTTTAATGATCATGGCTATAAAGCAATATCATCTATTATAGGTAGATATCTTTAATAATAAGGGCGGAATCCCGCCCATCATTAAAGTACGCTAGTAATCACTCCAGAGATAGAAAACTTGGTGGTTTGCCCGCCTGAAGCCTCGCCCCTACATGTTATAGATGCTCTTGATGCAGTAGCACCAAACAGCACTTCTACTCCTGTAGTTGCGTTGTATTGGGGATAACTGTTAACGACTGATACAGTATCATTTGACTGCGTAGTGCCATCAGTTGAAGCCCTTCCAACCCTTTTTAATATTCCAGGAATTGGTCCTGATGGTCTACGGCAAACAATGTTTAAATCGAATGTATATCCGTCATAACCCAACGCAGATGGCACAAGAGCAAGGCGAAGAGCATCCGCTGCTGCTGCGCCAGCTGCTAGTTCGAAATATAAACCTGTAAACTCCATGCGAGCAAAGTTTTTATCACCTAATGTTGTATCGTATGTTCTTGATACGAATAATGATGATAATGCAAATGCACCATTTAATGTAATTTTATTTTGCGCTCTTGTGCTTTGGTGGATTTTGATATCCGGGCAGTTATAGAGATCGAAACTTGTGTTAACTGAGCCAGATTTATCAAGAACATTCACCTGAATGGAGAAGTTAGTATTGTTGTCATGGATAGAAATGGTTGATGTTCTATCTGCATAATCAACCTGAACGGTAGGATTTGACTGAATTATGCTGCAACCATGTACTTCAACGCCCCTTACAAGTCCAGTCATGAAAACCTTAGACTGCTCCGCATATAATCCATGAATTTCGGTACCATCACTATTGCCTACATATATAATTCCAACCTCAACTGTGCCAGAAAGTTCCGTACCATATACCTGGAGATATGCTGCGCCACCTGTCGTATGTGCATAAATTAGTGCTGAGTCAAGCGTTAATGTATTACCTGAAATTGCAGTTATATACTTAGCTTCAAGAGTTCCGCCCTCAATGGCAATAACGTCAAATGTCGAAAGTCCCGCAGTCGAGGTTACCTGTATAGTGGTCGCACCAGACGAAGCGGCGGCAGAAAGAGTTGTCCTTGGTCCGTGAATAGATACGGAAACCTGTGTATCATTGGACCCTCCGATATATCCTTTAAGTTTAGTTGCATTGTTCCTCACCCTTACTGAATTTTGGGTTACAGTAGTTCCGTTAGTTCTTCCTTGAGTATGCCCATGCCAATTACAAACCAGTCCGCAGATGTCTACGTTAGAGAGCCTATGTCCTACAGATTTATATGACAGGTCCGCATAGTGGGCTGTGGATACAGTTCTTGAGGATGCTGATGCCCCCTTGTTTGTTATATCACCATCAATAAGAAACCCTCCTACGCTTTGGTAAAAATGCTCACGGTCTTTCGTCCTATCCCTAGGGTCAATGCCAATATGATGCATAGATATTCCGGTTGTTGTGGAAACTAAATTAGTTAGGTCCCATCCGGATCCACCAAAGGAGAAGTAGCGCTTATCTACATCGAGAGTAAATGCTCCAATGTTATATTTACCTGCTGGGAATGATAGGCTACGAACATTAGCCTGCGCACGAGCTACACGGTTCCCCTCATCTACAGCTGCTACGTTTTCAACGTCTGTTCCACCAAATTCGAATGATGCATAGTTCATATCCGGGAAACATACGAGATTGGCATATTTACCAGCAGGCAATCCCAGGCTAAACGTTGTCAGGTCCTGAGTAGAGGAGATAACCCATTCCGATACGTTTTTTACTCCCTTCCCGTTCACATAGGTTCTGACGTGCATTCCATCCTGTACGTCGCTAAAGTCCTTTGCCAGAAGTTCTGTAACCGTCTCTACGGTATAAATACGGCGAGACAATGCGTTAGCTACGGTAGTATCGAGAGGGTCACCGACTAGGCTTGAACCGGTGCTCTCTCCTAGCCTTTGTTCAAGCCGGTCAGGGTCATATTTCAATACATTCGGATAGTAGAACTGAAGCGAACCGTATGCATCGTAAATAGCCATTGAATGGCCTTTTACGGTTACGAACTTTGATACCTGGCCGTTGTATACAGGGAATCCACCTGCATTAATTGAGATAGGCTGCGACACAGGAACCGTAGAACCATCTTCATTCTCCAGATAAACCTGAATCTGATTAGATGGAATGGTAGGGTCAGTATCAATTTCGCCAATGTAGATTTTACCATTGGCATTAGCTTTAAATGCCCGAGGCAAGGTGAATACCTGACTAGGCATGCTTATAACGACATTTGCTGAGATGTCTGACATTTATCGTGCTCCGGGCGCAGCAAAGACGCACAACATAAAGTTGCGCAGCGTTGCGTTAAAGGTCGGTTATAATTGTTTAAAAGAGTGGAGGATTTATGGAACGAGATTGGTTGAACTTTGCTTTCTTGATCTTCGGCATCTGTGTAGGCGTTGCCCTATTCACTTAATGCCTCAGATTTCGCGCCCTGTGCGAATGAGTTAACAACTCGCTCGACGTCAGATAACGCTTTCTCAAAGGCCGTTGAGCCTCGTGGGGTATTAGCCAGGCGGAGCATCGCATTACGTGCTGGTTCGCTCTCATACATCCTTGCAAGCAATCCGTACCCGCCACCAACTCCAATCAATGCCGGATTCGTCACAGTGCCGATACCCATGATAAACGGGATTGTCTGCTGTCCTGTAGGCGTTGTAACTCCAGCCTGCCCTGCTCTCTTCGTAGACTCCAGATAGTTCTTCATACCCTTCAGGTACGCAGCATCACTACCTTTGAACGCGATTCCTGTCTGGTTAGACATCAGATTAACCTGTCTCAGAAATTGGTCAGGTGATCCGCCTGATTTCTCCATTGCCTTACCGATGATGCCGTTACGCATCTGTGCGCGGCCAATCTGGCCTACAGAGTTATACAGGTTCTGAACTTCAGATTTGTTCTTGCTAAAAAGCATGTTGTTGACAACTTCAGGTGTTAGGTCGCCTTTCATCAGGACGTTCTTCAGACGCGTATTTTGAAGTTTACTGGCCTCGTCTGCGTATACAGCGTTAGCCTGCTTATAACGGCGCAGGATGTCGTTACCAAGGTTCTGGCCTATCGAGCTATCAATATCTCCTGTCATAGCCCGGTAGACTCGCTGAATTGCCGCATCTGACCGGTTTGGCATTACTACTCGCTCACCTTTCACATCCTGCCTAAACTGGCTGCGGAGATTGCTCAGTTGCTGCAAATCAACGTTACCTCCAGCAAGCTCATCACGATATGCCTGGAGCTTGCTGATGGTGTCGCTATCAGCAACCTTGCCTAATTTCTGCAGGCTGGAAATCTCATCATCAATCTGCTGCATAGCCCGTGCTGGCTGGATGTTTACGCCAGTCATTGCATTTTGAACCTGCTCAAGTCGATTACCTGCTGCCTGTTTGATGCCAGCTGTCTTTGATTTGAGGCTGCCAATTACAATTGACGGGTCATACTCACCAAAGCGTGAAGCGTACTCATTGACTAACTGGCTACGCGCCTCTTGCTGACCTGCTCTCATAGAGCTTGTGCCGGCGAATGGGATGTTTTCAGCGGTGGTTTGAGCCATACGGCCGACACGAGAGTTAGGCTGCAATACGTCTGTAGTATGCAATGGTACGTCGGCAGAATTGGCGAACTGAATGGCTTGCTGAGCTTCAGGTGAAATAGAGCCACGGATGCCGCGATACACAGCGCCCGCCGCGCGACCCACCTGGTTGATTGCACCGCCTAACGCAACTCCGGTTCCAAGGTCTGTGGCTAGAGCCTCCGGATTATCCTGCTCGCTGTTTGCTGCAGCGGAACCTATCGCATTTTCGGCCAGTAAGCGCGATGTACCTTGCGCCACTCTTCCAGCTATTGAAGGAGCCTGGGTAGCCAGTCGCTCAGCACCTACAGGCGTCAGGTAGGGTAACGCTTCGGAGAATATTTTACCTTCCATGGTTTGCGGGGTAAGCGCGCCTTTCTGTAGACCAAAGTCCTGTGCCAGTCCTTCTGTGGTAACACGTGGGGCTGGTTGATAAGTGCCATCGCCTAAACCAAGTTTCTTGCCCGCCCATGCGCCTGCACTTGTTACCGCATCAGCCATAGAGGCAGGGATATTTGCCATGTTAACACCAGCCTGGAGCAATCCACGCCCTGTCTCTGCTGCAGCGTTACCCAGGTCAGACACAAGTCCACTCTGTTGCTCCTGCTGCTGTTCAGATGGCATCTGCTGTTGAGTGGTGGGCAATGGATAAGCGGTGAAGAATGCCTGCTTTGCCTGCTCTGCATTCTGACCGGCTTGCGGGGCAACAACCTCATTGAAGTATTGCTCCTGAGCCTGTGCTTTCTCTTCCGGTGCAAGAGCCTGATACTGCTGAGAGGCAATAACGTCTTTCCATGCCTTAGCCATTAGTCACCCCATAGTGAAGAGAAGCCGGTACTTTGCTGTGGTTGCTGCGCTGGTTGAGATTGTTGTGCCGGCTGTTGTTTTCCGCCTCCAACATTGACACTGTACTGCTGGTTATACTGGTCTGTGTACTGCCTAATATTGCGGACTGATTCCTGAGCCGCATCAGGGCTTGAAAAATCAAGTTGAGGCATGCCCTGAAAGTACATTTTTGCCTCTGCTACGGTGTTGATGCCGCTAGCGCCCATATCACGGGCAGCTGCAATCCCCTGGTTCTGCATGCGCCCCTGAATGCGCTGAGTGGCATTATAGAGTTTTCTCTCATCACCACCTTTCAGGCGGCTACGCACATCTGCACCTAAAGCAGGAGCGCCATTCCCGCCTGTGATTCCCGTCATGAACCCAAGGCTGTCAGGGCTGGCCCCCTCAATAGCATCGAGGTCTTTAGCCATCGCGTAATTCTGTGCTGATGCAGCAGAGGTGGCCGGGGCGGCAATGGCACTCGCAGGAACACGAACCATATTCCCATCGTTGTCGACACCTTCATAGAAGGCATTTGGTCCAGCCCCATGCAGCTTTCCACCTACAGTAACTGTACGACCGTCTGACAATTGAACTGTGCGGTCGCCAGGCACACTACCTGCGCCTCGCATACCCGCTCGTTGCGTAGCCATGTCTTGCCCGCGACGGGCAGTAGATGCGGCAATATCCTGGCCTCGAGCCGTGATATCCTGACCGCGAGCAGTGAGAGATTCTCCAGCCTGATTACTTCGAATGGTCTCACTAAGCTTGTCCCGATTAAGAGCCTGCCCGACGATCTTGTCTTGTGCATTGAAGTAATCAACTGGGCCAAGCGCGGCCATACCTAGGTGATCGACAAATTCGCCAAATTGCTGAGGATTTTGCTGATAGGTCTTAGCTACTTCTTCCGGGTTAAGACCCACTCTCTGCAATTCTTGCGCGTTGTTCTGTAGCCATGTTCCCATCGCTTCAGGAGATGAGGAAGCAAGTCGTGCAGCAGCTGCAAGACTTCCCACGGTGTTTCTCTGATCTTCATCTACAAACTTCATGCCATTGCGAACAGCATCAACCTGGTCAGGGTATTGCGCCGCCAGTTGGCGCATTGCATTGCGATCACCGGATGCATATGCGTTCCCATATGCCTGCTGAAACTCTTGCTGTCGCTGTGCCTGCTCTTTCTGCTTGTAAATATCCATCACTGAGCCAATGCCCTGCAACGCCTGTAGACCTAGGTTGTTTCGACCTGAACTCTCGTCTTCATTATTCTGACGAATAAATGACAGAGCAGTATTCGCATCGCTGGCCTGCGGCGCATTAACATTATTCCCGCCAAGGCTTGCCAGAAGGCCGCCCGCATTACCTTGCTGCCAAGTTGCCATTTGTCACCTCAGAAAACTAAAGAGCCAAGAGCACCCACGCCCGCACCAATCGCGGTACCCCACCCCGGCATGATTGCAGTACCCATCGCCGCGCCTGAAGCCGCACCGGAAAGCATCTTCTGACCTGTCGATGGCTGATTGGCTCCAGCCGCCGACGCGTTAGCCTGTTGCTGGTAAAGCTGACCTACGTTATTCGCATAGTTCTGACCAGCAGTAGCTTGCCCAGTAAGTGCGCCAAGCCCGATATTTGCAAGGTTTTGATAGTTGTTCATCTGCCCAGAAAGCCAGTTTTGACCAAGCGTTGGAGCAATAGTTGCCAGTTGGTTGCTGGTTGCTGTTGACCCTAATCCTCCAGTCGCCTCGGCGGCATTAAGACTCTGATATCTGGCCTGATTAGCCATGTCTTTATACTGTTGTGATCCGTAGTATTGATTCAGGGCGTCACCCTGTCCCTGAAGAGTGGACAAACCCTGCAACTGCGAAATGTACTGTTGAGCAAGAGGAGTAAACGGCGCAAGGTTCTGCATATTCGTTTGCCACATCTCTCGCTGAAGGTCGATCCCCTTTTGAGTTGCCTTGGCCTGCGCCCCCGCCCCACCATCCCCACCTTTTGAGTACACGACTTTATTCAGGTGCTTATTGGCAATCTGATGAATTAGCATTTACTAGCTCCTCATATTTCGACCGAGGTAATTGATAGAGTGTGACCCCAACAGGACCTCCGTTTCGCAGATACGCGTCATCCAGATGCCCGACACGTGTAGCCCCGAGCAAGCGTATAATTGCGCGGCCGTATTTCGTGGTGTCTGGAACCATGGTTATGCTGTTGAGGAATGGTGAGTTTTCGAGAAGCCATTTGCAGAATAAGCGATGCCCCTGCAGTGCATACTCCCCACGGAATCCTGGTTCATACACTGCGTGACACTCAATAACGCTTTGCCAGAAGTTCCTTACTTCATGGACTCCGGCAAGAGTCAGGCCTTCGTAGACCCCTAGGTATACCGCATCATTTTTGATGTGGTAGTGATCACCTGGGTCTACGATATTTCCTGTGTTGACTGGGTTGTTGAGGAATTCTGCAAGCTTCACCGGATTATCGATGAGCTTTATATGCATTAGTTTATTAATCCATGTGCTCGGTCAGAGTTTTCCAAAGCCAGAATGCGCTGCCTTGCCTGAATAAGGCCAGCAATAAGGGCGTTTATTTCTGACTGCGTATAAGTCGGGCTTGCTGTATAGGATTGGTTGGCATTGAATGCGCCTAGAAGCGGGGTTCCGGTGCCCGCCGTCCATCCTGTTTGCCTTGCTCCCACAACCTTTGTTCCACCAACCGAATACGATGTTGTTACATTAAGTGGCGAGGAAAGAGACTGAGATGTCGTAGCTGACTTAGATACATAATCACCCTGAAGCGCAGTTATATTGCCTTCAGCAGTAGTAACTCTTCCTGTCAGTGCGGTAACGTTAGTCTGGATGGTAGATATATTACCCTCTGCGGTGGTGACTCTCGCTTGAAGGCTGGTGATATTTCCCTCAGTTGCAGTGACCCTTAAATCCAGAGATGTAATTGCAGAGGTGTTGCCGGTAATGCGGATTTCGTGGTCATCTACTTCAATTCTTAATGCTGAAATTCTGCTTTCATGGTCGGAAAGTACAACGTCCTGTTGCTCGTTTTTTATTGTGGCTTCATATGCAAGTTCTCCGGCATTGTTAGCAGCGTTAGCGATGCTGAGCATGTCGGTATTTTGCTGGATAATATAAAGACGATACGGTTGAGAGAAGTTGTTAGGCAGGATTGTAGAGTCTACACGTCTGGACTGTACCACTACCTGCTGAGGTTGGTCTGCCATCACTCTATCCTTACTGAGCACCCGCTAAGCGTCACAGGTGATGAGGTGATAATTCGTATCTTGAATCCGATATTCTTACGGATTCGACCAAGACGTTTCCAGATAGCTCGCTGGTCATAGCGGAATGGAGCATTCCAGGGGATCATCTGCTCGCGTCCGTAGTTAATCCCATCAGTGGTAGCAGAGATAAACATGCGCTCTGCGAACTGCGATACGCCCGTGCTGGATTCAAGCTCGAAGTCGAATACTCTGGCGTTATCTGCCTTGAAGAGCGGCGTGTAAAGCAGATGCTCCTGTTGCTCGGCATACTGGCTGGAAATTGACTTATCCATCACGCCAAGCTGACCAATTAGCTTGTCACCACAGGTTATTGTGTTTCCCTCATAAACAAGGTCCACAGCACGATAAACGTCATTGTAGAATCCCGTTTTGAGGATTGCCCACTGTGCACCACCCTGATTAACTGAACCGTCATAAACCATTACATGTCGTGGAAGATGGATAATCAGTAATTCATGAGCCTCGAAACGAGTTGTTTCCATGTAGGCAGAAGCCAGCTCGTCTGCACTGTAGCTCTGCAAAATCTTCTCAACTGTTGAGGTTGCTATCTGCTGGACAGCGCCTGAGTTAATCAGATATACGGACGGTGCACCGGTTGCCGGGTGGCTGATGATTGCGTGAGTGTCGGCATACTTGGTCTTGCAGTAGGTTCCAGCAATGCCCTTCTGTACCATCATTGAAGGTTGTGACTGATAAATAGCGACACCAACAGCGGATGTATTGCCTGTCAGGTTGAAATACTCAATCGTAGACGTCCCAAAACATACAACAAAGTCACGCCAGTTATCGATTCCTATGATGCCGTCTGGCTGGCTCTCAGCGCGATATTCAGCAGCGTAACGATCTGGTTTTGATTCATCTTCCAGGTCAGTAATGAAGAAAGAATCTGTTCCATCTTTACTCCACACGTAGCGCGATCTGTTTCTGCATAAATCTCTGAGGCTACCGAGTTCATATTGCTCATAACCTGTACCTACATCCCAGTTTGAAATGGTCTTCACAGTATCGTCGTATCGATACAGTGTCATGGTCCCGTTTGCACCAACGGCCTGGCTGTTGTAGCTGCATGCAAGGCTGACTCTTCCCGTTCCGCCAACATCTCCTACGGATGTACCAGCCTTATAAAGATTCAGCCCACATACACGATATACAGCATTCTCGTGTGTGTTGTACATCGCGCCACGGCTCACTCCTGCTACATCCTGTAGCATCTTAATTCCTGGGAATGAGCGCAGATAACCGTTGGAGTTAAGTACTTCTTTCGGCGTTGCCAGCATGTTCACTGGCAGGAAATCAACGTAATCGGCATTGGTGAAGTCTTTGCCGACTCCTTTCATTAGTGGAAGCTGCTGAACTGGCATTATTCGCTCCCGTTATCGCATGGGTCCTTACGGCGGAAATAGTTCCAGCCATTGTATGTGGCAAGCCTATTACCTGAACCGACAGGCATGCGATTTGGATAACCGGACTTACATTTCGCGTCACTCGCCCTAGACATTGCAGATAGTTTTATTAAGCGCTCTTTGCCATATCGAGCAGTGGTAATGATTTTCGCAGTTGGTTCTACCGCATAGTCTGTTGCAATCCTGACGGCCAGATTGTGGAAAACTGCACTGAGCTTTCCAGTTGCCAATCCGTGGGCGTCGCCTGGGTCTGGTGCCACATCATCAGCAGAGAAAATGTAACCTGCATCGATGCCTGGGGTGTTGTCTCCCCCTTCAAACCACTCAGCCATCATCATCTCGAGGTCGTTTACACCGTCCTCCATTGATTGTGGCTCGACATCCGTTAATGAGGCATTTGAGGCGACGCCCAACTTACGTAATGCAGCGAGAACGAGATCGCCTTTAGTCGTGAGATTCATCTGTTGCCGCCTTAGGTTTTGGACCCGGCTTTTTACGTTCTTTCTTCTCTGGCTCTGGCTCTGGCTCTGGCTCTGGCTCTGGCTCTGGCTCTGGCTCTGGCTCTTTAGTATTTTTCAGAAGGTCATCAGGATGTGCAAACCATCCAGCTTCCAGATATTCATGCAGATCGTCATCACTTACGATTTCAAAGTCGTAGCCGACACCTTTCCACTTCTTGCTGTCACCGTGGCGATAAACCATGTTCGACATTGCTGCTCTCCAAAGAAGAAGGGGCCGAAGCCCCTTTGATTACGCCTGGTCTGCCAGACCAACGCCGATTGACTCTGGTCGTGTGGCGTTAACGCCATACCAGACAGCGATACGGCACAGGCCAGACAGGGTGCTGATATCGCCCTGCGTAGCGAAGATGCCGTTCAGACCAACTTCAGGGATGGTGAACGACTTGGTTTTCATGCCAGCAAACAGTTCGTGGTTAGCCGGGATTGGCTGGCTCACGATACGGATTGCATCATCCGCCCAGAATACGTTGGTACGGGCAGTGACTTTGTTAAGCAGGTTGACTGCCATGCTGTTTGCCAGCGAGGTATTTACGTTGGCATAAGCGCGTTGCTCAGGTGAGAGCGCAACATCATCCAGCGCGATAGGCTTCGGAGTGATCTCTACGTGGGTACCATCGATTACGCGAACAACAGAGAATGTTGCGTCGTTGGTGAGCACGTTCTTAGCCATCTGCGACAGGAATTTGACGCCTGTGAAGCTGATTTTGTCGCCGCGTTTCAGGCCGGTAGTCGCAGACAAGGTTACTGTTGCCAGTCGGTTATCCACGTTGCGTTTGTTGCCATCAGCATCCAGATCCCATGCAACAGGCTGGAACTTCTGCGCGCCGTTAACAGTCAGACCGGTAGCGGTTGATGCAGGAAGAACCGGCAGTTTTGGCGAACGAAGTACATCATCAAAGCCTGCAACCTGGCGCTGAATGGTGCCGTTTTTGTAGGCCTCTTCAGGGATTCGACCGAACATGTCGCGGTTAATCAGGTCGTGACCAGCGGCCTTGTAATCCTTCGGGTTGAAGAAGTACGACAGACCGGAGTCTCGATTCAATTCACGGGAGAACATGATTTCTTCCGCGTCAGCAACGAAGTCCCAGCCAGATCCTGCAGCAGTGCCGATAGGGTCATTGCTGGTAACCACCAGAGAACCCATTTCAGCAGCCAGGTTTGCCACTTTTACTTCACAGTTGCTCGCAAGCTTCTTCGCAGCAGCATTGATACGGCGACGATATGCAGTTTCATCACGCAGATCATCCGCGCGCAGCTGGAAGAAGTCATTATCCGGCTCGCCCAGGCTTACTGGTACGTTCAGCTCCAGAAGCCCGGTTGATTTACCGGTCAGATCCCAGCCTTCCTGAGTTGGTGATTCCTGTTCTACCGGCATCCAGATGGTGTTGCTGGAGCGCTGCATCTCTGCGGCAGGAGGTGTGTACTTACTGGCCTTTTGAGCCATAGGAGTGAGACTGGTGATGGTTTCGATAACTTCATCGATCGCCAGTGTCACCATTTGACCTTCGTTAAGAGCCATTATCGGATTCCTTGTAATTGTTTCTTAATCTTGCGGTAGGTCTCAACGTCACCCTTGCTGGATGCTTCATCCATCTTCTTCTTGAGCGCGACCACGTTTGCGGCCACGACTTCACCGGAGACAGGCTCATCTGCAGGGGGAGCGCTTGATACTTGTTTACCGCGAGGTTTGAGAGTTAAACGCTCTGAAAGTCGAGTGAGTTCAATCAGCGCTTGCTGCTGGTTCATCTGTAGGATTTGACGCGTTTTCTCTGGGTTCGAACCCAGGTGATACATCAGTGCGGCGGATTTATCCGGGAATAACACCATCAGATCGGAGACGATTTGCGGTGGAACTAGTTGTGCAAATGCCTCCTCCTTTTCCTGGTAGTCAGGGATGTTAAGCTTTTCCGCTGCGTCGTAATGTTTACGGGCTGCCTCGACGTATTGCGCTGATTGCTGGGTGTACTCCTGCGTTTTGCGCCCCTGCTCTGCTACGGCATTGCTGCGGGCATCCATAGCTTTCATTTGCCATTCTGAGTTGGCCTGCTGAAATGCGGCTGCGGCTCTACTGCTGTCATAGTCGTATTTCGACAAGGCTTCATCAGAGAAGAAGTCATTAGGATCTGGCTGCTTCGGTAACTCAGGATTAACCCGGATGTGCTCCGGCAATTCACCACGATTCACCTGCTCCATCTTTTGCTCAAGTTCACGCTGACGCTTGCGCTCAAGACGTTTAGCCGCGTAATGCGCGTTTGTTGCCGGGTCTTGTTTTGGTTTTACCTCATCGTCCTTCAGGACAATATCAAAGCCGTCATCGTGTCCTGCGTTGTCACTGGCATTATCAACAACAGAGCCATCAGCAGATGCCGCTGCTTGATTGCCGGACACGTTTAAGCCTTCAGTTTCCTGAATTTCGGTGGTTTCTGGATACATATAACTCTCTCTTATTGAGGAATCTCGGCTGCTCCGCCGGAGGGTTGATTTTGTCTCTGCGATTGCAGGATGTTGGCGAAGTCCATGCGCTGTGAATGCTGCTGACTATCGCCTTTAAGAAGTAGTTCTGCGTTAGCTCGTGCGTCGTCACTGTTTTTCTGCTGGTAACCCTGCATGAGCTTGAGGAATTCCCTGAATGCTGACTTCTTATCCAGGTCCATGTTGTTGAATATCTCGGCAACCTTAGCCGCATTGAGTTGGTTCTGGCCTTCAACTTTCGCTGCGTCGACCTGAATCTGCATCTGTTGGTTCTGGGCCTTAATAAGCTCAGCTTGACCCTGAAGCAACACACCTTGCGCCTGAGTCTGCTCTGGTGAAGGCTCCTTAGGCTGCTGCTGTGCCTGCTGGACCATCTGAATCTCTTCAGGTGTCTCAGGTTTCTTCAGCCCCATCGTGACGAGTTGCTTATTGGCATACTCACGCATCATCTCAACGCCTTTGCCGTCGAGTAATGTGAAGTATTGAAGCAACAACATTTGCCACTCAGGCGTGCCTGGAGGGACCTTAGCGAGCAATTCCTGAATCTCTGCCCGGTTCTGTTCCTTCATGCTCTGGAATGATGGCCCAGTGTCCGTATAACACTCATAGCGACCGCGAATGTCGTTCAGGGTTACTACCGTACCAGTCTGGTAATCGACAGCCTGAGTAAGCAACTGGACCTCTTTCTCGCTGCCGTCCTCAAGTGTCATCATGACCTGGCGAGGAACGTCATAGATGTCATTCACCATTGACTGGTAAATCTCTCCATCACGGCGCATAGCCGTAGCGAGGTTGTCCTGAAAAACAAACGTTTCTAGATCTGCCCGCATGTTCAGCTGATTGACCGTATCGAACGCGACCTGACCGTTTGCAGCCTCAGCATCAACGCCCATCGTTGCAACCTGACTCACTGAGTTGGTCGCAGCTTCGAGCATGTAGGCATTAGCCTGAGGAACCTCAGGGTTTTCCATATACGAAATGGGCTGAACAGGAAGGTCACCGTTGTTCTCATCGGTGCGGTTGAGCAGATAGTACGGGTAGTCGTCATTACCTCCGTACATGTACTCGTAGCCTTCTATTTGCTCAGGCCAGAAGATTGGTTTCTTCTTCGGAGTACGAGCAACAATGTCTGCATTGAAAGACATAATCATGTTACGAAGGCGCTGCCCGTCTTTGGTCAGGCGAACGACACCTTCGTACACCTCTTTATCGCCAGCGAATGACCACTCACCAAACACGGGAACGATTGGGATGTGCTCACCAGCAATAGGCTCTCGGTTTTTCAGGATGGTGGTGCAGGTGATGATTGATTTGTAAACGCGACGCCGTTTTACCTTCTTCTCTGCCACCTTGATCATGCCTTTGTCGGCAAGCTCATCAATAACGTCTTTGATATCGCGCTGGAAGTAACTGACTGGTTCACCTGTCAGTGGGTCCTGATAGATGAATACAGTCTCTTTCTTCTCTTCTACCTCGTAATATTCACCGACATAAACGACGTCGCTGGTCAGCCAGGGGAATAACCAGTTCATGTCTGGATTCTGGAATGACGGGATTTCATCCTCACCGAATCCGTTCTTCTCAGCAAAGGCCTTCCACCCGTCACGGCTCATAGCATTGATGACTGTGCAATGCATCGCATCGCTCTTGTCCATCTGCTTGCTGTTGCTGTCCCACACCACGTGAGTGCAGGCTTCGTGAATTGGTATGCGGCGGATAACCTGATTGTTGCTGGTTGGGTCCTGATCTTCATATTCAGTGATGAGACGCCATGCACCAACCCCCGCCTCAATCTGCTCGCGAACTGCAATGTTCACAGATATCTTCGCGGTGTTATGTCGCATGTCTGTGCGGTACATGCCCATGAGCACATCAGCACTGTTAGGGTCTGTGCCATCCTTTGGCCTGAACAGAACATCAACAGGGTTACGGCGCATCTCTGCAACAAGCTTACGCACAACAGGGCGAACAACATCAAACTGTCCGCGATACTGCAAAGTGGTGTAATCAGATAGCCAGTCATCCCATTGCGACACCCGGCTAAAGTACAGGTCGTTAGTCGCTTCGGTTCTGGCTTCGTCGCTCGCCATCCAGTCTGCGTCGAATTTACACAGGATGGAATTGAGTCGTTCATTGTCGGCCATTATCTTCTCCGTGCGACTGGTTTAATTGGGGCCGGTGCTTTCTTGTCTTTAATGACGCCGATGTCACCATAGCGTTTGGCAAATCTGCGCATCATGTATGCGTAACGCGTGGCATCCAGAAGGTCATCTCGCGTCTTAACGATTCGACCGCGATCGTCACGGTGATAGAAGTTGAACTCTTCGAACCAGTCTCTAAGTCCTGCGAAAACTTTGAATCTTCCGGTGCTCATCAGGTCATGCAGCTCAAACAGACCAGGCTCAACAGAGCGTGAGCCATCAGGCCATTGCGCAGGCTCAGGGAGCATGAGGAATCCAGCGTCTTTGTAATACTCGCGCTGCTGAAGTCCGCTGCCTTTCTCTGTCTGCAATCCATCCTGCGGCCATGCGGTAGGAACCTTGTTTGACCATGATTTAGTTGCCCCCCACGCTTCGGCTGGTGATGTCTTGCTGGCCTTCCATGCTTTGGTGACGTAGAACGTTTCACTATCCAGATCGATAGCTAGCTGAATACGGCTTTGGGGGTGGTCCCATCCGAAGTCCATTCCGTCGATAACCATGTAGTGCTTAGGTATAGGGAATGGCTCACAGGTGATCGTATCTTCGCTGAAATCGAATATTCGCCCGTGACCAAGCATAGGTATCCCTTTTGTACGCATGTCGCGCTGATGGGGCGGGAATGATTCGAGGAGGCTTTTCTTTGTTTCTTCTGTCAGGTGTGGCGCATCATCCCAGCCAACGTTCATGCAGAACTGCGAATCCGCTGGGGTGTCCAGTAACTGAATTACCAGCTCGGTGCGACCGTTCTCTGGCGTGAACGTGAGGATGCCACGTCCACCATTGCCACGATCACCGGTAGCTGTACGTGTTAGCACCTGTGGGTAGATAGTCGGATCTTCAGGTTCTTCATCGATGTGAAACCAGTCGATATCATCACCCATCAGGGCGTGCTGTCCCTGCGTGTACGACCAGAACTGTATCTTGCTAAGCTCACCGCTACTGTGGCGGATATAGGCTGAACGTACAGCATTTGGAGTTCTGGTCATTGGCTCAGTTGATACGATTCTTTCAGGTGGTATCAGCCCACCGGTGAACTCACCATTGACCTTCTTGCCGATGATTGCCGCCTGAAGCAGATCTCGACACTTCTCACCTGAGTAGCCCAGGCACCACATCAACGGAGCATGGTCGAAACGATGGCCCGTCCAACCATCAGGATATTCACCAAGCAAATGAACCGCATCGATGTATGTTGCTGTATCAGTCTTGCCAACTCGGTTGGCAGCAATCAGTGCGCACTGGCGATATTCCGCTGTCGCTTTGATGAACTTGCGCTGCCATTCGTATCGGGTGTCGTAGTAACTGCGGTATCGGTATACCTCTTTGCGCCTCTTCTGCTCTTTCAGAAGCTCGAGCAATTCACGTTTCTGTTCCCTCGTCATTAGGGCTAACTTGTCCATCCATCAGCTCCTTAATGCGGCGATCAAGGTCATCATCAGATGTGTCTTTGATCGTGATGTTCTGCTCATGCTGGATTCTGTCTCCGTACTTCTTCGGCATGATTTTCGACAGGTACCACTTACGAGTATCTATGCGAAGCTTTGATCGCTGAACGTGCTCGCCATTGACCTGGTAACCTACGGCATTACCTTCCTTATCGAGCTTTTCCATCCAGTCGTTAGAGCCATCATCGGCAATATCGAATAGCTCTTCGGCAATTGCTTCTGCGCCCTCTTCCTTCGCTCGCACGTATTGGGCACGAAACGACTCATTGCGAGCCAACCAGCGAAGCACAGCTTGTTTTGATGGCATGCCTTCATCACGACACACGGAGCGAAGAGATTCCCCCTCCGCGAGTCTAAGGCAGATGATCTCTGCTAACTCTTCCGTGTAGTCTGATGGTCGACCGCATTTCACTTCTTCAGTCGCCATATCTCATTCCTCGTTAAACATTATCAAGCCCACCCGGAGATGAGCTTTGTAATGGTTACGCTGTAATGCCTGCCGCTTTAACTGCTGCCAACAATGCGTTGTACTTAGCTGAAAGAGTGGCAAAGTCGTTCTTGATTGCCGTGATTGCAGCGTTGGTTGATGTCAGTGACGCGGCCGTTGCGTCAGTTGTGGCTGCTGTAGCTGCTGGAACCGCTGCTACTGTGTTACCGCCAGATGTGCCGCCAGATGAATCAGTAAGAGCAACGATAGCCGTCTGTAGCAGAACGCCACCACGATCTGTTGCTGTTGGCACCTTGTTACCGGCCATTGCCGTAGTAGCGGTTGTGCCGATAATTGGTGCAAAGGTTGATGGCTTGCCAGTTACTGAACCCCATGCGATCGGAGTGCTTGTCGCTGTGTACTGTGCTTCGAACGCTGACTTACTCATATACAGCAGTTCGCCGTACTGGCTTTCGAAGATATACCCGGCAACAACAGGCTTGAATGTAGACATGAACAACGCCGACAGGTACTGAGACGGATATGGACCGTCAAACGTAGCCTCAGCGGAACCATCTACTGCCTGATTCAGTGTTTTGATTGGTAATCCACGAACAAATGCGCCACTGGCGTCTGAGTATGTAGGCCATGGTTGGGTGATCATTGATATTCTCCACGATTGATTACAATGAATGGTAATTTGGTGACGCGCTGAATGTTTCTACTCGACCACCTGAATAGCAGTCCATATCAATTGCCACTTTCACTGCATCGGGCGCATCTTTCCCGCAATGCATTGCTACCCTTGCGATTAGCCCACCCGATCCTATGGCGTATGGCGTAATCTGAGGTGAGATGTTTGCTCGGGTATCACCTGCACCCTTCGTAATCAGATACGATCGATTTACTCCCACTATCGCAAGGCATGAGAATGCAAAGGTTGGCAAAAACTCAGAGGCATATGTCAGACCATTCTTCAGTAGGTCCTGAATCTCCATCTCAGCCCCGCAATCACCAGAGCACCCTATTGCAATTACCTTCTCACCATAAACGGTCCATTCATCGTCAGACGGTTTATATATTTTTTGCTCATCATGAGAACAGACAACATCGCCACTTGAAGCTTGGGTGTCAGACGCTAACGTGACCCCATCCCATGCCACCGTGGTCATATCAGGCCCCTGGATTAAAAAGCGCCTGCGCTTCTGTGGCGATCTGAATGGCTTTGTCAGTGCGAGCTACCACGCCTGTTTCACCAGTCGCCTGCGCGTAGCCATCTGTGAAGAGTTCATACTTAAGTTTGTCACCGGCAACAAATGCGATTGCTTTCTTGGCTGCTGCCGTGTCACGCATAACCAGGCGGTACAGAGTTAGATTCAGTTCATTAATTTCTGTCACAGGGGTAATCTCTGCCATTGTTGGCTCCGTTTATCCGCTACAGGGGATATTTTGGATTTATCCCCGATAAGGGATAAACGTGAAAATCAGGATGAACGCTGCCATGGTGATAGCGGCGATAGATGCGGCGTTCATCAGGAAGTGAATGAAGATTAATGCCCGATCTTTGCCAGAGGTAACTGGCACTGGGTGCTTGAGTACGTCTTCCCTGATGAGTGACATTCCATAGAGCAGAGTGATTTCACGCTCTCGTTTTCTCATCGTCACCTCAGGCACTGTGTGGTTACGTATTCCTGCAGGCCAGTTAATTGCCTGGTGACTGTTTCGATTCGCTGTCTGAGGGTGAAATAATC
>Ga0153948_1000174_pt1 | contig 33813 bp, 30 predicted proteins | sample TSNJ032MetaG_FD_104696 | JGI IMG/M metagenome (GOLD analysis project Ga0153948, IMG submission 104696) | Attine ant fungus gardens microbial communities from New Jersey, USA - TSNJ032 MetaG | ecosystem: Host-associated > Fungi > Mycelium > Unclassified | place: USA: New Jersey, Wharton State... | reverse complement strand
TACATGAATGCCGCTCACTGCGCCGCCTCCGTAACAGGAGACGACCATTGCGAGCGATCGCGCGCCGCTGCACCCGGATGGTCGTCACGCAGCAGACGGTGACCTGCGCCCTGAAAACGCTCGCGGATTGTCAGCGGCTCATCAGTCCGCGCGCGGATACGCCCGCGCTTGCGCAATTCCGGGACGACATGTTCGACGAAATCTTCAAAGGTGCCGGGGCTGATCACATAGGCCAGATTGAAACCGTCGATACCGCCCTCATCGGCAATACGTTCCAGCTCGTCGGTGACAGTTTGCGGTGAGCCGACCAGCTTGGGATGGATGCCACCCACACCGATATATTCGGCAATGCCTTCCACCGTCCAGCGACGGTCGGCATCGATGCTGGTCAAGCCCGCAAGCGCCGAACGCCCGGCATTGGTTTCTATATATTCCAGCGGATGGTCGAGCGGGTACTGGCCCCAATCCACACCTGTCCAGGCGGAGAACAGCGCCAGCGCCGCCTCCACATTGGTATAGGACAGATAGTCCTTATACTTCGCCTGCGCTTCTTCGTCGGTCGGCGCGGTGATCACCGTCACAGCCGTGATAAATTTGATGGCGTCGGGTGAACGGCCAAGCGCGACGGCCTGCGCACGGATAGCATCCGTCGAGCGGCGGATGGACGCCGTATTGGTACCACCAAGGAATACCACCTCCGCATTGCTTGCCGCGAATTCACGACCGCGCGGCGAGGTTCCCGCCTGAAATAGCAAGGGCGTCCGCTGCGGGCTTGGCTGCGAGAGATGCGCACCCGGCACATTGAAATATCGACCGTGGAAATTGATCGGGTGGACTTTGGACGGATCGGTATAAATCCCGTTGTCCCGATCGCGTACCACGGCGTCATCCTCCCACGAACCTTCCCAGAGACGGTAGGTCACGTCGAGAAATTCCTGCGCGCGATTGTAGCGCTCGTCATGATCGATCTGGCGATCAAGCCCAAGGTTTTTGGCTGCTGACTCCAGAACCGACGTCACGATGTTCCACGCAATTCGCCCCTTGGTCAGATGATCGAGTGTGGTGAATTTGCGCGCCAGCAGATAGGGCTGCTCATAGGTCGTCGAAACAGTAATGCCGAAGCCCAGATGACGGGTGGCTGCAGCCATAGCGGAAACGAGCAGAAGCGGGTCGTTCACCGGCGACTGCGCGGCTGTGCGTAGCGATGAATCCGGCGTTCCGTTGAAAACATCCAGATGGCCAAGCGCATCGGCCAGAAAAAGGGCATCGAAACCACCTTCGTCCAGCGTCTTGGCAAGGTTCACCCAATAGTCGATGCTGGTATAATTATGCGCCTTGTCCTGCGGATGACGCCACAGGCCAGCCGAGACATGGCCGACGACATTCATACCGAACCCGTTGAGAATGAATTGCTTTTTTGCACTCACGGCAGTGTTCCATCACGAATTATTCTATAATTTCTATATAAATAATTCGATGAATGGATACTGTCGTGCGCATTCCTGCCAAAAAAGAGACCCGCAGGAACATATTTTTCCTGCGGGTCTATATTTGATCTCAATACATAAAAGCCGTCGGCTAGCTCTTTCGAACCGGATTGAAAAAGATGCCGCTTCTTATACGGCCAAATGTCTGGTGGCTCTCAGCATCAGCGTCCACCCCCAGTCATTGGCTTCCAGCAGATCGCGAAGGCGATGTCCCATCACCGGCGCGAGCGCATTGTTGAGTTTCTGCGATGTCAGGAAACGGCGGTAACCGCGTTGCGCCATGGGCGTGATGGAGCGCAGCTGTTCTATCTTGAAAAAAGGCGATGCCAGCCCGGCCAGTTCCGTCCGGTCGACCCAACGGCGAACCTGTCCCGGACCGGGCGGCGCGACGCTGCAATGCTTTTGCAGCACGGGTCGGTTTTGTGTCGCCAGCAGCAACATGCCACCTGGTATCAGCAGATCGGCCAGCCGCTCCATGAATTGAGGCTGGTTCTCGACATGCGACAGCACTTCCAGACTGACAATCACGTCGAAGGATTGCGGCTCGAAGGACAGCGAGAAGAAATCACCCGACACGAATTTGATCTCAGGCCAGCGCGTCTGCGCCCGTTGCAAAACCTCGTCAGAAAGGTCGGTTCCCACCACATCGCCAAACCGGGCAAGCTCCGGACAGAGCCACCCCGCGCCGCAACCGACTTCGAGGATTTTCAACCCGCTTCTGCCGGTGCGCGCCAAGCTGTCGAGAACCATTTCGGCCTGCCGACGCGAGATTTCATGCAGCTCCTTTTCGCGGGTCTGCGCGTTCCAGTCATTCCAGAATTGGCGTTGCTGTTCAGCTTCTATCTTCATGCAGATAGAATGCACAAACAGAGCTACCGGGCATATCGCCGTATAAGGCGGAACCGCTACGCCTTTCGACGGAGCGACGGCCCCACCGTTACCTATAATTTCTTCGCGAGAATCTTGTCGATGCGCCGGCCGTCCATATCGACGATTTCAAAGCGCCAATCGTCATATTCGAAACTGTCGCCAACGGAAGGCAGATCGCCGAGCTGAAGCAGGGCAAAACCGGCAATCGTGTGATAGCCGCGATCTTCCGGCACTTCGGTGAATCCCAGACGATGGAAGGCCTCATGGGCCGACATCAAGCCGTCAATCAGAAGCGACCCGTCTGTTCGGGTCACGATATCCGGCTCTTCGTCGTCAATATCCGGAATGTCGCCAGCAATCACTTCAAGCAGGTCCGACTGAGTGACGATACCTTCGAGGATGCCATATTCATCCACGACGACGACCAGCCGCACCGGGCTTTTCTTGAAGATTTCAAGCACGCGGAAAATCGGCGTCGCCTCATGCACCACGACGAGTTCCCGGATTGCCTTCAGCGGATTGACCGCATGACCGTCAAGCACCTGATCGAGCAGGTCTTTCTTGAGAACCATGCCGATGGGTTCATCGATGCTCTGATGCGCGACCAGCAATTGTTCATGGCGGCAGTCGCGGACGGTCTTGAGCATCTGCTCCTGCGTGTCGTCGGCGTCCACCCAGTCGATCTCCCGCCGGGGCGTCATGATATCGCCCACGCGGCGGTCACCGATGGTCAGCGCACGCGCCACCACCTCGCGCTGGGTCATTTCAATCAGGCCAGCTTGCTGGCTGGCCGCAACGAGCAGCTTGATCTCTTCAGGAGAATGGGTCGATCCCTCTCCATTGCCCGGTTGCAAACCGCACAATCGCAGCACCAGATTTCCCAGCGCGTTGAGCGTGGAAATAGCGGGCCAGAAGATAAAGGTGAAAGCACCGAGCGCACGGACCACAAACAGCGCCGTGCCTTCGCTGCGCTGCAAGGCGAGGCTTTTGGGTGCAAGTTCGCCCAGCACGATATGAAGCGCGGTGATGATGATGAACGCAATCGCAACCGCGATGGCATGCGACCCAAAACTCACCCATTCCGTCGGCAGCGCGCTCAACGCAGGTTCGATGAGGTGCGCAAGGGCCGGTTCGCCGATCCAGCCAAGCGCAAGCGAGGAAATGGTGATACCGAGCTGCGTGGCCGCAAGATTGGCATCGAGATGATCCACTGCGCGCTGAAGAGCTGTAGCATTGGTCCGCTTGGCGGCGACGAGTTCGGCCACCCGGCTTTTGCGGACAGCCACCAGTGAGAATTCAGCGGCAACGAAGAAGCCGTTGGCGGCCACCAGAAGAAGGACCGCCACAATGCCAATAATATCCGCCCAATACATGCTCAATCCTTATCGCGGCGCCCTATCGCGGGTTGCGACTCTGTCATAATTGAAAACACTATGCCTTAGGCTTGGGCGACGCTCAAGAAATGCTCGAATTTTGCTGGCAAATCAATCAGGGCTTTAGTCGACCACCGTTACCATTGACGGTGCTTCACCAACCGTTCCGATGATACGCGCCGCCGGATAACCGGCGGAACCGATCGTTGCAAGAATACGCTCCGCCGCATCCGGTGCACAGGAAACAAGCAGTCCGCCGGAGGTCTGTGGGTCGGTCAGCAATTGCTGTTTCCAGAGTGGAGCGTCAGCCGCAAGACGCACTTCGTCGCCATAGCTCGCCCAGTTGCGGGTCGAAGCGCCGGTGATAAAGCCCTCCTCTGTAAGGCGTTCAGCCTGGTCCAAAAACGGCAGATCACTGTATCGAAGCGTGATGCCAACCTTCGATCCCCGCGCCATTTCCAGCGCATGGCCGAGGATGCCGAAGCCTGTCACATCTGTGACCGCATGGACAGCAGCATCCTTGCCGAGTTCAGCACCGACCCGGTTCAGCAGAGTGACCGAGGCCATCATCTCCTCATAACCGGCGCTGTCGAGCACCTGCTTCTTGAAAGCGGCGGAATAGATGCCAACGCCCAGCCCCTTGGTCAAAATAAGCACGTCGCCCGGTTTGGCTCCGCTGTTCTTGCGCAGATTGGAAAGCTTGCAGGTGCCGATCACTGCCAGCCCATAGATCGGCTCCGGCGCATCGATGGAATGGCCGCCTGCCACCGGAATACCGGCTTCGGCGCAAATGCTGGAACCGCCTTTCAGAATATCGCGGATCATTTCCGCAGGCATCTGGTTCACCGGCATACCGAGGATTGCCAGCGCCATGATCGGCGTGCCGCCCATGGCGTAAACATCGGATATGGCGTTGGTTGCAGCAATGCGCCCGAAATCGACGGGATCATCCACCATCGGCATGAAGAAATCCGTCGTGGCGATCACGCAGGTTTCATCATCCAGCTGCCAGACCGCTGCATCGTCGCCGGTCTCGGTACCGACAAGCAACTGCTTGAAAGGCTGAATGGCGGGCTGGTCCGCAAGCAGATTTTGCAACACGGCAGGCGCCAGCTTGCAGCCGCAGCCGCCGCCATGCGCCAGAGTGCTGAGACGGATGGGCGATGCGATATCCATAATTCCTCCTGAGCCGAAGGCGGTTCCTTCGTTGATCCAAACAGAAACCGCCCCGGCATGTTATTTCGTATCAGATCGAAATTTCGCGGGCCGTCATGCTGTAGCGGAACGCGTCCGCGTCGAGACAATCGAGACGGGTGCTGGCGACTTCTGCTTGCGGATACATCAGGAAGCCAAGCTCCCCACCCTTCGCGGATGGCAGATCGACGTCACTGCCGTCATTGAAGGCGATCCAGTTGCCTTCCCACGCGCCGAAGAGCTTCTGACGAACAGCAACGACACGCGGATCGTCTGCTGTCAGCCCGTCCTTTTCCTCTTCAAGCATGACCTTTCGGACATCGGCAGGATCAGTCGCCACCCAACCGACGCCGTCGAGGTAGATTTCAGCACGGCAATGCTGCGACTTGGTGATGACCTCGTTCTTTGCGCCAAGGCTCTTGTAGCCGAACGCGGATGGTGCCACCCGCACCCCATAGAGATCACGTGCGGGAATGCCGGCTGAGCGTACCAGCGCCACGAAAAGCGGGTTGAGATCGGCGCATTTTCCGCCCAGATCGCCGCTCTTCAACATGGCCACGATATCGCCATCGCCGCAGCCGCGCGTGGAGGCGCGCCGATAGGTGTTGGCGACAACCCAATCATAAATGCGGCGCGCCTTGTCCTGATCGCTCGCGGCATCGCCGACAATCTTGTCGGCGGTTTCCCGAACGATACCATCCACCGGAGCCAGCCGTGTTCCGGCAAGATACTTGGCGCGTTCTGTCTGCGTCAGCGGTGCTGCAGCTGTCGATGCTTCAAGGTTGCTTGCGCGGTCACGGGTCGAAATGAGGCTCGTGATTTCCGCAGACGGCGCTTCCTCGCCCGGCGCCCATTCGAGATAAAGCAAGCCTACCCCGCTGTGCGGATCACGATCCAGTTGGGCGACCTTGGCGTTGGTCGTCCAGCGATTGCCTTCCGGGCGGTTCCAGTCATCCGCCTGAAACCCGGCCAGCGGCACCCATGCCCGGATGACACCCTTGGACGCGGCTGGATTGACGACGGTCTTGATTTCGAAGCTGCGCCAGTTCGACGGCTGCGGCGCAAAGGTGCCGTCAGCAGCGAAGGCAGGCGTCAAGGTTATGCCCGGCATGGCGCTTAGGGCGGCGCAGGCCGCACCGGATTTCAGGAGTTCCCGACGATTCATGACGATCCCCTTAAATAGCCCCTTTTGGAGCCATGAGCTTTGTTTCTTGCGTTTGTGAGGAGAAAGCGCTGCTGTTGCGCCTGACCGGAACGGTCAGCGCAGGCCAATATTGATCCGTGATCAAGGCCCCGAAACTCGGGAGCAGCGAAAGAAGTCACACCCGTAGTCTGCCGCGTTTACAGAAGTCCGTCAATCAACGAACAAACAATACAAAGTGTTCGTGAAGATTACATTCATGTATTAATACCTGACTGCGACAGTCATGTTATTTATAAATGCACTTTGTTGTTACATTTTTCGACCTTCGCTTCGGTTGACAACTGCAATTTATTGCGTTGAACTAACGACTTGAAAGTCAAGCCTGCCCGACAACGTGCCTTTGACAATATCCCGGCACGTCGGTTCTGATCATCAGGGAGGTATCGCGCTATGAATGTGGAGTTCTCACGCCGCCAGTTTCTGGGCGGAACGGGAGCGGTGGTAGCGGCTTCGGCGCTCGGTTCTTTCGGCTTTGGTGCGGTGGAAACCGCCTATGCCGAGTCCATTCGCCCCTTCAAGCTGGCCAATACGACCGAAACCCGGAATACCTGCCCCTATTGCTCGGTGGCCTGTGGCATCATCCTTTATTCCAAGGGCGATGTGCGCAAGGGCGAAAAAGCCGACCTGATCCATGTCGAAGGCGATACGGACCACCCGACCAATCGCGGCACGCTGTGCCCGAAGGGTGCGGCTCTCAAGGATTTCGTCAAGGCGGAAACCCGCCTGCAATATCCGATGGTCCGTGAACCCGGCTCCGGCGCATTCAAGCGCATTTCATGGGACGACGCGCTGGATCGGATCGCGCGTCACCTCAAGGATGACCGCGACGCGAACTTCATCGCCAAGAACGATGCCGGCATTACCGTCAACCGCTGGACATCGACAGGATTCCTCGCCGCTTCTGCAACAACCAACGAAACAGCGTTTCTCACCTACAAGGTGGTGCGCAGTGCAGGCATAGTCGCATTCGATAATCAGGCACGCGTCTGACACGGCCCGACGGTGGCGAGTCTCGCCCCATCATTTGGCCGTGGCGCAATGACCAACGCCTGGACCGACATCAAAAACACTGACCTCATCGTTGTCATGGGCGGCAACGCGGCGGAAGCGCATCCGTGCGGCTTCAAATGGGTGACGGAGGCAAAGGCTAACCGTGGTGCCAGGCTGATCGTCGTCGATCCGCGTTTCACGCGCACGGCATCGGTAGCGGATTATTACTCACCGATCCGTCAGGGTTCGGATATCGCCTTCCTGCTCGGCGTCATCAACTACTGCATCCAGAACGATCACGTGCAGTGGGAATATGTGAAGCACTTCACCAATGCCAGCTACATCGTCAAGGATGGCTTTGAATATAAGGACGGGCTGTTTACCGGTTATGACGAGGAAAAACGCGATTATGATCGCTCGAGCTGGGAATATGTAATCGGCGACGATGGCTATGCCGTCGTGGACGACACTTTGCAGCATCCGCGTTGCGTGTGGAACCTGTTGAAACAGCATGCCTCCATCTACACGCCGGAAATGGTCGAGCGCATCTGCGGCACACCGAAGGAGAAATTCCTGAAAGTGGCCGAAATGATCGGCGAATGCTCGTCGCCCACCAAGACCATGACATCCATGTATGCACTTGGCTGGACGCAACATTCCAAGGGTGCGCAGAACATTCGCGGCATGGCGATGCTTCAGCTGATCCTCGGCAATATCGGGGTGCGGGGCGGCGGCATGAATGCGCTGCGCGGCCACTCCAATATTCAGGGGCTGACCGATATCGGTCTGATGTCCAATCTTCTGCCGGGCTATATGAATATCCCGGTGGAGAAGGAGATCGACCTCGACACCTATATGTCGACGCGCAGCTTCAAGCCTTTGCGTCCGAACCAGACGAGTTACTGGCAGAACTACAAGAAATTCTTCATAAGCTTCCAGAAATCCATGTGGGGCAACGCCGCCACCGTGGAAAACGACTTCGCTTATGACTGGCTGCCCAAGCTCGACGTGCCGAACTATGACGTATTGCGCATTTTCGACATGATGAACGATGGCAAGGTCAACGGCTATGTCTGTCAGGGCTTCAACCCGCTGATGGCGGTGCCAAACCGCAACAAGCTGACCGCAGCCCTGTCGAAGCTGAAATTCCTCGTCACGATGGACCCGCTCGAAACGGAAACATCGCGCTTCTGGGAAAATCACGGCGAATATAACGACGTCGACACGGCGTCGATCCAGACGGAAGTGTTCCAGCTTCCATCCACCTGCTTTGCAGAGGATGAAGGCTCGCTGACCAATTCCGGGCGCTGGCTGCAATGGCACTGGCCGGGAGCGACACCGCCCGGCGAGGCGAAGACCGACAACTGGATCATGGCGCAGATTTATATGCGGCTGAAGGCGCTTTACAGCAAGGAAGGCGGCCCGTTCCCTGATCCAATTCTCAATCTGGTCTGGGATTACAAGGACCCGGATGAACCGACCGCCGAAGAACTGGCGCAGGAGCTGAACGGTCGTGCGCTGACCACGCTGATGGACCCGACAGACCCGAGCAAAGTGGTTCTGGAGGCTGGGAAACTGCTGCCCGGTTTTGCCGCGCTGCGCGATGACGGTTCCACATCGTCGGGCTGCTGGGTTTACTCCGGCTGCTTCACCGAGGCGGGCAACAACATGGCCCGTCGCGACAATCACGACCCCGACGAGACCGGAGCCTATCTCAACTGGTCCTGGGCATGGCCCGCCAACCGGCGCATCCTCTATAACCGTGCTTCCGCCGATCTTGACGGCAAGGCGTGGGATCCGAGCCGCAAGCTCATCGAATGGGATGGAACCAAGTGGACAGGCTATGACGTGCCGGACATCGCGCCGACCGCCAAGCCGCATGAAGTCGGACCGTTCATCATGAATGCGGAAGGCACATCGCGCCTGTTCTGCCGCGGCATGATGCGCGACGGTCCGTTCCCGGCCCATTACGAGCCGTTTGAGTCACCGCTGGCCAATGTGGTTGCGCCGAATATCCGGGGCAATCCGGTCGCCCGCGTCTTCAACAACGACTTCAAACAGTTCGCCGATACGGCATCCGAGGAGTTCCCTTATGCGGCAACCTCCTATCGCCTGACCGAACACTTCCACTACTGGACCAAGCACGTGCATGTGAATGCCGTGCTGCAGCCGGAATTTTTCGTGGAGATTTCGGAAGAACTGGCAAAGGAAAAGGGCATCGCCAAGGGCGACTGGGTGCGCGTCTGGTCGAAGCGCGGCTCGGTCAAGGCCAAGGCAGTGGTGACCAAACGCATCAAGCCGCTGATCTGTGACGGCAAGACGGTGCATGTGGTCGGCATTCCGCTGCATTGGGGCTTCATGGGCGCTGCCCGCAAGGGCTTCGGCCCGAATTCGCTGACACCTTTTGTCGGCGACGCAAACATCGAGACGCCGGAATTCAAGGCGTTTCTGGTCAATATCGAACGCAGCAGCGCGCCTGTTGCTTAGAAGGGATTGAAGAATGTTCCCACCCGTTCCCAATCCCAGTGTTCAGCCACAGGCTCCGCGCTTCGGTGACAGTGACCTGATGCGGCGGTCGGCGTCATCCGTGACGCCGCCAGCCGAACGCCAGACCGAAGTGGCAAAGCTGATCGACGTGTCGAAATGCATTGGCTGCAAGGCGTGCCAATCGGCCTGTGCCGAGTGGAACGATACGCATGAGGAGGTCGGTATCAATGTGGGTGTCTATGACAACCCGCACGATCTGACGCCCAATACCTTCACGCTGATGCGCTATACCGAGTGGGATAATCCCGATACCGGCAATCTGGAATGGCTCATCCGCAAGGATGGCTGCATGCATTGCGAGGACCCCGGCTGTCTCAAGGCCTGTCCGGCCCCCGGTGCAATCGTGCAATATTCCAACGGCATCGTCGATTTCATCCACGATAACTGCATTGGCTGCGGCTATTGCATCAAGGGCTGTCCGTTCAACATCCCGCGCGTCTCGGAAGTGACCCACAAGGCCTATAAATGCACGCTGTGCTCCGACCGCATTGCGGTTGGACAAGGCCCGGCCTGTGCAAAAGCATGCCCAACCCAGGCCATCGTCTATGGTACCAAGGACGAAATGAAGGAATGGGCCGATGGACGCATCAAGGATCTGAAGTCCCGTGGGTTTGAAAACGCCGGGCTTTACGATCCGCCGGGAGTCGGCGGCACACACGTCATGTATGTGCTGCACCACGCCGACAAACCGGAAATTTACGCCGACCTGCCAAACAATCCGCGCATCAGCCCGGTTGTCGAAGTCTGGAAAGGCGTCTCCAAATATGCGGGCATGGCGGTCATGGGACTGGCCGCAGCCGCTGGCTTCCTGCACTATATCATCAAAGGTCCAAACGTCGTGACCGAGCATGACGAGGAAGAGGCCGAGAAGCTCACGGGAGAAAAAAGCTCATGAGCAAGACCGACTTTGACGACGTATCCGCCAGCGATGACATAGAACCGGGCAAGCCCGTGCGCGTGCACCGCTATTCAGGCAGCGCGCGCATCAATCACTGGATCACTGCCATCAGCCTTGTGTTGCTGGCGCTGTCTGGACTCGCCATGTTCCACCCTTGGCTGTTTTTCCTGTCCGGTCTTTTTGGCGGCGGCCAGTGGACACGCACTATCCATCCGTGGATCGGCGTGGTGCTGTTCTTCAGCTTCTTTGGCCTTTTCGTGCGTTTCTGGAGCGCCAATCTTTGGAAGCGCGAAGACACGCGCTGGCTCGGCCAGGTTAATGACGTGATCGCGGGCGATGAGGAAAAGCTGCCCGAAGTCGGAAAATATAATGCCGGGCAGAAGCTGGTTTTCTGGTCGATGTCACTGCTGATCATCATCCTGATCGTTTCGGGTCTCGCCATCTGGAACGAATATTTCGGCTCCATCGTCAGCATCAACCAGCAGCGCTGGGCGCTACTTGTCCACTCGATGGCCGCTGTCGTCGCCATCTGCGTCTGGATCGTGCATGTCTACGCCGCAATCTGGATCAGAGGCACATTCAGCGCCATGACACGCGGCACGGTGACCGGCGGCTGGGCATGGCGCCACCATCGCAAATGGCTGCGCGAGCTGAACGCCAAGCGAAAGGCCAAGCCGACAAGCGGCAAACCGGCTGCATAATTTTGCGCTCGTCGGGTTGAAAAATCTGGCGAGCGACCAAGAATAAATATGGTTGCACTGGTCCACGTGGCCCGGCGGGTTCGTGAGGGAGTAGAATGGCAGGTAAGATAGATCTGGCGCCGGATCCAACGGCGATTGGCGAGGTATCATCTCCACCCTTTGTGCGATTGCCCGATCCCGACGACCTGTTTGCCCGGAGAGCCGCGCGCCTGCGGCTGCTGGGGTCGGTGAGCCCGCTCAAACCCTATCTCGAATTTGTCGCCGATCTAAGCGATGCGCAAGCAGCCGTCCAGAAAGAGCTTGGTCCGGTCTCGCCATCGGACACCACCCAGAAGCCCGAAATGCCCTGCATTGACCGCGATGCGGCTGCGTCGGAAAGCGCCCTGAATTCAATCTTCGACAAGCTGTTTGACCGCGCGCGCAGTATCGCCAAACCGCAGGATGCCGCCGACGCTTTGGAGCGTGTGACCGCAGCCAACGCGGCGGAACGCCGCCGCATGATCGATGCGGTCTTCACTGGCATGCTGCCGCCGGATGCAATTGCCGAACACATCTATATCTGGGCCGGTCTCCAGCTGCATTTCACACGGCTGGCATCCGCGCTTATTCCAAAGGCCGTGAACCCTGTTGCAGACGGCGTCTGCCCCGCTTGCGGCAGCATGCCGTCGAGTTCAGTCGTCGTTGGCTGGAAAGGTGCGCATGGCGCGCGCTTTTGTTCCTGCTCGGTCTGCAACACGCTCTGGCACTATGTCCGCATCAAGTGCACCTGCTGCGGTTCAACCAAGGGGGTCGGCTATAAGGAAGTCGAAGACGGCGGCGGCGTCATCAAGGCGGAAACCTGCGACGAATGCGGAAGCTGGACCAAGATCATCTACCAGCAGCAATCCACCGATGCAGACCCGATGACCGACGATGTGGCAAGCCTCGGCCTCGATATGCTGATGCGCGAAACGCCCTATCGGCGCGGCGGCTTTGCTGCCCTGCTTGCAGGATTGTGAGGCGCCATGGATCAGACCCGGTCTCACCTGCGGCAATTGCCCTCCGTCGATGCGCTCCTGCAAATGCAGGAACTAGGTTCCGCGCTCGAACGCTTCGGTCGCCCGGCATTGACAGAAGCCATTCGCACGATCCTGACCGACATGCGTGAAGCCGTGAAATCCGGTGCTGCACCGCCCAACAGCGCAGAGATTGCGGGGCGGGCCATCGATCTGCTTGAAGCTTCCGGGCAATCGAGCCTGCGCCCGCTGTTCAATCTGACGGGAACGGTTCTGCACACCAATCTCGGACGTGCCATTCTGGCTGAAGCGGCAATCGAAGCTGCAACGGCAGCCATGCGTGAAGCCATTTCACTGGAGTTCGATCTTTCAACCGGCGCGCGCGGCGAACGCGACGATCATCTGCGCGCACTCGTCTGCGAACTGACCGGCGCGGAAGACGCAACCGTCGTCAACAATAATGCTGCCGCCGTGCTGCTGGTGCTGAACAGCCTTGCGGCAGGCAAGGAGTCAGTCGTTTCACGCGGCGAACTGATCGAGATCGGCGGCGCGTTCCGCATGCCGGATATCATGATCCGCGCTGGCACCAGACTGGTGGAGATTGGCACCACCAATCGCACCCATCCGCGCGATTATGAGGGCGCTATCGGGCCGGATACCGGGCTTATATTGAAGGTCCACACTTCCAATTATCGCATTGAAGGGTTTACGCGTGAGGTATCGGCTACAGAGCTTGCCGCAATCGCCAAGACGCGCGGTGTGCCGCTGGTCAACGACCTTGGGTCCGGCACACTCGCCGATCTGACCGCATTCGGTCTGGCGCATGAGCCAACCGTGCGTGAAGCCGTTGCCGAAGGGGCCGATGTCATCACCTTCTCCGGCGACAAGCTGCTCGGCGGACCGCAAGCCGGGTTCATCGTCGGGCGGCGCGATCTGATCGCCCGCATCAACAAAAACCCGATGAAGCGCGCTCTTCGCGTGGACAAGATCAGGCTTGCCGCACTGGAGGCAACGCTGAAGCTCTATCGCAACCCCGAAAGACTGGCCGAGAAAATACCGACACTCCGCTATCTGGCGCGATCGAAGAGCGACATCGCCATTCAAGCCACCCGATTGCAGCCGGAACTGCAAACAATGCTCGGCGCCGCCTTTGATGTGACGGTCACCGATTGCGCCAGCCAGATCGGCTCCGGTGCTTTGCCATTATCGACCGTTCCGAGCGCCGGATTGTCCATCGTGCCGAAAGACGGCAGCGGCTCCGCGCTCACCGCTTTGGCCACCGCGCTGCGGCAATTGTCGCTACCAGTGATCGGCCGCATCGAAAAAGGCGCTTTCATTCTCGATCTGCGCTGCCTCGATGATGAAGGCCGCTTCGTCAGGAATCTGGCTTCCTATGCGGCTCACTGATCTTTTCTCCCGCAAGCCGAAACAGGACAGTGATGCGCAGTCGCTGGAACAGGCGCTTGTCGCCGCAAAATCGGGGAACTACGCCACCGCTCTGTCAATATGGGAACCGTTGGCGCGCAAGGGCAATGCGCGCGCCCAGAACAATATTGGCGCCTGTTTTGCAGGCGGCATGGGGGTCGACAGGAATATCGATCTCGCACAGCGATGGCTGGCCTTGTCGGCTAAGGCTGGCGACGCCTCCGGCCAGCGCAATCTCGCCTCACTTCTCTTCAAGGGCGAGGACATTGACCCCGATTTTCCGGAAGCGGCAAGGCTTTATCGTCTGGCTGCCGAACAGGGCGACCCACAAGCGCAGGACATGTTGAGCTGGATGCTGCTGGAAGGCGACACCGTTGCTGCCGACCCGGTGGAAGCACGCGAATGGGCTCAGAAGGCAGCCGAGGGTGGCGTTGCCGCCGCCATGACGCGGCTTGGTATGATCTATCATAACGCGGTTGGTGTGCCGCGCGATCCAGCACAGGCCGTGTTCTGGTGGCGAAAGGCGGCAGACGCTGGTGATGCCGATGGCGAGGCAATGCTCGGCGCAGCATTGCATCTCGGCATGGGTGTGGAACACGATGCGTTGGCGGCTTACGAACATTTGTTGCGCGCCCGATCCGAAGGCAGCGCCCTTGCCGATTCGTTTGTGCAAGCAGCCCGCGATCAACTCGATGACAACGAACGCCGGACGGCTGAGGCAAGAGCCGGCGGGAAACACCGCCCATGATTATCGGCACGGCGGGACATATCGATCACGGCAAGACGTCCCTCGTCCGCGCGCTGACGCAAGTCGACACTGACCGGCTCAAGGAGGAAAAAGCGCGCGGCATATCCATTGATCTTGGCTTTGCCTATCTCCCCCTGACGGGCAACGAACAGGAAATTCTCGGCTTCGTCGACGTGCCGGGGCACGAAAAATTCGTGCATACGATGCTGGCAGGTTCGGCCAGCATCGACTTCGTTCTGCTGGTGGTAGCCGCAGACGATGGCATCATGCCGCAAACACGCGAGCATCTGGCTATCGTCAGTCTGCTCGGGATCAATCGCGGCATCGTTGTGATCACCAAAAGCGATCTTGTTGACGCTACTCGTCTGGCCGAGGTGGAAACGGATATCCGCAATGTACTGGCCTCAACCGCGCTTGCCGATGTGGCGATATTGCCGGTGTCCACCATCACGGGTGAGGGGCTGGACCAGCTTAAAGTGGCCCTCGAAAATGAGACTCACAACTTCCCGCACCGCCGCGCTGATGGACGCTTTCGTCTCGCCGTGGACCGCTCTTTCACCATTCAGGGCGCGGGGACCGTGGTGACTGGCACGGTCCTGTCCGGCACTGTCAGAATTGGCGATCAACTAACCATCAGCCCTTCGGGCAAGCAGGTGCGCGTGCGCACAATCCATGCGCAGAACCGGCCAAGCGAAACTGCACAGGCAGGCGACCGTTGTGCGCTCAATCTGGCGGGCGATGGTATTTCCAAGGAGGCTGTCAGCCGTGGCGACATGGTCTTGTCGCCTGAGTTGCATATGCCGACAGACCGCATCGACGCCTCTCTTTCAATCCTGCCGTCGGAACGCAAGCCGATAGACCAGTGGTTTCCGGTGCGGCTGCACCATGCATCTGCTGAAGTGGGTGCGCGCATCGTGCTATTGCAGGACGACGACCTCGCGCCGGGCACTCAAGCACGCGTGCAACTGGTGCTGGATCGCCCGATTGCAGCCGCGTCGGGTGATCGTTTTGTCATTCGCGATGTTTCCGCACAGCGAACAATCGGAGGCGGTCGCTTTCTTGATCTACGCCCGCCGCAGCGCAAGCGCCGCAGCCCCGAGCGGGTGGCACAACTCGACGCTCATGCCATTGATGATCCGTTAGAAGCGGCACGGGCACTGCTGTCCGTCGACCCGTTTTATCTGGATGCAACGGCGTTCCTGCGCGACCGGGCTTTGCCCGATGAGCCGCACTCTCTGGCACAGGCACTCAATGCGACGGTTCTACCGCAGGGCCAGTCGCAATTGCTGCTTTTACCGGAACGATGGGATGCGTTGCAGAGTGCCATTCTTGAGCGGCTTGGCAATTTCCATGACGAAAACCCGGACCTGATCGGCATGGGGGTGGAAAGGCTGCGCCTGCTTATAAAGCCGCGGCTGCCTGCAAACGCTTTCCGGGCTGCGATAACCGCACTGACGGATGCGCAACTGGTAAAGCTGGACGGCGCATGGCTTCGTCTCAGCGATCATGAAGTGTCGATGAGCGAGACCGACACGGCGCTATGGGAGCGGATCGCGCCTATGCTTGGCGGCGAAGCGCGCTTTCGCCCGCCCCGCGTGCGCGACATTGCCGGTTTGCTTAATGAAAAGGAGGACGAAATCCGGCGTATTCTCAAGCTTGGCGGCCGGATGGGACGAGTACACGAAGTTGCAAACGATCACTTTTTTCAGCGCAGCACGATTGCCGAGATGATCGCGATACTTTCGGTGATGGATGCGGAGTTCGACAGCGGCTGGTTCATCGCCGCGCGCTTTCGTGACCGTGTGGATAGTGGCCGCAAGGTGGCCATCCAAATTCTTGAATTCTTTGATCGGAACAGCGTCACGATCCGACGCGGAGATTTGCGTCGGCTAAACCGCCGCAAGCTGGACTTGTTCGGTGATTTCGCGCAGAGTGAACCAGCCGCAAGTACCGGCTAAAATCTGGAAGAGACGCGTCCCTGGTGGGGCGTCCGGACTTCAAATCCGGGAGGGGCCGATAGACGGTCTTTGGTGGGTTCGACTCCCATTCTCTTCCGCCAAGAACCTCATTCGGTCGACCAATCCGCAAACATCTCCAGCAAAGCTGCTTCACAACCTCGCTGGAGATGCAGAAGATGGATCAAACGCGCTCAAGCGCGATGGCAATGCCCTGACCGACGCCAATGCACATGGTGGCAAGCGCATATTTGCCGCCGTTCAGCGACAGTTCCAGCGCCGCGGTGCCAGCAATGCGCGCACCCGACATGCCGAGCGGATGGCCGAGCGCAATCGCGCCGCCATTCGGATTGACGCGGCTGTCGTCATCGGCAATGCCCAGTTCACGCAACACGGCAAGGCCCTGCGAGGCGAAAGCTTCGTTCAACTCGATCACGTCGAAAGCATCAGGCGCAATGCCGATGCGGGCGCTGAGCTTTTTCGTTGCCGGTGCCGGGCCAATACCCATGATACGCGGCGGCACGCCAGCCGTCGCACCGCCCACAACGCGGGCGATCGGCGTAAGGCCATATTTCTTCACCGCCGCTTCCGAAGCAACGATCAGCGCGGCAGCGCCGTCATTGACGCCCGATGCATTGCCCGCAGTGACCGTGCCGCCTTCGCGAAAAGGGGTCGGCAGCTTTGCCAGCGCTTCGATGCTGGTGGCACGCGGATGCTCGTCCTTGTCCACGACGATCGGATCGCCCTTGCGCTGCGGAATGGTAACCGCCACGATTTCCTTGGCCAGACGTCCGTTGGCCTGCGCCTCAGCGGCCTTGTTCTGGCTGCGAACGGCAAACGCATCCTGATCGGCGCGCGAGACCTTATAGTCTTCGGCAACGTTCTCGCCGGTTTCCGGCATGGAATCGACACCATACTGCTTCTTCATCAGCGGATTGACGAAGCGCCAGCCGATGGTGGTGTCGAAGATTTCCGCCTTGCGCGAAAAGGCGCTATCGGCCTTCGGCATGACGAAAGGCGCGCGGCTCATGCTTTCCACGCCACCCGCAATCATCAGTTCCGCTTCGCCTGCCTTGATCGCGCGTGCAGCGGCGATAACCGCATCCATGCCCGAACCACAGAGACGGTTGATGGTGGTGCCAGAAACGCTGACTGGCAGACCGGCCAGCAGCAGCGACATGCGTGCGACATTGCGGTTGTCTTCGCCTGCCTGATTGGCCGAACCGAAGATGACGTCATCCACGGCTTCCCAATCGACGGAAGCGTTGCGCTCCATCAAAGCCTTGAGTGGCACAGCGCCAAGATCATCGGCGCGGACTGCGGAAAGCGCACCGCCATAACGACCGATGGGTGTACGGACATAATCGCAAATATAGGCTTCGGTCATGACAGGCCTCACAATTCTGGAACAACGAGATCGGCAACAGGGCCATCGATATGCAGCTTAGCGCCGGTCATAGCCTGTAGCTCTTCCAGCGTCATCGCCGCAAGCTTTTCGCGCAGCACAAAGCGACCCTTGTCAATGTCAACCACCGCATGGCTGGTATAGATGCGCGTGATGCAGCCGACGCCGGTCAGTGGAAAAGCGCATTTTTCGACGAGCTTCGGTTCGCCCTTCTTGGTGACATGTTCGGTGATGACCACCACCTGCTTGGCGCCATGGACAAGATCCATCGCGCCGCCGACGGCAGGCACACCCTTGGCGCCCACGCGCCAATTGGCCAGATCGCCATTCTGCGCCACCTGATAGGCGCCGAGGATTGCCACATCGAGATGGCCGCCGCGCACCATGGAAAAGCTGTCGGCGTGATGGAAGAAAGCCGCACCCGGCTTGAGCGTCACAGCCTTTTTGCCTGCGTTGATGAGATCCCAGTCTTCCTCACCTTCCGGTGGCGCTTCGCCGAAATCGAGAATGCCGTTCTCGGTGTGGAAGATCGCCTCGCGGCCTTCCGGCTGATAGCGGGCAACCATTTCGGGAAAGCCGATGCCAAGATTTACATAAGCGCCGTCGGCAATATCCTGCGCCGCGCGCCAGGCAATCTGGGCGTTGGAAAGCTTGATGTCCTCACGTGTATCGACGGTCATACGTAGGCCACTCCTGCCCGAATGAGTTCTTCTTCCTGCTGCGGGTTTGCCACTTCGACAATGCTGTCGACGAAGATGCCCGGGGTGATGACATTTTCCGGCTCGATGCCGCCCAGCGGCACGATCTGGGATGCCTGCACGATGGTCTTGGCGGCCGCCATGCACATCAGCGGATTGAAGTTTCGCGCCGCCATACGGTAGTTGAGATTGCCGTGAATATCGGCCACATGCGCCTTGATCAGCGCAAAATCCGCCTTGAGCCAGCGCTCCTGCACATAAGGGCGGCCATCGAATTCGGCAATCACCTTGCCATCGGCAAGCTCGGTGCCATAGGCAGTCGGCGTATAGAAAGCCGGGATGCCTGCACCACCAGCGCGGATACGTTCGGCGAGCGTTCCCTGCGGAACGAGCTCAAGCTCGATTTCTCCGGCCAGATACTTGTCAGTGAAGGCGCGCGGATCGGACGAGCGCGGAAACGAACAGATCATCTTCCTGACCAGTCCCGCGTCGATCATGGCAGCAATGCCGATGCGACCGTTACCGGCATTGTTGTTGATGACCGTCAGATTTTTCGACCCCTTGTCGATGAGCGCGTGAATGAGTTCAATCGGCGCGCCCGATCCACCAAACCCGCCGATCATCACGGTCGCGCCATCGCCGATACCGGCAACCGCTTCCGCAAGGCTTCCTATTGTCTTGTCCATAGTCTTCTCCTCAGACGACCGCAGCGCCAAAGTCGGGCCGGGCGGTGCGCATGCCGAAAATCGGAAACCGTCCTTCAAAAATGCGCTCCAGACTGAATAAAACGACGCCCCCTCGACCACAATGATTTTGTGCGTTATGCTTACTTTGTTCGATAATCGCACAAATACGGAGGTTGCCCGCGTGCAGATCAAGGATCGCGACATGATGGGCGGACTGGCCAAGGGCCTGAAAGTGATCGAGGCTTTCACCTTCGATCACCCACGGCTCAGCATTTCCGATGCAGCGGAACTGTCCGGCTATGACCGCGCCACGACGCGCCGCTGCCTGCTGACATTAGCCGAGCTTGGTTATTGTGCTTATGACGGCAAATATTTCACGGTGACGCCGCGCATTCTGCGGCTTGGCACCGGATGCCTCGCCTCCATGCCGCTTCCGCGTATTGTGCAACCTTTTCTCGACCGTCTGTCGGATGAAATCCGCCAGAGCACTTCCGTCTCCATTCTTGATGAGACGGAAATCGTCTATGTTGCCCGCGCGGCGCAACAGCGCGTCATGTCCGTGATGCTGATGCCGGGATCGCGACTGCCCGCCTATTGCACCTCGATGGGGCGGGTACTGCTGGCGGCCCTGCCCGGCGAAGAGGCGATTGAAACGCTGAACGCAAGCCAGCGCGTCGCCCGCACCCCGCGAACGGAAACCGATCTGACCCGCATCATGGAAGAGCTGGCCCGCATCCGCGAGCAAGGCTATGCGGGCATCGATCAGGAAGTGGAGATCGGCCTGCGCTCCATGGCCGTCCCGCTCACCAATTTTCATGGAAAAGTGATTGCCGCGCTTAATGTCGGTCTGGCTTTGACCGATGAACCGATGGCCGACATCATCGCGCGCTATCTGCCAGCGCTGAAGGCGACGCAGGGGGAAATATCCCGCACTTTGCGGTAGAATATTCCAGCAAAGACAGGCGCCGATCTGTTGCTGCAGACCGGCGCTCGCTTGGTCAGCTTGCGACCACTTCCGGCAGGGGCTTGTCAACGACCATGGCATGATCGAGCACGCGTTGCAGGTTGGCGGCATGGCGGAAGCTGGGTTCGAGCCCAATGCCATCAGCCACAGCGCGGGCAAAGCGCTGATAGTTGGTCTCGACGATACCGGCATCGATGTCGCGCCAGACCGGCGTTTCGATATCCTCGCCGATAGAGCCGCGCAGGCTCGATCCGGTCGGTGTGTGAAGCACTTCCAGCGCTCCCTTGTCACCATGAATGCGCAGACGCAACTCGTTCAGATGCCCGGTCGCCCAGCGGCTGGCATGAATGACCCCCAGCGCACCATTGGCATACTCGGCCATCATGACGAAGCTGTCATTCGCATCGAGCACATATTCGCCGATATGGTCGTTGTCCGCCTTGTCGAAGGTTTTCAACCGTGCAGACGCTCGCTCCACATCGCTGCCGATGGCATAGGATGCGAAGTCGAGAATATGGATGCCGACATCGCCAAGAACGCCGTTCGACCCATGGCGGGTAGAAAGACGCCAGAGCCATTTGCTCTCGGTCTTCCAGTCACCCCACGCCTTCGACACAAGCCAGCTTTGCAGATAGGACGCCTCGAAATGGCGGACTTGCCCAATTTCGCCAGCCAGAACCATCTCGCGCGCCTTCTGCAAGGGCGCAACGTTGCGATAGGTCAGATTGACCATATTAACGACATTGGCCTGCTCGGCAGCGTCGGCCATTTCAGCGGCCTTTTCATAGCTTTCCGCCAGCGGCTTTTCGCAAAAAACATGCTTGCCCGCGCCGACCAGCGCCAGTGTGGTCGGGTGATGAATGGCGTCCGGCGTGACATTGGCGACCGCATCGAAGCGGTCCCATTCCAGCGCATCTTCAAGCCGCGTGAAGCGGTTATGAATGTCGTGGTTTTCCGAAAACGCATCGACACGTTCCGCCGACACGTCGCAAGCCGCGACAACCTCAACGCCTTCAATCGCCTTGAAGGCTTCGGCATGGTTTTTCGCCATGCCGCCAGTACCCAGAATAAGAAGACGCATCATGCACCTCAGCGATAACCGGCTTCACCGGCCTTGTGCAGCTTGGGCCCGCGCTCGACAATTGGCTCCAGCGCCTTTTCGACCGGAACATTCGGCGCGGTGTGGATGCCTGTCCATGCCGGCTGCGGATTATAAGCCCATTTGACCGAATTGCGCAGAACGGTCTGCACATTGGCATCGTGATAGGTCGGGTAGGTTTCATGGCCGGGGCGGAAATAGAACACATTACCTGCACCGCGCCGCCAGGTCATGCCGGAGCGGAACACTTCGCCGCCCGCGAACCACGAAATGAAGACCGTTTCCAGCGGTTCCGGCACAGAGAACTGTTCGCCATACATTTCCTCATTTTCGAGGACGAAATTCTCGTCCAGCCCCTGGGCAATCGGGTGGCCGCGATTGACGACCCACACGCGCTCGCGCTCGCCCGCCTCACGCCATTTGAGCGCGCAGGGCGTGCCCATGACACGCTTGAAGATTTTGGAGAAATGGCCGGAATGGAGCACGATCAGCCCCATGCCCTCGAAGACGCGCTTCGCCACTCGCTCCACCACCTCATCGCTGACGGCGCCGTGATCCTTGTGTCCCCACCAGACCAGAACGTCGGTCTGGGCCAAGCGCGCTTCCGGCAAGCCATGCTCCGGCTCCTGCAAGGTGGCGGTCGTAGCACTAATGGCGCTATCTGCGTTCAACGCATCGGCAATTGTGTTGTGCATGCCATTCGGATAGACCGAACGCACCGTTTCATTGATCTGCTCGTGGATGTTCTCACCCCAGACGATTGTGCGAATAGGCACGGATACTCTCCTTGCTGCGGGCATCACGGCCCAGTTGTCTCGTGTGTCATTGAGCTTGGGAGGTCGACGTCAAACGGCGCGGCCCTTTTCATCGAAACGATGAACATTGTCCCCTGTCGGGGAAACCGAGAGCGTCTCGCCTGATTTGCGCACCGCGACGCCGCTTTCGCGGACCACCAGCGGTTCCTCCAGGCCGAGATCGATATAGACATAGGTATCGGAACCGAGGATTTCGGTGTGGATCACCTGGCCGGTCCAGTGACCGCCTGCGGGAACAACGGCAAGATGCTCGGAACGCAAACCCACCGTGTGAGCGCCGAAAGGCTCGGCATGTTTGCCGGTCAGGAAATTCATCTTCGGTGATCCGATGAACCCAGCAACGAAAAGCGAGTTGGGCTTTTCGTAAAGCTCAAGCGGCGTACCGACCTGCTCCACGCGTCCGTCGCGCAGCACGCAGATACGATCCGCCAGTGTCATCGCCTCCACCTGATCATGTGTCACATAGATCATGGTGGTGTCTTCCATGCTCTGGTGGAGCTTGGCGATCTCAAGCCTTGTAGCCACACGTAGTGCCGCATCGAGGTTGGACAAGGGTTCGTCGAACAGGAAAACCTTCGGGTCGCGCACAATAGCCCGACCGATGGCCACGCGCTGGCGCTGACCGCCGGAAAGCTGGCGCGGCAGGCGCTCCAGATAGGGCGACAGCTGCAGCATCTCCGCTGCTTTATGAATACGGCTTTTGCATTCGTCCTTGGTCTTGCCCGCAAGCTGCATGCCAAAGGCCATATTCTCATAGACCGTCATATGCGGATAAAGCGCATAGGACTGGAACACCATGGCGATACCGCGCTTCGACGGGGTGAAGCTGTTAACCACCGTTCCATCGATGGCGAGGCTTCCCGATGAAATCTCCTCCAGACCTGCGATCAGGCGGAGCAAGGTGGATTTGCCGCAACCGGATGGGCCGACAAAGACCATGAACTCGCCGGGGCGGATATCCATATCGACGCCCTTGATGACATCGAAGTTGCCGAAAGACTTGCGCACATCGCGCAATTGAAGTTCTGCCATGACCTTACTCCTAGCCCTTTACGCCACCCGCCGTCAGACCGGAGACGATCCGCCGCTGAAAGATGAGCACGAGGATGACGAGGGGAACCGTGACGATGACCGAAGCCGCCATGATGTTACCCCAGGGGATTTCGAACTGACTGCTGCCGGACAGAAGCGCGATAGCCACCGGCACGGTGCGCTGTCCGCCAGACGAGGTGAAGGTGAGCGCGAACAGAAACTCGTTCCATGCGGAGATGAAGGCGAGCAGACCTGTCGTCACCAGCGCGGGCCACATGAGCGGCATGAACACCCGCGTTATGATGACCCAAGGCGATGCACCGTCCACAATGGCCGCTTCTTCGATCTCCATCGGCAGATCGCGCATGAAAGTGGTGAGCACCCACACCGTGAAAGGCAGTGTGAAGATCATGTAGGAGAAGATCAGCGCCAGCGGCGTATTGAAAATGCCGAGGAAACGGATCAGCTCGAACAGACCGGCCAACACCGCAATCTGCGGGAACATCGACACCGAAAGAATGGTGAGCAGCAACAGTCCCCTGCCCCGGAAGCGTACCCGTGCAAGCGCATAGGCCGCGGTTATTGCAAGCAGAAGCGAGATCGCCACGACAACGGTTGCCACCAGCAGCGAATTGCCGAGACTGCGCAGGAAACTGCCCTGTGTCAGCACGCTGGTATAGTTTTCAATCGAGAAATTGGTCGGCCAATAATCGACCTGAAACAGCGCCGTTCCCGATTTCACACTGGTGATAATCGCATAATAGAACGGGAATACCGCCACCAGAATGATGATCGCCACGAGCAGATAGAAGCCAGCTAACTTTATATACTGCATCACTACTCTCCCCTGCTGGTGATGTTCACACGTCCGAAGAACATGTAGAGCAAGGTGATGCCTGCGATGATGAGGAACAGCATTGTCGACGCCGCCGCTCCATAGGCAAACTTGTCGAAATCAAACAGATTTTCACGCGCAAAGACCGACATGGTCTTTGTTTGCGCATTGTTGGGCGTGAGCACATATATCAGATCGAAAATGCGCAGCGCATCCAGCATACGGAAGATAATCGCCACCATCAGCGCCGGGCGTATCAGCGGCAGCGTTACCCGCCAGAACACTTTCAGCGGATGCACGCCGTCGATCTTCGCCGCCTCATAAATATCCGTTGGCACCATTTGCAGACCAGCCAGAATAAGCAGCGCCATGAAGGGCGTCGTCTTCCAGACATCGACAATCAGCACCGCAATCATGGCCGTGTCCGGATTGGCGGTCCAGGCGATCTTCTGGCTGATAAGCCCCAGATTAAGCAGGATGTGATTGAGAATGCCGAACTGGTCGTTGAGCATCCAGTGCCAGATCTTGGCCGAAACGATGGTGGGGATCGCCCATGGGATGAGGATTGCGGCACGCACCAGCCCGCGCCCGGGGAAGTTGGCGTTGAGCACCAGCGCCACAATCAAGCCGAACACCGTTTCCAGACTGACCGAAAGCAGCGTGAATTTTATCGTGTTCCAGACGGCACCCCACCATGCGGGGTCTGCGAGAAGGCCGCGATAGATCGTGCGTCCGCTCTTCAGTGTGATCCAGTTGAAATAATTACTGAAGCCGACAAACTCTGCCGTGCCGAGACTGGTCAGCGAGGCATTGGTGAAACTGAAATAGATAGTTCTGAGCAATGGCCATCCGGCCACCAGCGCCAGCACAAACAGCGTGGGGGCGAGAAAAATCCATGCAGACCGGATGCGCTGACTGCGCAAATCGGAATGAACACGGACCCTTGGAGGCGCGACCTCCGCACTATCGAGAGAAGTCTCTGTCATGATCCAGCTCTGGTCCTGCTCAGAGGAATATAAGCGTTCGGGTTGCCCACTTTGGGGGATGGGCGGGGCTTGGGAGGACAACCCGAACGCGGCTTGATCGGTCCTTACCAGCCAGAACCTTCCAGCTCAGTCAGTTCGACCTCAAGCATTTCGAGATTCTCCGCAGCAGTTCCGTTGCCAGAGAGTGTCTTGTGAACCGCCGTCCAGAATTTTGACGACACTTCATTATATTTCACCTTCGTCGCAGCCGATGGCCGTGGCACGGCGTTCTGGAAAATCGGTTTCCAGTTGGCCATGAAAGGCTGCGCCGCGATGACATCCTTGTCATCGTAAAGCGCTTCAATGGTCGGCAGGCGCGAAATCTCGACGGCCTGCACCTTCTGCACTTCCGGCGACGCCAGATATTTGACCAATGCGATAGCTGCATCCTGCTTGGTCGAATATTTGGACACGGCAAGGTTCCAGCCGCCCAGTGTCGAGGATGGCGCATCTCCATCAGCGCCAGCAGGCAATGGTGCTACGTCGAACTTGCCCTTCACGCCGCTATCTGCGCTGTTGCCCAGCGCATAGGCATAGGGCCAGTTGCGCATGAAGACGGCATTGCCGGTCTGCCACACGCCGCGCGATTCCTCTTCCTGATAGGCAAGCGCGCCCTGCGGCGAAATCGAGCCGATCCAGCCCTTTGCGCGATCAATGGCTGCGGCAGCCTTTTCATTGTTGATCGAAATCGTGCCGTCTGCCTCGACAATCTGGCCACCGCCCGACGACTTGATCCATTCAAGCGCGTTGCAGGTCAGCCCTTCATAGGCGTTACCCTGAAAGACAAAACCCCAAAGATCGGACTTACCGTCAGCCCGCTCCTTGTCCATGATTTCCTTGGCGGTCGCCGTCATTTCATCCCAGGTCTTGGGGACCGGCTTGCTATATTTTTCGAGAAGATCCTTGCGGTAGAACAATGCCGGCGCATCCGTGTAGAACGGCAGGGCGACGAGTTTCCCGTTGACGGTCTGCGATGCGATGATCGACGCAAAATGCGTGCCCGTCACATCCTTTGTAGCCTCGGTCAGGTCGACAAACTGGTCAGACAATTGCGGGGCCCAGACCACGTCGGTCTGATAGACATCGATATCCGCATTACCCGCTGCCAGCCACAGACGATACTGGCTGAACTGCTCGCTCGAGGACGACGGCATGGACACGATATTGACCTTATTGCCGGTGTCTTTCTCGAACTTGACGATCTGATCCTGCAAGAACTTGATATTGTTACCGGTCGAATTGGCGGCAATCGAAATCTCGACAGCCTGCGCGCTGACCGTTGCAAAGCCCAATGCCAAACAGGCAGCGAGCACACCCTTTAATGGTTTCATTGTTCCCTCCTCCCATCCATTCAGTAAGCGGTTTGTTAAAATCGAAAACGGTTTGGATGATGAAAAGTTGCAGAGGACCGCATTTCTGTCAAGCGACAGATTCTTACAGATTGCATTCAGCAATAGTTCTTTTACTAAATTATATAATTTTCAGTATCTTACGTGAATGGGCATACTTTCCATAATTCACAGACCTGCGGCAGCGGGCGCGATTCCATGCTTCATTTTGAAACAAACTTGAAAGCGGTTTGGATTTGTTGCACAATGATAATTAGTCACGTCGTCTTCGAGCGGCGAGCCAATTGTTAATCGCAAGGAAGCGGCTATAATCCGCCACCTTGCCTGCCTTTGAACTCGACATACCAAATGAAACTTCGCGAATTTGCCAAACAACTGGGGCTTTCAGCCACGACCGTCAGTCGTGCTCTAAGCGGCTATCCTGAAGTCGCCGAGAGCACGCGCAAGCGGGTGATGGACGAAGCCGTGCGCCTTGGTTACCGTCCCAATGAAAATGCGGTGCGGCTTGCAACAGGGCGCGCTGGAGCCATCGGCGTTGTGATGGGTCGCAACAGCGAATTTCATTTCGCCGAATTCATGCGCGGCATGGCTGAACGGCTCAGTCAGGACGAAGTCGATATTCTCGTCAGCCCTATTTCCCACAATGGCACGGAGGACGAGGTTCAGATCTGCCGTCGCCTGGCAACAAGCCGCCGGGTTGATGCGATCATCGTGACTTCGCCAAAGCCGAATGACGAGCGCATCCGTCTGCTGAATGAACTTGGCATGCCGTTTCTGGTGCATGGACGTTCGCAAACCGACATCCCGCACGCATGGCTCGACATCGACAATGAAGGCGCGGTTTACCGCTCGACGACGCATCTGCTCGATCTCGGCCACCGTCGCATCGCGATGATCAATGGACGATACGGCTTTACATTTTCGCTCCATCGCGACGAAGGTTATCGCAAGGCGCTGGAAAGCAGGGGCATCCCCTTCGATCCTGATCTGGTGGAGCATGGCGATTTCACCGACGAAATCGGCTACCGCCTTGCAGTCAAGCTTTTGGAACGCACACCGCGCCCGACAGCTTTTGTCGCCGGATCGATGATGACCGCGCTCGGTATCTATCGGGCAGCGCGCTCCTTCGGACTGACCATCGGCAAGGACATTTCGGTCATCGCCCATGACGACGTGATCTCGTTCCTGAGCGCGGAGAATATGGTGCCGTCGCTGACGGCAACACGCTCTTCCATGCGAGCAGCAGGCAAGCGCTGCGCCGATCTTCTGATGGACATGCTCGACGGGCATGCGGCAAGCGATATTCACGAGCTCTGGCCGGTGGAACTAATCCTGCGGGATTCCGCCACGCGCGCACCTGAAAACAGTTGAATGCCGGATGCGGGGAAAGCCGCAAAGACCTTCCACCAATCACCCGGCATCAGATAGCGATTACTCGGCGGCCAGCGCCGCGTTGTCTTCCGCCTCTTCCAGTTCACGCACCAGCGGAATGACGTGCTTGCCGAAATATTCGACCTCTTCCTGGAAATGCAGGAAGCCAAGCAGAATAAGGTCAGCACCCGCGCGCTTCAGCTTGACCACGCGTTCCGCCACCTGCTGCGGCGTGCCGATGAGATTGGAGCGGAAGCCATCATTATATTGCACAAGGTCATCAAAACTGGACTTCGCCCAGTTGCCCTCGCCTTCCGGTGAAGATTTGCCCGCGTTCTTCACTTCGTGACCGAAGGCTTTGACCGCTTCAGGATTGGCTTTTTCGACAATCTCGGCCAAGACGGCCTTGGCCTCTTCTTCCGTGTCGCGCACGATGGCAAAGGCATTGACGCCTACACGAACTGAATGGTTGTTTTCCTTTGCCTTGGTCTGGATATCGTTAACCTGTTTGGCGATTTCCTCTGGCGTATTGCCATTGGTGAAATACCAGTCAGATACGCGCGATGCCATGTCGCGTGCTGCACGCGACGAGCCGCCCTGGAAAATCTCCGGCTGCGGATCGATGGGCTTGGGCTTCAGGGAATAATTGTTGAAGCGATAGAAATCGCCGTGGAACGAATAGCTGTCCTCGGTCCAGATGCCACGCAGCGCGCGAATAAATTCCTCCGAACGGCGGTAACGCTCATCGTGGTCATACCACAGCTCGCCGATGGCATGGAACTCGCCACGGAACCAGCCGCTGACAATATTGACCGCAACGCGGCCATTGGTCAGATGATTGATCGTGGCAATCTGTTTGGCGGCAAGCGCCGGGTTCCACGGTCCGGGCAGGAGGGCGGCAATCACCTTCAGCGTTTTGGTGGATTCGAGAAGGGCGTGACTGAAGGAAACCGATTCATGCTGGAACTCTGCACCATAGCCCGCCGTGAAACGGATCTGGCTCAGCGCATATTCAAAACCGCTCGCCTCGGCGATCTGCGCGAGCTTGCGATTATAATCAATCGTCCAGCTGGTGCGCTGTTCAATATTCGAGATGACGAGGCCGCCAGAAACATTTGGCACCCAATAGGCGAATTTCAGGGGATTTCTGCTGCGTTCTGTCATGGTTCAACTCCTTAGGTCATCATCAATTGGTGGTGCCCCCAACAGGCAAAATGCGCAAAATCACGTCTTGCAGAACATATTGTCTATGGTTTTAGTGAAGTATCAAACACGACTATTCCAAAGTACGAACCATCTTTGAAATGACAATCCTGCCAGAGGATGCGCGAACAAACGTAGTGGCTGGCCAAGCGGAAGATGTTGAAAACGACAATATAAAAACGGCCTGTAAGGACTACGCATTGCGCAACGAGGCCTTTGTTGTGCTATCCCCGCACGGTAAAATACGCGAGACTTGAGTAGATTTGCTGTAATCTCCGTCATGAGACTGACAGAAGATTCGATTACTTAGTCGGGAAGGCGTTGTCGGGGCCGCAATGAGGAGTACGCCATTGGCTGAAATCGAACTGAAGCTCGAAATTTCTCCTGTCGATCTTGAAAAGATCGCTCTGTCCAGTCTTTTGGGAGAACCGGCTGCGACACTGGAATTGCATTCAGTTTATTTCGACACTGGCGATTGCCGGCTTTTCGATAGTGGCTTCACTTTGCGCATCCGCCGCTCTGGCGACAAAAACATTCAGACCGTGAAGGCGACCGGCTCCAACGCATCGCTTTTCGCCAGATCCGAGTGGGAAACCCCGGCCAAGACGAACATACCCGTCTTTGACTATAACAGCCCGCTTCTCAACCGTTTTGGCCCGATCGAGCGTGACCTCGTCGTACAGTTTGAAGTTGTCACCAATCGCCGCATCTGGAACCTGATCGAGAGCACGACGAGCATCGAAGTGGCAGCCGATTCCGGCACCGTGATCGCAGGCGACAGACAGGCGCCATTTCATGAAATCGAGCTTGAACTGAAAGGCGGAGAGCCGAGACAACTGTTCGCGCTGGCCCGCAAGGTCAATGCAATTGTTCCAGTCAAGATCGGCGTTCAGTCCAAATCGGAGCGCGGCTACCGCCTGTTGTCGGCGATGCGCAGCGCAGCGAAGGCGGAAGCCATCGAACTGGAGCAACGGCTGAATGCTGGCGAGAGCTTCCGGATGATCGTGCTGTCCTGCTTCCGTCAGTTCCGGCTGAACGAGACCCTGCTGCTGCAAAGGGGCAATGCAGGCAGCCTGCATCAGGCCCGCGTTGCCATGCGGCGCTTGCGTTCCGCACTATCGCTATTCAAGCCTCTGCTCGATGAGAACGCCAAGCGGTTTTCGGACGAGTTTGGTTGGCTTGCCAATGCACTTGGCGAAGCTCGCAATCTGGATGTGCTTTTGTTGAAGGCCACCGATGGCGAGCTACGAGAAAAACTCGAAGCCGCCCGCAGAAGCACTTACGACGAGATTGTCGACGTGCTGGGGTCGGCGCGCAGCCGCACACTGATGCTCGACTTCAACGAATGGGTGCTCTGCGGTGACTATGCCAAACATCCGGACTGTGAAAAGCCCGTTGAAGATTTCGCGGCAAAAGCGCTCGACCGGATGCGCAAGAAGCTCAAGCAGCATGGTCGCGATCTTTCCGGGATTGATGACGAGCACAGACATGAGGCGCGCAAAGACGCCAAGAAACTGCGCTATGCTGCGGAATTCTTCGCCCCGCTGTTTGCAGATAAGCCTGGGCTGCGCCGGTACAAGAATTTCAACAAGGCCATGGAGGCCCTGCAAGACCGGTTGGGCGCCCTGAACGATCTGGCCATAGGCCACGACGTGCTGAAAAAATATGGCATCGATGAAACGCCCGAGACTCAGAAGCTCATCTTTTACGCGGATAAGAGCCAGCTGATTGATAAAGCTCAAGCAGCGCTTGATGACGTTCTCGATGCCAAGAAATTCTGGCGGTAAGCCGGGATCAGAAAACCGCCGTCGAAGCGTCGATCACGCCCGATGATTGAAGATATTCAACGGCTTCAAAGGCCGGCTTGGCGGCGAAGAACACCAGTCCGTCCATCAATGTGACATAGACCCTGCGCGGTACGACATCCAGGGTCGTCAAGTCACGATAGATGGAGAAATTTGGCCAGAAACGCGGCACTTCCCGAAGATAAGCCGCATAAGGCTCACCGAACATGCCCGCCAGATGCTTTTCTTCCCTCCGGATGACGAACTGAAACAGCACGACGCATCCGAGAGCGAAGATCAATCCGATGGCAACACTACCGGATTGCAGCCCCACCCCACCAGCGGCAATGGCCGAGAAGACATAAAGCGGATTGCGGCTGATGGAGTAAGGACCCTGACGGACCAGTTCCGACGATTTCTTGCCACCGATATAAAGCGTGCACCACAGTCTCCCGACAATGCCCGCGACGATGAGGAAGAGCCCCACCACCTCAATCGTCTCATGAGTTTCACCGGCCCAGGCCGACCTCACCTGCGTCAGAGCAAGAAATGCGAGAAGCACGGCTGCACCAACCCAAAGGCGCCGGAAATACTGAAACTTGCTCAAGGTCATGTTTTGCAAACCTATGCTGACAGATGTTCAACGAGAATGGACGTGCCAAGCGCACAAAGTACAAGACCGGCTGCCACTTCGGCAAATTTGCCGAACTTGTCGCCGATTGCCTTGCCGATCATCAGGCCCATTGTGGACATGATGAATGTCGCAAAGCCGATGGCGAGCGAAATCGCGATGATACCCTGCAGACCGATGCCGAGAAAGGCGAGCGACAGGCCGACAGCCATGGCGTCGATGCTGGTGCCAAGCGCCGTCGCAAGCAGGACGAGGAACGAACCGCCCTGCGGCGCCTCATCTGCGTCGTCACCTTTGGACCAGAAGACCGTATAAAGCATATGCAGCCCGACAGCTGACAATAGACCGAATGCCAGCCAGTGATCGACATGGGAAACCCAGTCGCTCGCGAGAACACCGGCCACCCAGCCGAGAAACGGGGTGATGGCTTCAACAACACCAAAAACTATGCGGGTGCGCAATGCCTCGGAAAGCCTTGGCCGGTTCAAGGCCGTACCACGTCCGACAGAAACCGCGAAGGCATCGACCGACATGCTGACGGACAGAAAAAATACAGTGATGGGGGACATCTTGTCTGCTCAGACGGAGGATTGGCCGGGCAACAACGGCCATCCGTCCGTCGGCGGATGGCTGATACCACGGTCTTGCCGGGCCGTTAAACGGCTGATCACGCCACGCTTTTCAGCGATTGTGTTGACGTGATCCCACATGATCTCAGCGCTGCCCGAATTGGGCTCCGCTTGGGTGGTGGCTACTCCCCGATGCGGTTTCTCTATTTGCAACTGGGAAAATTGTCAAGCAATATCAACATGTTAAATGATTATGATAAGCATTTGCAACTGGGAAAATTATAAAAGCATGCCAAGACATTGATGCGTTTTTAATGTTTTGACCGGGGCACTCGTCTCGAATTTATATGCGCCCGGTCATAGATTTTGTGCATCGCCACCGGTTCCGTTGAGCCGGAGCGAGGGTGGGAAACCACCTGAAACGCGGAGACCAATGATTATGGCTTATGATGAACTCAAAACGAGACTTTGCGGCGTAACGACCGCGCTTGTCACACCGTTTCGCAATAGCGAAGTCGATTATCGGGCCTTTGCCGATCTCATAAATTGGCAGATCGAAGAAGGCATCCAGGCGCTTTCCCCCTGCGGAACGACTGGCGAAGCGCCGACATTGAACACAGCTGAAAAAATCCGACTCATCAAAAATTGCGTCGAGGTTTCGGCCCGGCGCGTGCCGGTCATCGCGGGAACCGGAACGAATGACACGCTCTCGACCATCGCACTGACGAGTGCGGCAGCAGCATGCGGAGCCGATGCCACGCTTATCGTGACGCCCTATTATAATCGTCCCTCGCAGGAAGGGCTCTATCGTCACTTCGAAGCCGTAGCCAACAACACCCAGATTCCAATCATTCTCTATAATGTGCCCGCGCGAACCGGTGTCGACCTGTCGCTGGACACAATCGAACGGCTTTGCAAACACCCGGCGATTATCGGCATCAAGGACGCCACCGGCGATCTGGATCGTCCCAAGCGCCTCATCCGCCGTCTGGGAAGTCGGCTCATCCAGCTTTCAGGCCATGACACAACCTCCACAGCTTTCAATCTGGAGGGCGGTGACGGCACGATATCGGTGATCTCGAACGTGGTTCCAGCCGCGATGGTCGCAATCCACAATGCCTGCCAGCGCAATGATAGCTGTAGTGCGCGCTCACTCGCCTTTGCACTCAAGCCGCTTTTGATGGCGCTGGAACAGGACACCAACCCGGTTCCCATCAAATATGCGCTGCATCACACGCGCGGCCTTTCGCCAGATGTGCGTTTGCCGCTTGTCTCGGCAAATGACGAGACCGCGGCCGCTATCCGCCGCGCGCTTGCGGCGCTCGATCCCGATGCGCATCCAATTGCGGCTCTGCGCGACATCGACGGCAACAACCGCACGCAACTGGCGGTGGTTCCGCGCTGACACATTCCTTGAAACGATACTTAAGGTATAGCCATCATGAGCCACATCCGGAAAACTGTACTCCCTGAACAACGGGCCAGATTCACTGTCAGCCAGGACCAGCGAGGCCAATGGGTCGTGTGTGACCAGCTTGGCCTGACCGGCGGATTGTTTACCGACCGCGAAACTGCACTTCGTTTTGCGAAGAGAGCTTGCCGCGCCGCATCAGACACGGTCTGCTTCTTGTCCGGTTCCATCGCCTCCGATGCGATCTTCGGCAAGAGATCCACATTCCTGCGGCTAGTCCGGTAGGCAGCGCCTTGGCTCTCAAATTTCAACAAATGCGCGCATGGGTCTACCCGCGCGCGCAATGCTTTCAAAACCAGCGCAAGCCGGCCGGCCCACACATCTCGCACTGCTTCTGCGCCCTATCGCCTCTCGTTGTCGCTGGCGTGCTGGCATGGGTGTTGACCAAGGTTTTTTCACCATCCTGAGACGGCGCAAAACGCGCTGCTCCGGTCAAGCAATCCCGGGTTTTGTGCGGCATGGGCTTCGTAAACCGCCAATAATGATGCG
>Ga0153948_1000173_pt1 | contig 33939 bp, 28 predicted proteins | sample TSNJ032MetaG_FD_104696 | JGI IMG/M metagenome (GOLD analysis project Ga0153948, IMG submission 104696) | Attine ant fungus gardens microbial communities from New Jersey, USA - TSNJ032 MetaG | ecosystem: Host-associated > Fungi > Mycelium > Unclassified | place: USA: New Jersey, Wharton State... | reverse complement strand
GTCTCGACTTCGAGCAGGTTTCTGTCAGTCACGAAGTTTCGCCGCTGATCAAGCTGGTGGGGCGCGGTGATACCACGGTCGTCGATGCCTATCTGTCGCCGGTTCTCCGCCGTTATGTTGCGCAGGTATCCAACGAGCTGGATGTCGAGCGCACCGGCGCGCGCGTCATGTTCATGATGTCGTCCGGCGGTCTCACGGCAGCCGATCTGTTTCAGGGCAAGGATGCGATCCTGTCCGGCCCGGCAGGCGGCGTTGTCGGCCTCGCCCGTACCGGCGAAACGGCTGGTTTCCCGAAAGTCATCGGCTTTGACATGGGCGGCACTTCCACGGACGTTGCGCATTTCGACGGCGAATATGAACGGGCCTTCGAAACGGAAGTTGCCGGGGTGCGCGTCCGCGCGCCCATGATGCTGATCCACACCGTTGCCGCAGGCGGCGGCTCGATCCTGCATTATGATGCCGGACGTTTCCGCGTCGGCCCGGATTCCGCAGGCGCCAATCCCGGTCCGGCCTGCTACCGCAACGGCGGACCGCTTGCCGTCACCGACGCCAACGTCATGCTGGGCAAGCTGTTACCGGAATTTTTCCCGGCGATCTTCGGTCCCGAACAGAATCAGCCGCTCGATGTGGAACGGGTGCGCGAACTCTTCACCGCGCTCGCAACCGAGATTGGCGATGGCCGTTCGCCGGAAGCGGTTGCCGACGGCTTCATCCGCATTGCAGTTGCCAATATGGTCGAGGCGATCAAGAAAATTTCGGTGCAGCGCGGCTATGATGTGACGCGTTATGCGCTCAACTGCTTTGGCGGCGCGGGTGGCCAGCACGCCTGTCTCGTCGCTGATGCGCTTGGCATGAAGAATATTCTTCTTCATCCGATGTCGGGCCTGCTTTCCGCCTATGGCATGGGTCTGGCCGATATTCGCGCCACCCGTCAAAAGGCGCTCGGCGTCGCGCTCGATCCGGCTGCGCCCGCAGCCCTGAAGGAACTTGGTGAAGAACTGGCGCAGGAATGTGTTGCCGAACTTCTGACTCAGGGCATCGAGGCCGCAGCCGTGCAGCGTCATCTGCGCGCCCACATCCGCTATGCGGGCACAGACACTGTGCTCTCCATTGAGGCCACCTTCCCCGCTGAGGACAATGCCAACCGTCTTCGCGCCGAGTTCGAGGCGGCCCATAAGCGACGTTTCGGCTTCATTGCTGAGAACAAGGCTCTCGTTATCGATGCCGTGGAAGTCGAAGCCGTAGGCGGTGGCGCGGGCGAAACCGAAAGCGCCCAATCGCTCGATAGCGATCTGGAAGCTGAAACCGCCAAGCGGACCCGCTTCTTCTCGCAAGGCGCGTTGCACGATGCGGGCGTGGTCCTGCGCGAACAGATGCAGCGCGGCCAAACTGTTACCGGCCCGGCGATCATCATTGAGAAAAACCAGACCATCGTCATCGAAGATGGCTGGCAGGCCCGCCTGACCGCCCATGACCACGTGGTGCTGACGCGCATCAAGGCGCTGCCCGTGCGCACGGCCATTGGTACCGAAGCCGATCCGGTGATGCTGGAGATTTTCAACAATCTCTTCATGTCCATTGCCGAGCAGATGGGTGTGACGCTTCAGAACACCGCCTATTCGGTAAACATTAAGGAGCGTCTCGACTTTTCCTGCGCGGTTTTCGACGCCGCCGGCAATCTCGTTGCCAATGCGCCGCATATGCCGGTGCATCTCGGTTCCATGGACGCATCGGTCGCCACCGCCATCCGCGAAAACAGCGATATCAAGCCGGGCGATGTGTTCCTCATCAACGCGCCTTATAATGGCGGCACCCATCTGCCCGACCTCACGGTCTGCACGCCGGTTTTCGATGACGATAATCGCGAAATCCGCTTCTGGGTCGCAAGCCGTGGCCACCATGCGGATATTGGCGGCATTGCGCCGGGTTCCATGTCGCCGCTTGCGGTCAATATCGAGCAGGAAGGCGTCTATATCGACAATTTCAAACTGGTCGATCGCGGCACGTTCCGCGAGGAGGCGCTCGCCGCTCTCCTGACTGGCGCCACCTACCCCGTCCGCAACCTGACGCAGAACGTCAATGATCTGAAGGCGCAGATCGCCGCTAACGAAAAGGGCGTGGCCGAGCTGAAAAAGATGATCGGTCTTTTCGGCGAGGATGTCGTGAAAGCCTATATGGGCCATGTTCAGGACAACGCCGCCGAAAGCGTGCGCCGTGTGCTCGACAGACTGCCGGACGGCCATTTCACCTATGAGATGGATCAGGGCTGCCAGATCGAGGTGCGCGTCACCATCGACAAGGAAAAGCGCGAAGCGACCGTCGATTTCACCGGCACATCGGAACAGCGTTCCGACAACTTCAACGCACCGGAGCCCGTCACCCGCGCGGCTGTGCTCTATGTCTTCCGCGTGCTGGTCGAAGGCGACATTCCGATGAATGCGGGTTGCCTGCGACCGATCAGGATTGTTGTGCCGGAAGGTTCGATGCTCTCGCCGCAATATCCAGCGGCAGTCGTGGCAGGCAATGTTGAGGTCAGTCAGGCTGTCACCAACTGCCTGTTCGGCGCGACCAAGGCGATGGCCGCGGCGCAGGGCACCATGAACAATCTGACCTTCGGCAATGACGAGTATCAGTATTACGAAACCATCTGTTCCGGCGCGCCCGCCGGTCCCGGTTTCAACGGTGCCGATGCTGTACACACCCATATGACCAATTCGCGCCTGACCGACCCGGAAATTCTGGAAACCCGCTTCCCCGTCCTGCTGGAAGACTTCCATATTCGTGAAAATTCCGGCGGCAAGGGCAAATGGCATGCGGGTGACGGCACGAAGCGCACGATCCGCGCATTGAAGACGCTCGAATTCGCCATTCTCTCGGGGCATCGCCGCGTGGCGCCGTTCGGTCTGGAAGGCGGTGAAGCTGGTCAAACGGGTCGTAACGAAGTGCGCCGCAAGGACGGGTCTGTCGATGTGCTCGGCAATTGTGACCAGACTGTTCTGGAAGCAGGCGAAGCCTTCACCGTCATCACACCGACAGGCGGTGGTTTCGGCAAGCCTGAGTAAATCGTTCCCGTAAGCGACCAAATTCCAACGATAAATGAAGCGCCGCCAGCTAAAATTCTGGCGGCGTTTTACGTTCCGACGTAGCAAAATCGCCCCACGGATAAGTGGCTAGCGAACGCTTTTTCCGCCCTTCCGATCCACACCGGAAAATGTTAGAATTATTCACCCAAATTCGTCCGATAATTAGGAACACATCCTAATAATTGTGCCTTAATGGTCGTTTTGGACGCATCTTTAGAATTAAATTTCTGCGATCAATAGAACATCAACCAGTTCACGGATACCGAAAATGAAATTCGCTCAGATCATCGCTACCGCAGGCATCATTCAGGCAGCTCTCTTCACCGGCGCAATGGCCGGAGAAAATCTCGACGCCATCAAGTCGGCGGGCGTTCTGAAGATCGGCACCGAAGGCACCTATGCGCCTTTCACCTATCACGACAAGGACAACAAGCTCGTCGGCTTCGACGTGGAAATCGGTGAAGCCGTGGCTACCAAGCTCGGCGTCAAGCCGGAATTCGTCGAAGGCAAGTGGGACGGCCTGATCGCCGGTCTCGACGTCAACCGTTATGATGCCGTTATCAATCAGGTTGGCATCACCGAAGAGCGCAAGAAGAAGTTCAACTTCTCCAACCCTTACATCGTTTCCAAGGTTGTTCTGATCGTCAACGACAAGAACGACACGATCAAGGATTTTGCCGATCTGAAGGGCAAGAAGTCGGCACAGTCGCTCACCAGCAACTACGGCAAAATCGCCAAGGAAGCCGGTGCGGAACTCGTGGCCACTGATGGTTTCGACCAGTCGATCCAGCTCGTTCTGACGGGCCGCGCCGATGCGACGCTGAATGACAGCCTGTCCTTCCTCGACTTCAAGAAGCATCAGCCAAAGGCTCCGGTCAAGATCGTGGCCGAGAAGGAAAACGCTGACGCTTCGGGCATTATCGTTCGCAAGGGCGACGAAGATCTCGTCGCAGCCATCAACAAGGCGCTGGACGATATCAAGGCCGACGGCACCTACGACAAGATTGCACAGAAGTATTTCGGTCAGGACGTTTCCAAGTAAGTTCCTGAGCGCCGGAAATAGAGAAGCCGGAACGGGATTCCGGCTTCTTTTTTGTGTATGTAGAAATTTAGTCCCATTAAAATTTCAAGTGCGCTTTCCATAAACTGTATAAGATGAATGAACGTACCTTTCCGGTGCCTGATCATCTCGGTTTGAACCGACAATGCTTTTCGTTCAAAGGAGCCGAACCCGGTGCCTGACTGGCTACAACTCATGATCGAGTCGCTACCGACCCTTCTCTGGGCGGGGCTGATCTTCACCATTCCACTGACCTTGCTATCCTTCATCTTTGGTCTGGCGCTGGCTCTTTTAACAGCGCTCGTCCGGCTCTTCGCTCCGGTCTGGCTTTCGTCGATTGCGCGCTTCTATGTCTGGATATTCCGTGGCACGCCGCTGCTGGTGCAGCTTTTCGTGATCTTCTATGGCTTGCCGAGCATGGGCATTTATCTCGATGCATTCCCGGCGGCGCTTATCGGCTTCACGTTGAATGTCGGCGCCTATAGTTCGGAAATCATCCGGGCGGTAATCTCATCCGTGCCCAAGGGCCAATGGGAAGCCGCCTATTCCATCGGCATGAGCTGGCGTCAGGCGCTGATCCGCACCGTCTTGCCACAGGCGACCAGAATCGCCGTGCCGCCGCTTTCCAACACATTCATTTCGCTTGTGAAAGATACGTCGCTCGCAGCCGCAATCACCGTGCCGGAGCTTTTCCAGTCGGCACAGCGCATCGTCGCCACGACCTACGAACCGCTGATCCTCTATATCGAAGCCGCGCTGATCTATCTGGCGCTGAGTTCGATATTGTCGGCCCTTCAGGTACGGCTTGAGCGACGCTTCGGGCGTTATGGCGGCACGCTGGAGACAAACGCATGATCGAGCTGAAACACATCGTAAAGCGTTTCGATGACGCAGTGATCCTCAACGACATCAATGTCACGATCGCGGAAGGCTCGGTGACGGCGCTTGTCGGTCCCTCGGGCGGCGGCAAGAGCACGCTTCTGCGCTGCATCAACCTGCTTGAAGTGCCCACATCAGGCACATTGTCGCTGGGTGGGCAGACACTGACTTTTGAGCCGGGACGCAAGCCAAGCTGGCAGGCGATCCAGTCCATCCGCCGCCAGACCGGCATGGTGTTCCAGAATTTCCAGCTGTTCCCACATCAGACGGCGATCCAGAATGTCATGGAAAGCCTTGTCACCGTGTTGAAATGGCCAAAGGCCAAGGCCCGCGAACGCGCCATGGAGCTGTTGCAGAAAGTGGGCATGGCGCATAAGGCCGACGCCTGGCCGTCGACCCTGTCCGGCGGACAGCAGCAACGCATCGCGATTGCCCGCGCTCTGGCGCCGTCGCCCCGCGTGCTGTTGTGCGACGAACCCACCTCGGCGCTCGATCCGGAACTCGCCTCGGAAGTGGTGGACGTGCTGAGCAAGCTTGCCAAGGAAGGCACGACGATGGTGATCGCCACCCACGATCTGCGCCTCGCCTCCAAGATTTCCCAGAATGTGGTGTTTCTGGAATCAGGCAATATCGTCGAAACCGGCTCCGCACACGACGTCTTCTCGCGCCCATCCCGCGAGCGCACCAAACAGTTCGTGGCGACCATCAACGCCGCGCATAGTTACGATATCTGACCAACCATTTTGTTTTTCAGGAAAGGGCTTTCGCAAATGCGAAAGCCCTTTCGTTTTTTGCCTTATCGCAATTCATGCGATCTTTTCGAAATTTTCCGCCGAGTCTCACCGGCCTGCCCCTTGGTAAAAGAGAAAACCGCTGTTACATTAAGGGCAACGTAATAAATCAAGCGTCCTGCTTGCGTCCTTTCGGTTCGCGCGGCGCTTATAAGGATCAGTACCTTGAAAAACCCCGAGGAGCGCCCCGTAGAAAAGGCGCAACAAGGGGCGTCCGGCGGACAATCGGGAAATGCTCAAGCCCGGAATCCGTCGACTAACGGCAAGCGCAAACCGCGCAAGGAAGCCGTTGCAGAAGCCGGGAATGCGCGTAGCGCACCCGATTCAGGACGCCCAAAGCCGCAAAGTGAAGCGGATGACAAGGGTTCCGGCAGCCAGCGGAAGCGTGCGCGCCGTCGTCACCGTGGCAAAGCGGCACGGCGACCGGAAGCGGCTGTCGCGCAGAAAGCTGCCGAAGACACCACTCTTCAGGAAGCCAAGTCCCCCGGCAAAATTTCGAATCGCCGCAGGCGCGCCCGCAAGAAGAAGCAGGCGCAGCAGCAGAATAATGCCGCGCCGCGGACCGCCGAAAACGCGCCCAAGAGCGCGCACGAAACGCCGCGTCGTGACAATCACGCGCAAGCATCGTCGCATGCCAAGCGGAAAAACGGCGCTGCACAACCGCCACGCCACAACCACGCCGAAGCGCCGCTTTACGCAGCGCTCGACCTTGGCACGAACAATTGCCGCCTGCTGGTCGCATCACCGACCCGACCGGGGCAGTTTCGCGTTGTGGATGCTTTTTCACGGATCGTGCGGCTTGGCGAAGGGCTGAGCGCAACCGGCAGGTTGAGCGACAACGCCATGCAGCGCGCTATCGAAGCGCTCAAGATCTGCCGTGACAAGCTGGCCGGCAAGAAGATCCGACGTTCGCGCCTGATCGCGACCGAGGCGTGCCGTGCGGCTTCGAACGGCGAGGAGTTTCTGGAGCGGGTACGCGAAGAAACCGGGCTAGAACTTGAGATCGTCGATCGCCAGACGGAAGCCCGTCTTGCCGTTTCCGGCTGCGGAACACTGGTAGCGCGCGAGACGGAAGCGGTCGTTCTGTTCGATATCGGTGGCGGCTCCTCTGAAATCGCGCTGATCGATGTTTCGCAGCGTCGGTCTCCGCGCCTTGCCGAACATATCATGGCATGGACCTCCCTGCCCGTGGGTGTCGTCACGCTTGCGGAGCGTTTCGGTGGACGCAACGTCACGCAGGAAAGTTTCGAGGCGATGGTCGGTCACGTGACCGAGCTTTTGTCCAGCTTTGCCGAGCGGCACTGCCTTGGTCAGCTCGCTTCAAGCCCGCGTTTCCATTTGCTCGGTACATCCGGTACGGTTACCACGCTGGCGGGTATTCATCTGGGTCTGGAACGTTATGACCGTCGCCGCGTCGATGGCATGTGGATGGGCTCGGAAGACGTGACGCAGATGACGAGCCGCCTCCTGTCCTGGGATTTCGATGCGCGCGTTGCAAATCCATGCATCGGTGCAGACAGGGCCGATCTGGTGCTTGCGGGCTGCGCCATTCTCGATGCCATCCGCAAGGTCTGGCCGAGCGAAAAACTTCTGGTGGCGGATCGCGGCTTGCGTGAAGGCATCCTGACCGAACTAATGTCGCGCGATGGCGCATGGCGGCACAATCGCGCGCAATTGCGCCAATAAATGCGCTGTTGGCGCTAGAACAGGCAACTGAAAATGAGCAAAGCAGGCGGAAACAAGGGCGGCACGAAGACGGGTGGACGCGGAGGCGCGGGCACCAGCAATCTGCACGTGCGGGTGAAGAAAAAGGCAGGCACGATCAAGGAATCGTCGCGTCGCTGGCTGCTGCGTCACCTGAATGACCCCTATGTGCACAAGTCCAAGCAGGACGGCTATCGCTCGCGCGCGGCCTACAAGCTGATCGAAATCAACGATCGCTACGATCTGCTCAAGAAGGGCCAGAAGATCATCGATCTTGGCGCGGCGCCGGGTGGCTGGTCGCAAATTGCAGCCAAGATTGTCGGCTCCACCGACGAAGACCCGCATGTTGTCGGCATCGACTATCTGCATGTCGATCCATTGCCGGGCGTCATTCTGCTGGAGATGGACTTCCTCGATGATGAAGCGCCGCAGAAACTGATGGAAGCGCTTGGCGACAAGCCCGATCTCGTCATTTCCGATATGGCCGCGCCGACCACCGGCCACCGCCGCACCGACCACCTGCGCACGGTACATCTGTGCGAAGTGGCGGCTGAATTTGCTGTCTCGGTGCTCAAGCCCGGCGGTCACTTCCTGACCAAGACTTTTCAGGGCGGCACGGAAAATGAGCTTCTGGCCATGCTGAAGCAGAAATTCCGCTCCGTGCACCACGTCAAACCGCCCGCATCGCGTGCGGAATCAGTCGAGCTTTATCTGCTCGCACGTGATTTCAAAGGCTGATTTTCAAACGAAGTCGCAAAGTCATGACAGGGGCCGCCGCGGCCCCTTTTATTTGCCCGCTGACGAGTTTGCCGCTTCGACTACGGCACGCTCTGTGCTCTTCGGTTTAACGACAGTCGGCCCAGCCAACTCGTGTCCCGCGTCTGGTGAAAGCCGCGCAAACCAGAAGAATGCGACAACGGACACCAGGGCCACGACAATAAAGCCGACATGGAAGTCGACCAAAGCCAGCGGTGCACCGCGCACGCCGCTGCTGATTTCCAGCACGCCGCCTGCAAGGGCAACGCCAATCGCCAGCGAAACCTGTTGTGCGACGGCGGTGATCGGCGTCGCCTGACTGGTCTTTTCATCCGGTATTTCGGCATAGGCCAGCGCATTGACGCCAGTGAAGAACAGCGACCGCGCAAAGCCGCCGACCAACAGGAAGCCGAGGATGATCCAGATCGGCGTCATGGGCGTGAACAGGCTGTTGACCGCGATGAAGCCCGCCGAAATGATCGAGCCCGACATCAAGGCGCGCCGGAAGCCGATCTTCGCGAAAATCCGCTTCGCGCCAAACTTCATGCTGATCGCGCCGATGGCTGAAACGAAGGTTATCATACCTGACTGAAACGGCGTGAAGCCGAAGCCAAGCTGAAACATCAGCGGCAATAGAAATGGAATTGCGCCGATGCCGAAGCGGAAAATACTGCCGCCCAACACGGCCGACCGGAACACCTGATTGTCGAACAACCGTAGATCAAGCAGCGGATCAGCACTGCGGCGGGCATGGATGATATAAAGCACCGAACTGACCAGACCGACCGCCACCGTCACGAAACCAATAGCGGGCGGCAGTGCAGGCAGACTTACCACAGACAGGCCGAAGACCACGCCGGACATGGCAATGCCGGACAAAAAGAAGCCGGGCCAATCGAGGCGCTTGACGATGCGCTCGTCATTATCGGGCAGAAAGCGCGTGGCGAACCAGATACCAATAACGCCGATAGGCACATTGATCAGGAATATCCAGTGCCATGTGAGAAAGGTCGTGATGAAACCGCCGACCGGTGGTCCGACCAACGGGCCAACCATAGCGGGGATCGTCAGCCATGCCATGGCGGAGACGAGTTCGCTGCGCGGTGTCGCGCGCACCAGCACGAGACGCCCCACCGGCGTCATCATCGCGCCGCCCATGCCCTGCAAGAAGCGTGAGACGACAAAGGCAGTCAGTGAGTTGGCCGCCGCACAGGCAATCGAGCCGACGACGAAGACGGCGATTGCGGCCCGGAAGACATTCTTGGCTCCAAATCGGTCGGCCATCCAGCCGCTGATCGGAATGAAAACCGCGAGTGCGACCAGATAGGCCGTCAGAGCCAGCTTGAGTGCAATCGGACTGGTGCCAATGTCGGCGGCAATCGCTGGCAAAGATGTCGAAATGACATTCGAATCCATCTGCTCCATGAAAAGAGCAATTGCCAGCACAAGTGGAATGATGCGGTTCACGGTGAATTTCCGAATAGGCCGTGCTTTTACATAAAGCTTATCAAAGCTATGTCGTGCTTATTGGTAGATTGCTAGCCAATTTTTTCTCACATTGTGGTGACTTAGGCCCAGTTTTAGCCGTTTATCGGCTCAAAAGCCCGTCACTCAGCGCCCAACGGAACAAAAGACACCCATTTCTCACGACAGATTTCAATCGTTCACAATTGTGTAAAGCGGGGTTGCGCATGCCGTAACGGACTGTTACATTCGGTAACAGTTTCACGAAGCTTCGAGTCTGGAAGGGGTGGTCCCGGCTCAAGGAGGTAGGAAATGAACGATATTACGAGAACTGCACTTGTTTATGGCATGATGATCATTTCGCTGAACACAGCGCTTGCGATCGGTCTTTTGGGACTGGATTTCCTGCACTAAGCTGGCCGCCCGATGAGGCTTGGCCCGTGTTTATGATGATCGGGTATCGAGTTTGATTTTGCCCTCCAGGCAAATTATGAAAAAGAGCGCTTCTGATTTATCGGAAGCGCTCTTTTCAATTTCTGGGGCTTTCGCGTGTTTGAAAATCAATCACGCGCCTTTGTCATAGGCAAATTTCAGACCTTCACCCAGCTTGCACTTGAAGATTCTGGTTTCTCCAATCTGGTCATGAGTCTTTGGAGAAAATCTCCAGATGATGATTGTCGCTGTTTCATCCGGCAAAACCCGGTAGCGGACAAACTGTTGAAGCGGAGTGTCATCACTTACCGTTTCATGATTGTGCGCATAGACGATTGCTTCATCAGGAGCAGGTTTGCTTAAAAAGGCCTGGATGACTAGCCCACCGGTAAAGCCTTCCGGCCTTTGCTTCGTACCTGATGTCTGCTCGCACTTGTCCAGCTCCAGCAGCGACGTTGTCCGCTGCCCGGAATATAAATGTTGCTTTAGGGTTGCGAATTGATCGATGGATTCTGCAGCATGGGCGGGTGCTATCCCGCTCATGCCGATGACCATCAGCAACGTGCCAATCTTCCTGCGCATCGTGTGACCTTTCGTTCGATCATGATGCGCTTTAGGCTAAACCTCTTGTAAACAAACACTATTCCAAGAATTAGCTTACTAATTTTCCGCCAATCAGAGAATGCGTCCCTGACTGGTCGGATCGAAGAACACCGACTTGTCGAGATTGAAGGCAAGGCGTGAAGCTTGGCCTGCCACGATGCGCGCATCGGCACGCAGGCGGGCAACCACATGCTTGCCGCCAAGGCGGGTCACCGCAAACGTGTCCGACCCTGCCGGTTCGACCACATCGATCAGGCAATCGCCTTCCACGACCGCACCCGCATTGCGATCCGCGCCGTCGGGATCGGTCAGCGCTTCCGGACGGATTCCGAAGACCACCTGCTTGCCCACATAGTCGCCAAGAGCTTGCGGTGCGTTCTTCAACGGAAGCGTCAATGCCTGCCCGTCACCACGATCAAGCGAGATTGCATAACCCGAGCCATTCTTCTCAACAGCGACCGTCAGCAGGTTCATCGCTGGCGAGCCCATGAAATCCGCCACGAACATGTTGGACGGGTTGTTGTAGATCTCCGCAGGCGTGCCGAACTGCTGCAAGACGCCATCTTTCAGCACCGCGATCTTGGTCGCCAGAGTCATGGCTTCGATCTGATCGTGCGTCACATAGACGATGGTTGTCTTCATGCGGTTATGCAGGCGCTTGATTTCGGTACGCATATCCACGCGCAGCTTCGCGTCGAGGTTCGACAGCGGTTCATCGAACAAAAAGACCTGCGGATTGCGCACAAGTGCGCGACCCATCGCAACGCGCTGACGCTGGCCACCGGAAAGCTGGCTCGGCTTGCGGTCGAGCAGATGGCCGATCTGCAACATATCGGCCACTTCCTGAATGGCCTTGTCGCGCTCGGGCTTCGGAACTTTGCGAATTTCCATGCCGAAAGCGATATTCCCGGCAACCGTCATGTTGGGATAAAGCGCATAGGACTGGAAGACCATGGCGATATCGCGCTGCGACGGATGCAGACCGGAAACTGACTTGCCCTTGATCGCAATGTCACCGGATGTGATCGGCTCGAGACCGGCAATCGTGTTGAGCAGCGTGGACTTGCCGCAACCCGACGGGCCGACGAGAACCAGAAAGCCGCCTTCCTCAATCTCGATATTGATGTTCTTCAGGATCGAGACAGTGCCGTAGGACTTATAGAGATCAGTAATTTTCAGAAACGACATAGTGAACTTATCCCTTGACGGCGCCGGACATCAGACCGCGCACAAAGTAGCGGCCGGACACGATATAGACGATCAGCGTCGGCAGAGCGGCCAGAATGGCAGCTGCGAAATGAACGTTATATTCCTTGACGCCTGTGGAAGAGGAAACGAGGTTGTTGAGCGCCACCGTCATCGGCGTGGAATTCGCGCCGGAGAAGGATGCGCCGAACAGGAAGTCGTTCCAGATATTGGTGAACTGCCAGATCACGGACACGACGATGATCGGACCTGACGACGGCAGCAGAATACGCCAGAAAATCTGGAAGAAACTGGCTCCGTCAATCTGCGCAGCGCGCACCAACTCGGTCGGAAACGCTTCGTAATAGTTGCGGAAATAGAGCGTGGTGAAGCCGAGACCATAAATGACGTGCACCATGATGAGGCCCCAGATCGTTCCGGCAATACCGAAAAGTCCGAGCATGCGCGCCATGGGGATCAGCACGATCTGGAACGGGATAAAGCATGACAGCAGCAGCAGGCCGAAGAAGATATTCGAGCCACGGAAGCGCCATTTGGTCAGCACATAGCCATTCAGCGCGCCGATAATGGTGGAGATTGCCACGGCGGGCACGACCATCAGAATGGAATTGATGAAGAACGGTTTCAGGCCGGTGGGCTGCACGCCGATCTGCGCTGTCGACCATGCCGAAAGCCACGGCGCGATGGTCCATTGCTGCGGCAGGTTCAACATGCCGCCCTGACGGATTTCTTCCAGCGGTTTGAACGAGTTGACCAGCATCACATAGAGCGGCAACAGATAGTAAATGGCAAAGAGCAGAAGCGCGGTATAGATCAGCGCGCGCGTCAGCTTACCGCTGTTGATGGCGTTATCTTGCGACTGGGCGCTCATGACCGCGACCCTCCGCGAATTTCCGAATAGAGATAGGGAATAATGATCGAGAAGATCATCGCCAGCATGACAATCGCCGACGAAGCGCCGATACCCATCTGGTTACGGGTGAACGTATAGGAATACATGAATGTCGCCGGGAGTTCAGTCGCCTGTCCCGGTCCGCCGCCGGTCAGTGCGATGACAAGATCGTAGGCCTTGATCGCCAGATGCGCCAGCACCACGAAAGCCGACAGGAAAACCGGGCGCATCAGGGGAATGATGATGCGCCGATAGATCGTCCCGGTTGAAGCCCCGTCAATCTGGGCCGCCTTGATGATTTCATTGTCAACGCCGCGCAGACCCGCAAGGAACATGGCCATCACGAAACCCGACGATTGCCAGACGGCGGCAATCACCAGACAGTAGATCGCCATGGTGTTGCTCTTGATCCAGCCGAAAGTGAAGCTTTCCCAGCCCCACAGATGCATGGTGTTTTCAAGCCCGATACCCGGATCCAGAAACCACTTCCATGCCGTGCCTGTCACAATGAAAGACAGGGCCATCGGATAAAGATAGATCGGACGCAAAAAGCCTTCGCCGCGGATCTTCTGGTCGAGCAGTATGGCCAGAAACAGGCCAATCACCGAACAGATGATGATGTAGAGCGACGCGAAGATCGCCAGATTGGTGATCGCCCGCCACCAATGCGGCAGCGCCCAGAGTTTCTCATAATTGGACAATCCCACGAAGCCGTAGGATGGCAGCATGCGGCTGTTGGTCAGCGAAAGCACGCCAGTATAAATGATAAACCCGTAGACGAAGACGAGGACGATCAGGAAGCTTGGAGCCAAGACCAGCTTGGGGATGATTTCCTGCAATCGGCTGTTACGCTGCATATTTGCGCCACCCAGTTTGCGCCGCTCGTGATGCCCGATGAACAGGCATTCGAGACGATCGTTTCAGCGGCATTTATGCATGACCGGAGAACGACCCGGCTGCAAAATGCGTTGGTCCAACGATGCCTTCAATGGTTCCGATGGAACCATGCGAGGCAACATCATGCAATGCTTGTTCTGAATTCCGAAATTGCTGATCCGGCTGGTTGCGAGGCCCACTCTGGAACCCCGGACCGGATAAAAAACGTCCGGGAGGTTTAAGCTCCCGGACGCCTGTTCAGCGCATTACTTCGCAGCAGCGACAGCCGAGACGAGTTCCTTGACAGCATCTTCAGAAGAGAGCTGTCCGTTGAACTCGCGGGTCACCACGTCGTAAATCGCGTTCTTGACGGCTGCAGGATTGGCATAGCCGTGCGCCATGGAACCGAGCATCGTGCCCTTGCCATCAGCTTCCTTCAGGTCGGCGATAGCCTTCTTGCCGCAAGCATCGAAAGCAGTATCCGGCACATCGGTGCGTGCAGGAGCCGAGCCCTTGACCACGTTGAAAGCGGACTGGAAGGTCGGGCTTTCAACAGCCGAGGCCATTTCCATCTGAGCAGGGATCTTGTCTTCGGCAACCTTGAACATCGCGAACATGTCGGAGTTGAAGGTCACAGCGCCCTGCGTGCCCGGATAGCGCATGCAGACGAAATCTTCGCCCGGCTTCTTGCCAGCCTTCACGAATTCGCCCTTGGCCCAGTCGCCCATGAACTGCAGACCGGCCTTGCCTTCGATGACCATGGCCGAAGCCAGGTTCCAGTCGCGACCGGAGAAGTTGTCATCGACATAGCTGCGCAGCTTGGTCATGCGGTCGAAAGCCTGCTTCATCGTATCGCTGCCCAGAGTTTCCGGGTCGAGATCGACAAAAGCCTTCTTGTAGAAGTCGGTGCCGAACGAAAGTACGACGGCGTCGAAGATCGTCGCATCCTGCCAAGGTTGGCCACCATGGGCGATTGGCGTGATGCCCTGTTCCTTGAACTTGTCGAGAAGTGCGATCAGCTCATCCCAGTTTGCCGGTTCCTTGCCGCCTGCCTTGTCGAGCGCGGCCTTGTTGATCCACATCCAGTTGGTGGTGTGGACGTTCACAGGTGCAGCAATCCAGTGATCTTCATACTTGGCGAATGCCTGCAACGGAGCGGGAATGACCTTGTCCCAGCCTTCCTTGTTGGCAACTTCGTCGAGATTGCCGAGAGCGCCCTGCTCGGCCCAGTCGCGAATGTCGAAGCCGAGCATCTGAACGGCTGTCGGCGCGTTGCCAGCGGTAACGCGAGCGCGCAGAACGGTCATGGCTTCAGTGCCGCCGCCGCCTGCAACAGGCATGTCGGTCCAGCTGATGCCCTTCTTTTCGAGGTCCTTCTTGAGAACGTCGAGCGCAGCAGCTTCACCGCCAGCGGTCCACCAGTGCAGAACTTCAACATTCTGCTTGGCGTCAGCAGCGTTTGCGACAGGCGCCATTCCGGCGAGCAAAGCGCAGGCAGCCGTACCCATAGCGGCGAGTTTCAAAAGTTTATGCATGTCTACCTCCCGTAGAAACAAACGAAACTTGTTACACCGGATCGCCGCGCTGGGATTCCCGTCCCAATCGCACAGCTATCCGTTTTTGAATTTCTTTCGTCCTGTCCGCGCCTTGAGGCGCAAACTGAAACCGGTCGCTCCATACAACCGGCTCCTCCTCATTCACTGCCGCAACCCGGTGCAGAGAGATGATCTCCGCCGGATACCCCGGCCAACTGACGCGACGTGCTGCGATGTCCTCCAAACCATCTTTACGCCGCCTCACCCCAATTGACAACGTTGTCTTTTATGAATGAACTGCATCCACCAGACAAGATGTATTGCATAGGATAGGCTGAAACCCGGGATAGGTGTCAATATCCCCGATATGATAAATAGCGAGAAATTTAATCGATTAAAATTTTAAGTCGTATTCAACAGCCAATTTCTTATGAGAAATTAGGTGTTTAGGCGCTTTATCGAGGTTTAGCAGCCATCGTCTAAACCTTTGAATAAGCGTAAACCAGAAATGCCGATACCCGCTCTTTAATGGGATAAAAATCCTGTGAACCGACTGGACAATATCGCCGCGCCCACTTAATTTGAGCGTGCTTACGCAATAGTGCGTGGGCTTGTTCTCGGGGCGGGGTGAGATTCCCCACCGGCGGTATGGAAAGCGATTTCCGAGCCCGCGAGCGCCTGAAAGTTGAGGCTGATTCGCCTCATCGCTCAGGGTCAGCAGATCCGGTGAGATGCCGGAGCCGACGGTATAGTCCGGATGAAAGAGAGCAAAAGAGCGTGACCTATTGCGTCTTCAGACGCAAGTAATGCGTTCCTTTGTGCGCCCTGATTCTAGTTTCTTGAGGAACCTATGAACCAGAGCTATCCGAACAAGACTTCCTTCAAAGTAGCCTTCATTCAGGCTCGCTGGCACGCCGACATCGTCGACGAAGCCCGCAAAAGCTTTATCGCCGAACTGGCCGCCCAGACAGGCACCAATGTCGAAGTAGAAGTCTTCGACGTTCCCGGCGCTTATGAAATTCCACTTCATGCCAAGACGCTGGCCAAGACCGGCCAGTATGCCGCCATTGTCGGCGCGGCTTTCGTCATCGACGGCGGCATTTACCGTCATGATTTCGTGGCGACAGCTGTGATCAACGGCATGATGCAGGTACAGCTTGAGACCGAAGTGCCGGTGCTGAGCGTCGTTCTGACCCCGCACCATTTCCATGACAGCAAGGAGCATCACGACTTCTTCTTCAACCATTTCAAGGTGAAGGGCGTCGAAGCGGCTCATGCGGCCTTGCAGATCGTTGGCGAACGCAGCCGTATCGCCGCATTGGTCTGATCGTTCACTGGAACGGCCCCGCATGACGGGGCCGTATCTCAGTCGGCCACAATACGCTCGCCATGGGTGTAGACGTCGAATTCCTCGCCACGCACGATGGCGACAAGAGTGAGATTGGCCTCGTCCGCTGTCCGGATAGCAAGCGCCGTCGGCGCTGAAATAGCCGCCAGCACAGACGCGCCGAGCTTCACTGCCTTTTGCACCATTTCGACGGATACCCGGCTGGTGATCACGGTGATTCCGTGTTCCGTTTCAGTGTTCGTACGCGCCAGCGCCCCAACCAGCTTATCCAGCGCATTGTGTCGGCCGACATCCTCGCGCGCGGCGGCAATCAAGCCCTGCTGTGGCCTGTAGAAACCTGCGGCATGAACAGATTGGGTGGTCGCATTCAATTGCTGTTCGCGCCCGAGTGCGGCCATTGCCACAGCGATAGTGCTCGCCGAAAAGCGATGCTTGTCCGCCTTGAGCGGCGTTACCGGGCGCAGAGCCTGCTCGATGGAATCAATACCGCACAGGCCGCAACCAACCGGGCCCGCCATGAAGCGGCGACGCGCCGCCAGCCGCTGTTCCGGCAATTCGGCAAGGCGCATCTGCACATCGACCCCTTGCGCGAAAGCGACAACCTCGATGCTTTCGATCTGACTGGCATCGTCGATAATGCCTTCGGTCAGACTGAAACCGACAGCGAAATCTTCCAGATCGGACGGGGTTGCCATCATGACAGCCTGTGTGGAACCGTTATAGCTCATCGCGACGGGCACCTCCTCCGGAACGGCGCGGTGCCCTTCCTGGAAGCCTGAAACGCGATGTGCAAGGCGCACCACATCCTGACTGATCTTGGGTATCGTCATGTCACTCGCCTGCTGTTTTCGCATCCCAATACATCGCTACAGTTTGATGTGGCATCATATCGGGTTTTCTGTATGGTGCCAGCGAACAGGCATGCAGCACAAAGCATTTCGGCCCTAGCCGAATACAATTTTGTGAATGAAAGGCAGCGCCAATAGCGAGGATAAAATGGATATTCGCCAGATCGACGACAATTACTCAGTCTCGGGCCAGATTTCGCCCGACGACGTGCGCGACATTGCGGCAGAAGGCTTTCAGACCATCATCTGTAACCGTCCGGACGGCGAAGGCGGCCCGGAACAACCGGATTTTGCTGAAATTGCGCGTGTTGCAGAGAAAGCTGGCCTCGCCACCTATTACATTCCGGTGGTTGGCGGCCAGTTGACGCAGGACGATGTCGATGCCATGGCAGCGGCGCTCGACGAAGCGGAAGGTCCGTTCTTCGCCTATTGCCGCTCCGGCGCCCGTTCTACGAATATTTACGGGATCGTGCAGAGCCAAAAGCACGGATAAAGAACGAGCGCAGGCTATACGGGCGGTGAGTGCGCAAGGGCATTGTTTCAGTTCTTGCAAACATAAGGCTCACCGTCCCGAAAGTCGCGTACGACGACCGAAGACGCCCTGCTGGTTATGTGCGCAGTACTGGCGATAATAGGACAGACCGGCGCGAACCACAGTCGCGCCAACGCCACCGGCGACAAGCATCCAGCCAAGCGCCTGCACCCAGTTGAACGTATCCAGTCCGCCGCTCAGCGCGACGACCACAACGCCGGCCCACAGAAGGGCAGCGGTGCGACGCCAGAACACCGGATTGAGTTCATCGAAAACCGCCTTCCACAGCGAGTGGACAAGACAGGCGAAGAACAGAGCCGCGGCCAGCCCGATGTTGAGCAATTCGACCGGTAGCCATTGCTGCGAAGTAAGCATAATATCCATCATCCAACTTGAGCCGCGATACGTCGGGTTAAAGCCGCCACCTGGCTTTTCCTTCCGAACCGAAGGTATTGTTTACGTTGCACATCCAGGCATCGTGCTTTCCAACAAAAACAGATTTTGTTTCTTGTCTGGTTTCTTGCCCGATGCTTCAGCCCCATTGAGCTGTCAATTTGTGGCTTCAACGTGTTAGAAGCACGGAAAGCTCCTTGTAATAAATTCACTTATTATTGCGATCACGCGAAATATCGTGTTGAAAACATTATACTATCCCGGTCGCCCTCCGACAGGTCAGGCACCGCAATCCCCTTGATAGTCTTGGACAATTCGCCTTCACGCAATGCGTGCGCAGGGTGGCGTAACGCGCTCCAAAAGCGCGTCACGCTACTGTCTTGTAACAGCGTTGAAACAATTTGGCAGAGTATTCAGCCTCGGAAGCGAGGCAAGAACTTGGGGTTATTCACAGCGCCAAGCAAAAAGGTTCGTTCTCACTCGTCCACCAGCTTCTTGTAGGGAACGTTATCCGACGGATCGGCGGCCCCCGGTGTGTGAGCAGGACGCCCGAACAGGAAGCCTTGCACCTGCGCGCAGCCCTCTTCAATCACCATGCGGTGCTGATGGAAATTCTCGATGCCTTCCGCCACGACCGGCAGATCGAGACTGCGCCCAAGCCCGACAATGGCCCGCACAATCGCATGGGAGCTGACATCGGTTTCCATCGTATTGATGAAGCTGCGGTCGATCTTGATCTTGTCGAATGGAAAGCTCTGGAGATTGTTCAGCGAAGAATAGCCGGTCCCGAAGTCGTCCATCACGATGCGCACGCCGAGCCTCTTGATACGGCGCAGCAGTTCCAGCGTCGTTGGCCTGTCCTTGATCAGCGCTGCTTCGGTGACTTCCAGTTCCAGTCGATATGGCTCAAGCCCGGTTTCTTCCAGCACAGCAGCAACCGTTTCAGGCAGATTGGTCAGGCGGAACTGGATCGGAGACACATTGACGGCAATCGTCAGATGACGTTCCCATGTCGCGGCTGTCCGGCAAGCTTCCCGCAGCACCCATTCGCCAAGGGCGATAATCACGCCGGTTTCCTCCGCAATCGGAATGAACACTTCCGGCGGGATCGATCCGCGCTCAGGATGCGTCCAGCGCAGCAGTGCTTCATAGCCCTTGCAGGAACCGTCGGCCGTTCCGATCAACGGCTGATAGGCGATGGTGATCTGACCGCGCGACATGGCCTGACGCAGATCAGCTTCCAGCTGCCGTCTCTCGGTGATTTCGCGATCCATTTCCGGCGAGTAGAACGCGACCATGCCCTTGCCGCTCGTCTTGGCGCGATAAAGTGCCACGTCGGCTGCATGGCGGAGCGTTTCGGCATCGCGGCCATCGGTCGGATAGATGGCAACGCCGATACTGACGCCGACCGCCGTCTGGTCGGCGATCATATTCATCTCCGCCTTGAATTCTTCCAGTATCCGTTCGGCAAGCTTGCGCGCACCGGAAGGCTGCGGCACGCCCACTTGCAGGATGACAAACTCGTCGCCGCCAATGCGCGCAGCCGTATCAACGCCGCTGATCGTGCGCCGCAAAATATTGGCAACGGTTTTCAAAACCCGGTCGCCTTGCGCGTGACCGAAAATATCGTTCACCGCTTTGAACCGGTCGAGGTCCAGCGCAAAGACAGCACAACGCTGCTGTGAGCGCCCGCCGACTGCATTGGTCAGCCGTTGCTCGAAAAAGGCGCGATTGGGCAGGTCAGTCAGCGCATCATGGTTTGCCATATGCTCGATCTGGCGTTGCGCGGCGCGCTTTTCCGTCAGGTCGCGCACAGCAAGAACCTCACAAGACTTGCCCTGATATTCAATCGTGTGGACGGCGAGTTCGAAAATCCGCTGGTCGTTTTCCTGACGGGGTTTTGCCTCGACCGCCGCCTGACGCGGTGCAGCCGCAGGCAGACCGTCTGCTGTCAGCAACAGATCTTCCGGCGAACGACCGACCAGCGCCTTTTCATTGCTGTTCATCAGTCGGGAGAACCGCGCATTCACTTCGACGATCCGGTCATCGCGGATGACGGCGAGACCATCCAGCGTCGCATTCGCAAAGCCCTTCAAATCCGTCATGTAGCGGTCAATGAACACGGCGGCGACAGTCATGAACGCAATAAAGCACGACACCGTCGCAACAGCACCGACAATCCACATGCGACCCGTGCCGAGCGGATCAGCCGCTGGCAGGCTTGGATCGGGGATCAGTGTGGTTGACGACATGGTTGTGAAATGCAGAACGCAGATCGAACCGACACCGAGAACCGTGGCTACAGAGATCCGCATCCAGCGCCCGGACAGGCGCATCACTTCGAAAGCGCCGGCAAGCATCAGCGTTGAGACAACAGCGCCGACAATGATCGGGACAAAATCGAACTGCACGGTAGCAGCAGCATTAACGGCGGACATACCGGTGAAATGCATCGCGGCGATAACCAGCGCGCCGCAGAGTCCGGCCAGCAGATTTGATTTCGCGCTGTTGAAGTCGAACAGGCGCAGCATGACCCAAAAGCCGGCAATCGCAATGATCGCTGAAAGCGTCGTGATGATGAGATCGAACTCTATCGCCACCGTGCCCTGATAGGCCAGCATTGCCACAAAATGCGTCGCCCAAACGCTCAGGCCGCCCGCAAAAGCGGCGGTCGCAAGCCAGCTGTCACGGCGATGATCGGCACATTCTCCTGCCCTCGCGAGCAAAAGGAAAAAGGCAAAAACACCAATGAGGGAAATGACCGTAGCCAGAACCACGATGGGTCTGTCATGCTGGACGGATATGCACTCTATAACTTTGAACATAACACGCCCCCGCTTTCATTTGCGCAAGGCCGCCGTCGGCCCGCACCGAAGCATTTTTGTGTTTTTGTTATACAACGCATAATTGTTTAGCCCAGACTACTTAAGCAATTATAAATCCGATCTAAAAGCGCACCGGATATCAAAGTGTAAGGTCTATACTTAATTCGCTTACTATATTAGATAGTAGTAATATTATCGAGCTTATTTGCCAACCCTGCGGCCCACGCGGGCAAGCAGGATAACCGGCACAATGCCGATGGCCACAATGGCGAGTGCGGCAATCGACGCTTCTTCATATGTACCGCGCGCGGCTTCGCCGTAAAGATGCGTTGCGAAAGTTTCCATATTGAGCGGGCGCAGCAGCAATGTTGCTGGCAACTCTTTGACGCAATCCACAAAAACCAGCAATCCTGCCGCAACAATTGCCGTTTTGGAGAGCGGGAGGTGAATGGAACGGAATGTCGCCGTCACGCTGCGTCCAAGGGTACGTGACGCGTGATCGAGCGAAAGCGGAATGCGTTCCAGCCCCGCATCGATGCCACCAGCAGCGATGGCCATGAACCGCACGCCATAAGCATAAACCACCGCGGCGCCCGAACCGATCAGGATCAAACCGGCAGGCACACCGAAGAAATATCCCGCCAGTTGATTGAAGACATGATCGAAACTCCCGGAAACAACCAGAATACCGATGGCAATCACCGTACCCGGTGCGGCATAGCCCATGGTGGACAGACGATAGAGCCAGCGCGAGGCTGCGCCCGGAAACAGGCGCACGGCGTAAGCCACCATCATGCCGCACACCAACACGATCGCTGTCGCAATTGACGCCAGCAATATGGTGTTGAACGCTTCCCCGGCGAGACGGGGGGATATGCCAGCAAAGCGCGCGCGCTTGACTGCCTCGATGAGCAGATAAAGGGCGGGACCAATGAAGCCTATAATGACCGGCAAAGCGCCGAGAGCAAACAGCCACAATCCTCTGGCGGTGGAAACCTTTGACGGCTCGAACCCGCGCGAATGGCGGATATTGGAGGCGAAGCGCTGTTTGCGCCGCGCCCAACGTTCCAGCGAGACCAGCGCCACCACGATCAGCAGCAAGGCCAGAGCGAGCTGCGCCGCGCCCGGCAGATCGGACCGCGTGATCCATGTTGTATAGATGGATACGGTTAGCGTGCGAACGCCAAGGAATTCCGCAGCGCCAACGTCATTCAGCGTTTCCATCAAGGCGAGACTGACACCAACGGCAACAGCCGGGCGCGCCAGTGGAAGCGCCACCCGCCAGAAAATGCCGCGACGGCTGACGCCGAGTGTCCGCGCCGCATCCATGAGACTGGCCGACTGGGTGAGAAACATTGCCCGGGTCGGGATATAGACATAGGGATAGAGCACGAAGCCCAGCAGCAGAATACAGCCGGTCATCGAGCGAATATCCGGCAGGCGAAACTGGCGCGGACTGTCAAAGCCCAGCACATAGCGGATCGCCCCTTGCACCGGCCCTATCGGATGAAGAATATCCAGATAGGCATAGGCGACAATGTAGGTCGGCACCGCCAGCGGCAGCAACAGCGCCCATTCGAGAATGCCGCGCCCGCGAAAATCATAGGCTGTCACCAGCCACGCCATCGACGTTCCAACGAGCGCTGCAATACAGCCGACGCCGAGCAGAAGAATGACCGTCTCGGCAAAGGCGGTCGGCAATAATGTGGAGAGCAGATGCTGCCACAAGCCTGCCGAACCTTGCAAAGCCTCGCGAGCGAGCGCCAGAACCGGCAGAAAAACAAGGATTGCAATCACCGCCGAAGCCCAAAGCCAGGCACGCCCCGCCTTTGCAGGCCGGAAAAGCGAATGTCGTGCTGTGGCGGGCATATTTGTCATGGTGCTCGTGATAATCAAACGCCGGCGCATGAAGCACCGGCGCTTTGTTCATACAGTCATTCCGGTTTTAGTTGTCGAAGCCAACCTTATCAACCAGTTCGCTGGCTTCCTTGCGATGGCTGACGATTTCAGTCAGCGGAACCTTGTCGATCTTCAATTCGCCGAACGACTTCACAATCGCATCGACCGGAGCGCCGGGCTTCACCGGATATTCGTAATTGGCCTCGGCATAAATCTTCTGTGCTTCGTCGGAAACCAGATACTCAAGAAGCTTGACGGCTTCTTCCTTGTGCGGAGCATTCTTGGCCACGGCTGCACCGCTGATATTGACCTGCGTGCCCCCGTCCTTGAAGGTCGGGAGGATCACCTTGATGCCTTCGCCCCAGCCCTTCTGCTCATCACCGCCCTTACCCGAACGCATCAGGCCGACATAATAGGAATTGGCAACGGCGATATCGCAAATGCCGCCGACAATATCCTTGGCGCCATCGCGGTCGCCACCGGCAGCCTTGCGGGCCAGATTGGCCTTCAGGCCGGTGAGCCAGGCTTCGGTCTTTTCAGCGCCGTAATGGGCGATGTAATCGGCGAAGAGCGCGGTATTATAAGGATGCTGACCAGCGCGGATGCAGATCTTGCCTTTCCACTTCGGGTCGGACAGGTCTTCATAATTGATGGCGTCGAGTTCCAGATCCTTTGCGGCATATACAACGCGGGCGCGCAGCGACAGCGTATACCAGTTGCCCTTGGCGTCACGAAGCTGTTCCGGCACGGCTTCGCTCAAGGTTTTGGATTCAACCGGCTGGGTCAGCCCCTTTTCCGCGAGATCGACGAGGTTACCCGCATCGACAGTCATGAGAATGTCGGCAGGAGAACTTGCGCCTTCCGACGCGACGCGCTCGGCCAGACCGTCCTTCAGGAACACCGTATTGACCGTGATGCCCGTCGACGCCTTGAACGCATCAAGCAGAGGCTGAATGAGGCCCGGTTCGCGCGTCGTGTAAATATTCACCTCATTGGCGGAAGCAGTTCCAGATAGAAATGTCGCTGCAACGAGAGCAAGGCCGGCACGCGCGAAAATGGGCATATTACCTCCGTTTGGAATAGTTCCAAATTAAATGATGAGTGATGCAATCAACTTATATTAGCTGTTTCTGATCCGGTCAATCGCCGCACTACGCAAAAGCGAACCACTTGAAATCAGCTGTGGAAGATCAAGGCCTTATCGTGGTCAAAACGAACAAACACATGATTGACGGTGCTTGGTACACGGATGGGCGTGCGAAGACGCAAGCGCAATGGTGCAGCGTCGGCATGGAGCACCAGTTCCTCTGTTTCGCCAAGGAAGGTGCGCATCTCGATCAGGCAACGCAGATCGCCGGAAACAGCATCGTCATCTGCAACGATATGCAAATCGCCGGGGCGCAGATAGACGGAGACGTCCTTCGCTGATTGCAGCGCTTTCGGCGCTTTGAACGAGCCGAAAGCAGTATCCACCACGCCGCTTTGCAAGGCACCGGGAATGATATTGAAATCGCAAAAGAAGTCTGCCGCGTAGCGGCTCTCAGGACGATCATGGAGATCGCGCGCGGTGCCGCTTTGGACGATCTCGCCTGAACGCATCAGCACGACGCGGTCGCCGGTCGACAGCGCCTCCTCTGCCTCATGGGTCACGATGATTGCGGTTGTACCGAGCGCACGCAAAAGGCTGACCGTCTCGCGACGCACCTTTGCCCGCAGGCCCCGGTCCAGATTGGAAAATGGCTCGTCCATCAACAGAAGATGCGGCTTCGGCGCGAGCGCGCGTATCAGCGCCACGCGTTGCTGCTCACCACCCGACAGCATGTGTGGATAACGCTCGGCCATATGCGACAGGCCGACAAGTTCAAGCAATTCGCGCACCCGCTCCTGTGCCGCATCACGGCGCATTTTGCGCAGACCGAACAGGACATTGTCGCGCACGCTCAAATGCGGAAACAGCGCATAGTCCTGAAAGACCACGCCGATATTGCGCTTGTCGGGTTCCACGAATGTTGTTGGAGAGGCAAGCACCTTGCCGCCCATACTCAGCGAGCCGCCATCTGGCGCGTCGATACCGGCAATAATGCGCAGCATGGAGGTCTTGCCGCAGCCAGAATGGCCGACGAGGCAGATGATCTCACCGGCCTGCACATCGAGCGACACATTGTTGAGCGCAAGAACAGAGCCAAACTGGCGGGTAACACCCGAAAGCGTCAGAGCCGGACCAGATGCTCCGGCTTCTTCCTGCAATTGCTCAATCTGATTGCGCGCGTCCATGCCTGACCGGAATCCCCATATCCATTCCGTCGCATATAGACACTGTTTTTCAGCTTCGCCACTAAAACAGGACCGATTTTCTCAAGAACTGGATAAGCACCTCCATCTTTTTAAGAATTCGATGTTGCTTTGAGTATCAACTTGGTTGATTGCGAGTAAAAAGCGGAGCATGGTCGGCACTCTTCCGCATGCCCAATCACACTTCAGGAGAATGACCATGGGGCCCGTCACGGACAAGGTCGCGACAGCCGAACGCCTGCCGCAAGAAACGAAAATTGCCATTATTGGCGGCGGCGTCATCGGTGTTTCCACCGCCCTGTTTCTGGCCGAACGCGGCATCCCGGTCGCCCTGTTCGAGAAGGGTGAAATCGCAGGCGAGCAATCCAGCCGCAACTGGGGCTGGTGCCGCCGCACGGGCCGCGATACCCGCGAAATGCCGTTGATCGTTGAAAGCATGCGGCTTTGGGATGGAATGAACGAGCGCACGGGCCGTGAAACCGGCTTCCGCGTGACCGGCATCGCCTATGCGGCTGAAAAAGCCGAACAGATGGCGAATTATGAGCAATGGATTGCCGCTGCCCGCGAACATGGCATTGAAACCGACATACTGAACAGCCAGCAGGCCGAAGCCCTGGCTCCGGGTCTGACCCGTCGCCTTGCTGGTGGCATGATCACGCCACTCGACGGTCGAGCAGAGCCGCAAAAGGCCGTACCCGCTTTTGCCGCCAAGGCGCAGGAAGACGGTGCCGTCATCATGCAGAATTGCGCCGTGCGCGGCATCGAGACGACCAATGGCCGTGTTACCGCCGTTCTGACGGAAAAGGGCCGCGTGCGTTGCGAGGCTGTCGTGGTGGCTGGCGGTGCCTGGTCGCGCCTGATCATATCGGAGTTCAACGCCCGCCTGCCGCAGCTCAAAGTGCGTTCATCGGTGTTCCGAACCACCCCGATTGAGGCTGGTGTCGAACCCGCCATCGCCTATTCGGATTTCGCACTGCGCAAGCGGCTTGACGGCGGCTATACGGTTGCAAGCCTCGGCGGCTCGATCGCCGATATTGTGCCTGACAGCTTCCGCTATCTGAAGGATTTTCTTCCCTCGCTGTCGAGCGGCGAGTGGTTCAATGTACGCTTTCGTTTCGGACAGCGCTTTTTCGAAGAAGCCTTCCAGTGGAAGCTGCGTCCTGCCGATCAGGTCTCGATCTTCGAGAAAGTCCGCACGCTGGACCCGGAACCGCACCGCGCCGCCAATGCGGCCATTCTGGCAAAGCTGAAACAGGCGATCCCAGCCTTCGCATCTGTCTCGATTGCACAGGAATGGGCGGGGATGATCGACACCATGCCGGATATCATTCCGACCATTTCGCCAATCCCCGGTGTTGAAGGCCTGATCGTCGCAACCGGCTTCTCCGGCCACGGCTTCGGCATCGGCCCCGGTGCTGGCCGTCTGGTAGCGGATATGGTCAGCGGTGAAACGCCGGTGGTCGATCCATCACCGTTCCACATTTCCCGCTTTTCCGACGGCTCGAAACTCCGCATCGAGAACTGGGGCTAAGCCAGACGCAACACAATCCCCGGAGCCGTCAGCTCCGGGGGAATTTGGCTGGAATTATTCAATCACGCCGCAGGCGAAACGGGCGCCGCCGCCGCCAAGCGGCTTTGGCTCATCCGAATAATTGTCGCCGCCAACATGGATCATCAGGGCGCGGCCCTTGACCTCATCCAGCGATTTGAGGCGCAGCGAAACCACACTGCCGGTAATCTTGCCGTCTGCATCCGCTTTCAAGAGCGGCAGGTCGCCCATGTGGCCCTCGCCTTCCGGCCCCATATGGTGCTTGGTATGGCCCGGATCATAGTGACCGCCAGCCGCCTGTGCGGCAACGGTCTTTCCGTCCTGTTCTGCCGGTGCACAGCTTCCCTTCTCATGGACATGGAAGCCATGTTCACCCGCAGCGATGCCCTGAAGATTGGGCGTAAACTGCAGGCCGTCAGCGGTTTGCGAAATCGTAATCGTGCCGAGTTCCTTGCCCTGTCCTGTGGGCAGCGCTTCAAACATTTTCACGCTCACACCGTCCGCAAAGGCGGGCACGGTCGCAAGCGCCAGTATCGAACCTAAAATCAAACTGCGCATCGTCTCCTCCATCCTCAAATTCGTTTCCGATGCAGGATTAACGTGCGGACGAGCAAATTGTTCGGTCTTCGCATGGTGCGGATGATTGCGCGGCGGTGTTCCGCCGCGCAATCCGACATCGGATCAGACCGTCACAAACTGGCCCATCATGCCGACATCTTCATGCTCCAGCACATGGCAATGGAACATGAACGGATGGCTGGGCACGGCTTCACGGTCGAAGTGCACCAGAAGTTCCGCCTTACCATCGATCAGCGCCGTGTCTTTCCATCCCGATTGATGAGCGGGCGGAGCCTTGCCATTCAAAGTCAGGATACGGAAAGAGGCCCCGTGGATATGGAACGGATGCGCCATTTCCTTCGTTGTCAGCTCCCATATTTCCCAGGATCCCATCTTGGCCTCAACATCGATACGCTTCATATCGAAAGGTTCGCCTGCAATCGCCATGCACACGCCGGATGTCAGCGCATCCAGCGCCGGACCTGCCTCTGCAGATGTACGGCTGCCATGCATTATGTCGTGGTTCACCTCACCACCCTGCATGGCACCCATATCCATCTTGCCCATGTCCATATCGCCCATATTGTGGCCAGCATGGGGGTCTGCGGCAGGCTTTTGCATCATCAGCTTCATGTTTTCGGCCATACGCTCATCAAAGAAGAATGAACGCCTGCGCACCGATTTTTCGGGGTCTGGCGCTTCCGGCGCTTCAAGATTTGCCGGTATGCTTTTGACGCTTCCCTCAAGCGCTCTGTCTATACTGAACCGCATCAGCATCTGGTCCTTGCCGCCGCTATCATCGCTCGCAGTCAGAAGTTCGACGCCCTCGCTACCTGTCGAAAAGTCGACCAGCACCTCATAACGCTCGCCGGGGCTGATCGTCAGCCGCTCGACGGCTTCCGGCTTGCCGGTAAAGCCACCATCCGAAGCGAACACATGCAGCGGGCGATTATCGCTGAACCGTACATGGAAATTGCGCGCATTTGCGCCGTTGAGAATGCGCAGGCGCACGACTGCCGCAGGCACTTTCGCTTCGGGCAAGATAACGCCATTGACGATCAGCCGGTCCCCGCGAAAGCCATGCATCAGATCCATGATATCAGGCTGATACACCTTGTCGCCCTCAATGACACGACGGTCCTGAAGCACCAATGGAATATCATCCACACCATAGGTTTCCGGCAGGCCGCGCTCCGCATCCTTGCCGTCGCTGACGATCATCAGTCCGGCAATTCCCATATGCGCCTGACGGGCGGTCGAACCATGCAAATGCGGGTGAAACCCGTTGAACGAAGCGGGCTGATTGACCGTTACCTTCGGCTCCCAGCGCGCTCCCGCCGGAACAAGGTTGTGCGGCCCACCGTCAAGGACCGATGGAACAAACAGCCCATGCCAATGCAGGGTTGTCTCCTCATCCATGCCGTTCTCAACAACGAGCGTGACGCTTTCGCCATTCTTGAGGCGCACAACGGGACCAAGATAGGTTCCGTTGATACCGGCGGACGCCGCATCACTGCCCGGCTCGAAAGAGTGGCGGCCTTTGCCGATCTTGAGCCTTACGACGCCCGAGGCATCGGGTTCCAGCAAGGGCGGCAAGGGCAGTGTCTGCGCCTTGCCCGATGGGGCCATTCCCATGGCGCCATGGTCCATATTCTGATGCGCATCCTGCGCAAAACCGGTCAAAGGGCGAATGGCGGCAAGGCTTGCCGCGCCCGCGCCAAGCACGAGCAGACGACGGCGAGTTAATCCACGCATGGTGAAGTCTCCAAATAGAATTCCAGACAATAATCCTGACGCCGCCGATGGATCGGCAGCGCATTCGGCGATTAAAGCGGGAGTGCTATTGGAGGTCGGAGAAGGTCGTGCCGGGGATTGCTGCTCATTGCAGCAACGAGCGGAGGAAGACCGAAATCCTGTGACGGTGCAAGCACACCGATATCGGCAGTCAACTGAATAATACAGCCACAAGTCATCATCACACAGGCGACGGGCGCCTTTGCACCATGATCCGTGGGCGCTTGTTGTCCCGCATGGTGAGACATGGGCATCGTGCTATCAGCAGATTGCTGTTCGCTCATGTGGCAGCCAACGGAAACGCCTACCGTCGGCATATCATGCGCCATAGCATAGCAAAGCTGAGTGGAAACCAGAAACAGCAGTGACAGAACCGCCACCAGCATACGCGACTGCACGTGCAGGACGGAAAGTCCCCACATGTTTCGTCGCCCGCCGATGTTCTGTTTCAACAACTGCATATCCGCATCCGCAATGATGCCCAATTGGTACCGACCCGAATCTAGGGATGCGTTGCGACAATTGAAAGGCCTATTCTTGCCTCCCTTGATTTTGATCACACTTTCACTTTTGTTTCGAAAAGAGGAGTTCTGCGTTCATAAAATTACGCAAACACCCTTTTCCGCTTGCGATTCCGTATTGCAAGGTTTTAAAGAACCTCATCTTGGCTGCCCCCTATTTTAACAGCCCACCAAAAACGGATAAGAAAAATGACTGTCGCTCAAGCGGTTGTTCCGCAGCAAAACTCCGCGCGCCGCGTTCTGGCCGCAAGCATGATCGGCACAACGATCGAATTCTTTGACTTCTATATTTATGCAACGGCTGCGGTGATTGTATTCCCGCATCTGTTCTTCCCGGCCAGCGATGGCAATTCTGCACTGCTACAATCGCTTGCCACCTTTGCGATTGCCTTCTTCGCCCGCCCGATTGGCGGCGCGCTGTTCGGCCACTTCGGCGACCGGATCGGCCGCAAGGCAACGCTCGTTGCAGCACTCATGACCATGGGTATTTCCACGGTCGCCATCGGCTTCCTGCCGACCTATGAATCCATTGGCGTCTGGGCAGCTCTCTTGCTGGCGCTGTGCCGTCTCGGTCAGGGCCTCGGCCTCGGTGGTGAATGGGGTGGCGCAGTGCTGCTCGCAACCGAAAACGCACCGGAAGGCAAACGTACCTGGTACGGCATGTTCCCGCAGCTTGGTGCGCCGGTCGGCTTCATTCTGGCAACGGGCATTTTCCTGTTCCTGGCTGAAATCCTCACCGAAGAACAGTTCTTCGCCTTTGGCTGGCGCGTTCCGTTCATTGCCAGTGCAATTCTCGTCGCGGTCGGCCTCTTCATTCGCCTGAAGATCGCTGAAACGCCTGAATTCCAGAAGGCCATCGACAAGGCAGAGCGCGTTGAAGTGCCGGTTGCCACGCTGTTCAAGCAGCACAAGCTGAACCTGTTCCTCGGCACCATTGCCGCAGTCGCAACCTTCGTGCTGTTCTACCTCATGACCGTGTTTTCGCTCGGTTGGGGCACGCGCGCCCTTGGCTACAGCCGTGAAGAATTCCTCGTCCTTCAGATGATTGGCGTTGTGTTCTTCGGCCTGACCATTCCGCTGTCGGCTATCCTGTCCGACCGCTACGGCATGCGTCCGGTGATGATCATCGTCACGATCCTGATTGGCGTCTACGGCTTGATCATGGCCCCGCTTTTCATGGGCGGCACGGCTGGCGTTCTGGCCTTCCTGATCATCGGCTTCGGCCTGATGGGCATGACCTATGGCCCAATCGGCGCAGCACTTGCCGAACCGTTCCCGACCTCGGTTCGTTATACCGGCGCATCGCTGACCTTCAATCTGGCTGGCATTCTCGGTGCATCGGTCGCGCCTTATATCGCGACCTGGCTCGCCACCCATTATAGCTTCGACTATGTCGGCTACTACATGGTGGTTGCGGCCCTGATCTCGCTGATCGGCTTTACCTTCATCTCGTTCAAGCGCGGCAGATAAGGCCACGCCTGAAAACAAACAAAAGCCCGCGTGGAGCGATCCACGCGGGCTTTTTCTTGTCCTTCACCGAAACCTTATTCGACGTCGGCAGCTTCCAGCGCAATTGCGACCGACTGGATGATCGACGCAAAACGCGCTGCCGTCTGAATGACTTCCGTCGTCACATTGGCCTTGCGCAGCACATCTTCATGCGCGTCAATGCACATGCCGCAACCGTTGATCGCAGACACGGCAAGCGACCAGAGTTCGAAATCAACCTTGTCCACGCCCGGATTGCCGATCACATTCATGCGCAGCTTGGCTGGCAATGTGCGGTAGTCCTTGTTGGAGGCCAGATGCACGAAGCGGTAATAGACATTGTTCATGCCCATAATGGACGCAGCCGACTTTGCAGCCTGCACCACCGATGCGTCGACCTTGCCAGCGGCTTCGGCAGTCAGCGCCTTGCGCACATCAGCATTGCGCGAAGCGATGCCGCAAGCCACGAACAGACCATATTTCTGCTGCGGGGTCAGCGTTTCGTCGCTAGCCATGGATGACAGGTTGAGGCGGACATCCTTGGCGAAATCCGGAATTTTTGACTTCAGGTCGTCAATCGACATGGAACCCTCTTATTGCTTATTGCTGGATAAAAGAAAGGCGGGCCTGAACCCGCCTTTTGATTGCTTGTACGCGGCAGATCAGGCTGCCTTCAGCGTGTCGCCACCGACTTCGCGGTTGCAAGGGCACAGTTCATCGGTCTGCAAAGCATCGAGAACGCGCAGCGTGTCCTTCGGAGCGCGGCCAACATTGAGGTTGGTTGCGTAAACGTGCTGGATCGTGTTGTCCGGATCGACAACGAAGGTGTAGCGGTAGGCAACGCCATCCGGCGAACGAACGCCGAGGCCGTCTACCAGCGAACCATTGGTGTCGGCAAACGACCAGATCGGCAGCTTGTCGAGATCCTTGTGGTCGCGACGCCATGCCAGCTTCACGAATTCATTGTCGGTGGAACCGCCGAGAACAACAGCGTCACGGTCTTCAAAATCCGAAGCCAGGCGGGCAAATTCAGCGATTTCCGTCGGGCAGACAAAGGTGAAATCCTTCGGGTAGAAGAAGATGACCTTCCACTTGCCTTCAAAGCTCGTTTCCGTCAGCTCTTCGAATGCCGAAACGCCGTTTTCTTCGTGATGGTTGAAGCCGGGCTTTACGCCGGTGACCTTGAAAGAGGGAAGCTTATCGCCAATACCGAGCATCTTAACACCTGCCTGTAAATTCTATAAAGATTCAGAAAGTTCAGAATTTTCAGAACTTTCTGCTTGCGAGTCATCTATAGTCGGCTTGCCCATATCGGTCAAAGCGATTAAAGCGATTGTTCATATCGATTATAACGATAAGCCCTTCATTTTATGCTCAATATCAGCGTCCGCCAGCTCCACTATTTTCTCTCGCTCGTGCAGGCAGGCTCCTTTTCGCGCGCTGCGGATGCCGTAGGCGTCACCCAGTCGACGTTGAGCGCCGCCATTCAGGCGCTGGAAGCGGAACTGGGCGTCACATTGATCGACCGTACGGGCCGACGCATGCAGCTCTTGCCCGCTGGAGAGGATTTTCTGGCCCGCGCCCGTGATATTGTGGCGCGCATCGAAGAACTGCCCGAACATGCGCGACAGGCCGAACGCCCGCTGACCACGCGCCTGCGGCTTGGGGTCATTGCGTCCGTCGCACCTTTTTTCCTGCCGAAAGTCCTGCCTGCGACGGCCAGTGCCTTTCCCGAGCTGCAATTGACGGTTCGCGAAGGATTGACGCGCAGCCTGCTTGAAAGCCTGCGCTCCGGCACGCTGGATGTCGCGCTCGTGGCGCACCCCTATGATCTCGACGAGTTCGAGATGGCGGAAATCGGACATGATCCGTTTTTCCTCGCCGTGCGTCGCGACCACGCGCTTGCCAACAGGGACCGCGTCGATGCCGACGATGTGCTGGATGAACCTTTTCTGCTTTTGGAAAGCGGCCATTGCCTGCGTGAACATGTGATGGCGGCCATCGGTTCGAAGCCTGCGCAAAGCGGTGGCGATGTGCATGCCACCAGCATAATGACGCTGGTTCAGCTCGTACAGTTCGGCATGGGCGTCACGCTGTTGCCGGAGCTGGCGGTCAAGGCCAATGTGGCGCGCGGCACCGATCTCAGTATCGTGCCCTATGAAGGCAAGAACAATTACCGCTCGCTGGTTCTGGCGTGGCGGGCAAATGCGGCCCGGCGCAACGAATTCCAGCTATTCGCCAGCCATCTGCGCGACAATTGCATGGGCGACGAAGCCTGACCTGAACTACAGAACGCCCCAGGCGCGAAAGCGGCCTCGGCCCGTCATTTCCCGCAGGTTGAGTTCACCGACCAGTTTCAACGCGCCCTGCTGGGTGACTTGCAGTTCCTTCTCGATCATCTGGCTTGAAACCAGCGGATTGCTCAGGATCATCTCCATCAATTGGGGCAAACGCGATGAAGAACGGCGGCCCTTCAGCTTGCGCTGCATCTGCTCGCGCGCCAGCATCAGGCGGTCATGCTCCTTCATGCCCGCTTCCGCAGCCTCTTCGATTGCCGCCAGAAAAACCTTGAGCCGCATCAGCCGGTTCGGCGCACGGCGCTCATTGGGCT
>Ga0153948_1000170_pt1 | contig 34268 bp, 28 predicted proteins | sample TSNJ032MetaG_FD_104696 | JGI IMG/M metagenome (GOLD analysis project Ga0153948, IMG submission 104696) | Attine ant fungus gardens microbial communities from New Jersey, USA - TSNJ032 MetaG | ecosystem: Host-associated > Fungi > Mycelium > Unclassified | place: USA: New Jersey, Wharton State... | reverse complement strand
GTTATCCCACAGTGACGGGTCGATCATCTCGGTCTGCCCGGCCACGCTGGTCGCCGCCTGCGGGGCGCTGATAACCAGCTGCTGCATCGACTCGTCGTAAGTGATCCGGGCGTCCGGCCATTTTTTGAGGAAGTCGTAACAGGTTTCATTCCCCGCTTTCGCCAGTTCGTCGAGATGCGTATCCAGCCCCATCTGATGCAGCAGCGCCTGGGTCAGACAGGGCGTGGCACTCTCACCGGCCCGGGTGGCAATAAATTCGATTTTGGTTTTAAACAGAATATGGCCATTAAGGACGATATCGGCGGTTTTCACCCCCTCGTCCACCTGATCCGGGTGATAAAATTGCTCAGGTATTTCCTGGGAATCTTTGCGCAGGAAGTCAGCGTCAAAGGCGCTGTCGTTTGCTGCTGCCTGAGAATAAGATGAAACTAAAGCAGACGCTAAAATGAAAGCCTTCATTATTAAATAGGAATGATGTCTTTTCAAAAGAGGCCTGCTTTTTCATCACAAATGATTAACCAGAAAATAAATTAAATAACAGGGAGATTAATTATAGGTAATATCGACAAAGGTTTTCGCTTTGACATTACCAGGGGTAACAGCCGGCGTCGCCGTGTTAGCTTTATAGGCCACTTTGAATTTAAGCTCGGTGTCGCCCGCACTTAATGCCTGGGACTGAGACGGCATACCGCCGTTAATATCAACCAGCGAGACGCCGTCATTCTCTAAAATAGCAACACCCACGCCATCAGCAGGGCCGTTGGTTTCGGTGTTCTTCAATATTTCGTTATCGAGAGTGTCGGGCGTGCCGCTGAAAGCTACGCGGGCATTTTTCATGGTGGTGATATCACAATCCTGCAGATCGATAGTGAAATCCTTCATGCCTGCATAACCGCCTGCGCCATTAAAGGATTCAGGGCTTACGGTCGTCAGCGTCATCACTGAAGAGGTAGACGCCATACCGTTAAACCCCTTAAGAGTACAGGCCGATGCAGTCACTTTACCGGTGAAGGTGATGTCACCATCCGCCGCAAAAGACGATAACGGCGCCACACATAGCAATGACACAAGATATGTATTTAACTTTTTCATAAAACCACACTTAATAAGTAAAAGGGATATTCAATTAAGATTAATTGAATGAATGACAATAGTATCCCTGGCAACTAAAACCATGTAGTGAGATATACTTAAGGACTTATGAAGGAGCACTAATGCTGTTAATTATTTTAAAACAGTGGAAGGTAACACACTAAAATCGTTGGGGAATTCAAAATATTACGCGGGGAGCAAAAATAGACTTACCACAAATGCTCAATCACACTTACGTTTTTGCATCATAACAATAACATTTTTCACATAATTAACTAACAACAAGATATTGTCCGGAAAAAAGTTAATGTAAAGATCTCAGCGAAGACCCTTGGGCATGATATTGACGCTGCGAAAACATTTAATTCATTTTCTTAATTTTTTCCAGCAAATACGCTTTCTCGACAGGACGAAAGGGATCTTTCAGATAGTTAATATAAAGGCTGGTATTTTGAATATTCAACTTGAAGTTATAGCTTAATGTTTTGATGTTGAAGGCGAGGTTTAACTTCAGATAGATATTTAATGGTACAACGCATATCAATTCACTGACCTCAACGATCGCCAAAAGATCAAGGTAGTTATGACTGCTAAAGAGTGCGCAATGCGCATTGCTAAATTTCGTTTGCGTATCAGTTCCAGACGGTGTCGTCTGTACCGCATGTTTCTCCTGACAAAACTCTTTATGGGTAATTGACTGCAACAGTCTGGGATGGTTATTGCTGCAAACAATCACATAGTCCTCTTTGAACAGGCGTTTAGAGAAAATATCCTCATGTTCAAGGGGAGCATAATCCAAAATGACATCGGCTTTGTTATTAAGGAGATTATCCATTTTAGCTTGCACGGTTGACGGAAGCGGCTGATGTACCAATGGGAACGGTGTCCCATTCTGCATTGACAGAAAAGCAAGAGGGGTCACTATGGCAGCAATATGTGACTCACAGGCAAAAACAAAACGGAGATCGTCTGGCTCATCGTTGGATAAATCACTATTGCGTTGCGCCTTGCACAGCGATGCCTGCATTTCACTGTGTAACATTACCGCGAAAGCGGTAGGCACCATCGTTTTCTTGTCATGGATAAACAACAGATCATTATACAAAACCCGCAGTTTTCTGATCGCCAGATGAACACTCGAGTAGGAGATATTCAACAGCGCGGCAGCATGGCTCAGGTTTTTGGTTTGCATTACCGTATCAAATATTTTGAGTCGTTCGGCTTCCACCTTTTCTGTTTTAAAAGAGAGCATGAGACGTTCCTTGACATACTTTTCGTTATTAATATTTTCGAGAGCTTTATTTCGTCCCTTTACAACGTTCATTCTTTTGAAAATGCTCTTCTGGCCTCATGTCGTACAGTCACGGGCTAACTCGTTGAATAGAATAGAGCGATCTGCCTGTGAGAATGTGCACGAAAGCTATCGACAAATAAATCTACTTTGTTTTAGGTGATCCTCGCACAAAAAACATTGTGCTTTAACACGAAAACAACGCAAATTCAAAAACGTACATTACGTACGTTTTTGGGTGGTTTCAAAGGCAATTATCACTCTGCCCTGTTCAATCTTATTCATAGGAGACGGTGAAATTGGCAACGGCGTTCACTGCCCCTGGCGTGATGTCGTCTTCTGTTTGTGTGTATGCCGCGGTCAAAGGGATATTAACGGCCCCACCTGTCTGCGTGGTCTGAATATAGGTATCCTGACCAAATTTAACCGCCGTGTCATTGTACATGAGTTTGATCCCAATACCGCGTGCCGTACTGCCGGTCAAGTCAATGATGCCGTCTCCTTTGGTTGACGTCGCTTCAAAACTGATATTTAAGCGAGTGCCGGCGTCACAATCTAACGGTATCTTGAAACTGACAGGCGACGCGGTATCGCCTTTTACATTGAGCGTGCCGGGAAACAATGTTCCCATATCAATCCCAAGCGTTCCGGAATAGCCTAAACTACAGGGGGTGAGACTCAACGGACCTCCCGAAAGGGAGTAGAATCCAGCATCTTTCATGCCGGAGGAGCTGTAGACTTGCAGTTTTAATAAATCACCAGCAAAGGTTTGTGACGTGGACGTGGTGTTACCCGTTTTATATAATTTAAATGTAATATCAGGTGTCATCAGGTTTGTTTCTGTGTGGTCAATAGCCATACTACCATTGAATGGTTTACCGTCAATTCGCACGCCAATACCGATACCGGTTATCGCAGTCGGAAAAACAATATCACCATTGATAGTCTTCGTTGGCTTCCCGGCGTACAGTGATGACAACAAAGCATAAATTTGAGAACCGCCAGAAGTGCACGTTGCAACATTACGTTTCTGATATGAAGACGAATATATCACGGTATTGACCGGTGTATTATGCGGAACTTCAATTGCATGCAGTGATTTCATCTGGGTCGTGGGGGTTATATTACAAGATCCCATAGCATGTGCCGAAAATGGATGTAACCCTACCAGACCGAGAATAAGAAATACCGCTGCCGATGTATAGTGTCTGAAATTCACTGTTTGATTCTTCATTGGCTACCTTCTTAATTATATTAATGACATTGGGCTGTGATTTGCTTGATCAGCTCAGCGCTATCAGCACTCTTCTTATCAGAAAGTAATGCGTAATTTGCCTGACATTTCTCATTACTGTCGTCGCCCCATTTCACCATTAAATTGCCTTTCTCCGGCAGACCCGATAAATAAACCTGGCCTTGATCGCTGACGATACCGGTAATAATTTTGTCATCATCTGTTTCTTCCTGGACTAAGGTCACCGTCGCGCCGAAAGGAACGGTTTTCCCGGAGAACAGAAGCTGGATAAGCGCTCGCTGACCAACACGCGTTTTAAAGTCGGCAATGGTGACAGCACCACGCGTTGGAATAACCGTCTCACTGCTAATATCCATGTCAACATCATCGCCAAAGCTTTGCGTATCAAGCTCGATTGAGTTTTTACGATAAGGCTGAACGTACGGTACGACTGCATATCCGCGCCAGTCGGTCTCAACGCCAGTGTTATTCTTAACATTAACGCCACCGGCATCAGGCGCCTTAATCAGGGCAATGGTATCGCTAAGAGGCTGAGATAATGTTACACCGTTCTGATGTATTACCACGCCGCCCTGAACGCCATACGTCCATTGTTGAGTATGATCATCATAGTTATAGCCCACATTACTCTCGCCCAGATTACCTTTATAATCTAGAGAGGCATTCCCCGATGAACCCTGGCCTTCGTTTTCATAACCTTGTTGCACGGCATAGCTCAGGTTATTATCCTGCAGTAAGTTTCCGCTAATACCTGCCTGTTGAGATGTCGTACCATTTTTGTTACTGCTCATATTATAGGTCATCCATGCACCGGTATGGCCCATTAAGAGATCAAACGGCACAGACATATTAAATGCGACAATTTTATCGGCTTCTGCGGTTCCCGGATTTTTGGAATAGTTATAATTCAGACCAAGACTCACCCCATAAACAGTTGTTGAGTAACCTAACTGAATAAGCTTCTCGACACCATCACCGCCCCAGTAATTCTGTCGACTCCCGCTAATATTAATTGAGCCGTAGTCACCAAAAGACTGGCTGATAGTAAGCTGAATTTTACTTCGCTGGTTGTGTGAGCGATTATAGTTGTCAAAGTCATTACCTGAATTGGGATCAGCCTGATAGTCCTGAACATCGCTGAAGGTGTAATACCCTTTGGTAGAATAACGATAACCGGCAATTTCCAGGTTGGTGTCCGTACCTTCAAAGTTTTTCGCATACATGGCACGATAGGACTGGCCTTTTTTCGTACCCAATTCATTATCATCAAACTGACTGGTGGCCTGGGTTGCATCAAAGGATATCGCCCCCCACGCACCCAAATCACGGCCCACGCCGGCAGTAAAGGCACGATAGTTGTCGGCATATTGTACCCCACCATATATCGTTGTCCGTGATGTAAGACCGTAGATATTGGATATCTGGATGAACTGAGGCGTTTTCGTGTCATCAGTACCTGTTCGATATTCACCCAGAACGACATTGTATTTCAGGCGTTTTTCGCGCTGTAAAATAGGTACCGAGCTGGTCGCAACGGTAAATTTCGTTTCTGAGTTGTCGGCTTCCTTTACGGTCACTTCTAAATCGCCACCGTTACTCGATGGATAGAGATCGGTGATAGCAAAAGCCCCCGGGGACACGTTGGTCTGATAAATCGTGTAACCGTTCTGTTTAACCGTAACCTGAGCGTTTGTTTTCGCAATACCACGGACCGTAGGCGCGAACTGGCTCATCGAGTCAGGCAGCATCTGATCATCAGATGCGAGCTGTGCCCCGGTAAACTGAATACTGTCGAAGACGTCGCCCGGCGTTGCCGTTTGCCCCAATGTGAGCTGGCCGCCCTGTAAAAACTGGACATCACGCTGTACGTACGTATTGATCGACTGAAATTCGCGCTGATTACTGTCGTTACTGCTGCCATGCCCGTTGTCAGACGAGTTGTGAATTTCGCTATAGGTGGAGTAATTGCGTAAACGCCATGGCCCCAAATTGGCTCCACTTCTTAAGTTCACAAAGTGACTCTGGGAATCGCTGTCGTCTCTGGATGTCGTCGATCCCGAATAGCTGTAGTTGAGTATGATTGCCGGAATGCCCGCTTCCCAACGTTTCGGGTCAATCGCATTACGTGGACGCGTATCCACCCCCACCTGCGGAACCGTAATGTCATAGCGCATACGGTTCAGATCCAGCGTTTCAGTGGCATCCTTAACATACACATTAAGCGGTTTCGTCATTATGGTTGTTTGCGGCGCCGCTTTAAGGTCGGGAAACGTATCTAAAATCACGCCGTAGCTGGCCAGCTCTTCCGGCGTGATTTGCCCATAAAGCTTGCCTGGGTACTCTTTCAGACTGACGAAGTTAATCGTCTTCAAATCCACCTGCTGGTTATTAAGATAAATATTTACCTTATAGGAACCCGGCATTTGGCCGCCTTTCTCGGCAAAATAGTTCAGGTCCACATCTTGCAGATCAGTTACCCCACCCGTGGCTTTGAGCATTTCAGGGTTAAATGATTCAGCACCAAAAGAAGCAGCAGGTAATGATAATAAGATAAAAACAGAAGCGGGCTTTGCTAAGGAATGAAAGCTGTAAAAAGTTGAATTTTTCACATCGCTCTCATTAGCCTTACAGATCCTCTGCGAAATTTTACCTGACATATTTTTTATTTTATTATCATCCATAATTCATACATCCAGTATTTTTGTTAATCCATCAGGTAATAAAGTTATTGTTCAGAATTTAGCAGTCGCCTTTTCGGTCAACCCACCATAGTCATTGATCGACTGCCATGTAATTGTGCCGCTACTTGCAGACTCTTTGATATTGACTGTTGAGCCAGGGGCAACCATGTAACCCTCTTTGACATCGTGGCCATTTATCGAAATTCTCGAAATATTAATAAAATATGGCGTTGGGTTTTTCGCTACCAGCGAATTGCCTGCATGGTTAAAGGTTACTTTTTCATAGGCATGTTTTACTTCGTCCGGTTTATTGATGGCAACAGGACGGTAGAACAGTTTAATTCTGGTATTAAGAGAGAACTGCAGCGAGTTTTCAGACTTCACCTTGGCTTCTGGTGGAATGGCCAACGTATTGATCCAGAAAACAGACTCTTTATCCTGAGGCAAATTTGAGGACGTCTGGTTAATACGTACCGTATTATTTTGACCCGGCTCAATTCGGAAAAGTGGCGGCGTGGTCATAAATGGCACTTTCTCACCCGCATTATCGGAACTGACCCATGAACGGATGAGATACACCGAAGAGTCTTCACCATTCATAATAGGCAGAGATGCCTCTTTCATATCGCCTGTAAAGATAACGCGGGTTGCGCCAACGGTTAAACCTGCAAAACTTGGAATAGCCGTTACCAGCAATGCGCTAGCGAGAATAGACTTAACTAACATTTTCATAAGCTTCTTCTTTGGTTTAAAAAAACAGTGACTTTTGTAGCCAAAAGTCACTTGTATTAAGAGTAATTAAATCATCAAATGATTATTACAGATAAGACAGCTCGTAGTTGATCACAGAAATCACCTGACCAGCCGTAGGGGTGTTGGTCCCCGTCTTCGCGTAGCCAACAAGGTAATTCAGCGTGTTATTACCCACTACCAGTGGGGTGCTGTACTGCGTTGGAACGTTAGCAGGAACGACTAAACCACTCTGTGCATCGGAGATTACGTAGCCTGCATATTTCGCAGCACCAGTTGTAGTATCAACAAAGACGTTGGCACCAGCACCGGTTGAGGTTTTACCGGTCAATTTGATTGACACGTTTTCAATTACACTTGGGCAGGTTTCCAGCTTAATGCTGAAGCTCTTCTGCAGGTTAGCGCTGGTAACACCGGCGCCCGCAAGTGCGTTAACCGCTGAAATCGGAACTGCATCCATAGGCACGACCAGAGCATCAGAACCGGCTGCAACAGAGCACGCGGTGGACGCTACAGTACCGTGGAAATTCAGGGTACCGTCAATTGCCTGGGCACCAGAAACACCAAAGCCCATCATTACAACTGCTGCAATACTTAATTTTTTCATGTTCATAATTGGTTTAATCCTTTTAACCTTTGCCATATTCTCAGACTGTATTTCTGGAAATTAATGACAGCCGGTGATTAGTTATAGGTCAGGGTGAAGTTAGTTGTTGCAGTGAACTGACCTTCAGTCACATCCCCACCGGTATATACCGCTGCTGCGCGCAGTGGAATATTGGCTTCGTGTGAAGTGGCATCAATAGTCGTGACCGCAGAAGCAGTGTTTAAATTAATCTGGGTATCATCTGGGTTATACAGCGCCAGACCAATGCCGGTTACGCCAGTAACTGCCAGAAGTTTAGTATCAGCAGTGCTTGCAGTACCGTTTGCGGTGAGGCTAACGCCTGCCTGAGCTTCCGGACATTGAGTCAGGTGGATTTTAAAATCTTTCGAAGGGGACTTAGCGCCCTTAACTCCACCGAAGTCAGCAGCGATGATGGTACCTAATTCAATTGCGGCAGAAGTACTTGCTGCATCAATAACACAGCCGGTGGTGTTAATACGGCCATTAACGGTGATGGTACCTGCGTTAATGGCAGCTGCATTTGCGCCCATCGTTGCAGCAGTGGCTGCAGCAAGAACTGTAAGTTTGAACCATGAAGTCATTTTCATTTTTATCCTATCAAGATTATATATTGTTAGTTTATGAATCTAACAACCATTACGGATGCCTCATTGCCAGGCATCTACGTTGGAATGGATTATTCAGGAAACCTTGATGGCGGTACAGTCAGCAATGCTTACAGATGCATTAAGCTTAACTTAAGGCACGCAAGTATTAATTTATTGACTTTACCCTTTCATTGCTAATAAATGTAAATGCAGGTTAACACCTGTCAATTCTGGCTTTTTCTTGAACACCGCAAATGAAAACTGTTTTAGATTACAAAACAGTAAGTTACTCTTTAAGCATTTGTGTTAAGTGATCGGATAATAATACGTTTGTCAGCAAATATTAAAACAGACTGATTTAACTGTATGAAATAAAACAGATTCCCGTTTCGCTATTCAACCTCAGGGACACCTGACTTCTTGCTTAGGAAAATATCTTTTCACCATGATTTATAAGGAAATTTAAACATGGATAAATGTAAAAAAAATGATTATTCATTTAAAGGTAAATTGTTATTTACTCCTGTCTATTGGCTTCTGCTTTCTCCTTTTAGTGTTTACGCATCCACAACCTATAGCGACGGTAAAGAACATTTTTTTAACTTTTTACCTTCAACAGAAACAACTGCAGATAATGATCCTGCGTTTAACATTACCGGTGCGGGAACCACCGTCAATGTTCAGGGGAGTGATAACTCAGGCGGTACGCTTATTCCTGAAAAATCAGTAATATCTACGTCAGGAAAAGAGTCCTATGCGTTTAACCTTTCTAACTTTGCCAATTTAACACTGACCAATGCTGCTATTGATACCCAAAACGCGGGCAGAACCCTCAATATAAGCTCGGGTGCATCAGCGACATTGAATAATGCTGATATTAGCGCAAGTAAATCCGGGAGTTATGTGGTTTATGTGAGTGGAGCCGGTTCCTCTTTTCATGGCGACGATATTCGTATCACTGATGATAGCGCTACGGGTACGGGCATCTCTTTGCATTATGGCGCTTCGGCTAACGATCTGAGTAATGTCACGATTACACTCGGTAATGCCCTGTACGGAATACACTTAGATTCTTCAACAGCGGAGATTGATAATCTCACGCTCAATCAGTCCTCCACGGGCTATCAAAATGCGCTCTATGCCATTGGTTCGAATTCGAACGAAAAAGCGGCGGCAACCCTCACCAATGGGCACGTCAATTTTACGGGCAGTAACAGTACGATGATCAATGCCAACGCCTACAGTGACGTTCGACTGGATGGCGGTATTTATCAGAGCTATGGCGATAATATCACGGGCTTTTTCTTATCGGGGAAAGAGAGCAGCCTCACGGCCAACAATCTTACGCTTATCACGAACGGCGTCAGATCCAACGCCATTGATGCTCGTAATAATATGCATATCGATAATGATATTGTGAAGACGACAGGGGATAAATCGTATGCCTTGTACGTCGACTCCGGTGATATGACCTATAACCAGCTTCCGCCTGTCACCCTGACGGCCTCCAACATGACGCTGGTTACAGAGGGGAATAGTTCTGCTGCGGCTGTCGCCGCGTGTTCCGCCAACATCGCTTGCTCAGGCATCCTTGATATCAGCAACTCCTCAATTACGACCTCCGGTACGGGGAGTTACCTGCTGGCGGCGATGAATGATGCCATCATTACTGCGGAGTCTGTTACTGGACACTCCTCAGGTGACAATGCCGATTTAATTCGCTCGTACGCAAACAGCAATATCACGCTTAAAGGGAGCCAACTGAGTGCGACAGGGGCCAATTCGAACGCAATTTATGGGACGGGGTTTGACGCAGATAATCCGGCGATAGTCACGCTTATCAACAGTGACCTGACCAGCGCTGCCGAAGGCATCCTCATTTCGGGGGCGAATGCGCAAATCAATGTGAACGATCATTCAACGATGACCAGCGGCAGCGGTATTTTGTTGCGTACGAATAGCACTATCAATACGAGTACCGGCGTGATTACCGCAAGCAAGGTGAACTTATCGGCCAGTGATTCACTCCTTGAGGGGGACATTATCGCGGCTCAGGGAAATCTTGTTGATGTTTATCTGAATTCGGACTCGCAATGGAAGGGATCAACCGAGACCACTAACAGCGTAAACATAGATGCCACCAGTAAATGGGTTATTCCTGATAATTCCACGGTTAATACATTGAATTCATTAGGGAATATCTTCTTCTCTCATACAGGAAGTGCTTATTCGACGCTGAATATCACTGGCGACATGAACGGTGATGGTATTTACCACATCAATACATTCCTCGATGATAGCAACTCCCCCACCGATACCATCCATGTGACGGGTGACGTTACCGGCAGCAATATTCTGTATGTTAATAACACAGGTGGTCAGGGTGATTACACTCCGGCTAACGGCATTCAGGTTATACAGGTCGACGGTACCAATACCGAGGGCAGTAACGCCTTTACGCTTGGAAACACCGTTTCTGCTGGCGCGTTTAACTACACGTTGCACAAAGGCGACATTTCAAGTGGCGAAGGGGAAAACTGGTACCTGAGTGATTGTGCTGATTATACGTGCTCCGAAGCTATTCCTGACCCGGTTCCCGATCCGGACCCGACGCCAGAACCCGACCCAACTCCTGATCCTACTCCTGATCCAGACCCGACGCCCGATCCAGACCCTGTTCCCGATCCGGACCCGGCTCCAGAACCAGAACCGACGCCTGATCCCGAGCCGGCGCCGGAACCCGATCCTATTCCGGACCCGACACCTGCCCCAATTCCGTCTGATGGAAACCTGCCGTGGCGTGAAGAGGTGCCTTCTTATCTCGCAGCCCCTACTTTGCTCATGAATTATGGATTTGATGCTATCGGCACTTATCATCAACGTAATGGCAGTAACGTTATGCACACAGACGAAACATGGGCACGGACAGCGTATCAACATACAAACTATGATGCCGGTCGTTATAGCTATGATACGGATATGAGCTTAATCCAGTTTGGTCAGGATTTATTGTGGGATAAAACCGCTGATGGCGGGGAAATTCGTGCAGGTATTATGGCGACGTTGGGCCGCCAAACCACAGATTCCGAAGACAGTTTACGTCGTCATAATCCCTCTCTCTCGACAAAAACCGGCAGCATTGACAGTCGTATTTACAGCTTAGGCGGGTATTACACTCTGAAAACCCACGAGGGCGCGTACATTGACGTTGTCGGTCAGGGAAGCTGGTACAAAACCGATTATGACAGCACCCATGACGCCAGTCAGAATGGCTATGGTGCCGCACTGTCAGTGGAAGTGGGTAAGCCATTTGTTCTTTATCAAAATCTCAAAGTAGAACCTCAGGCGCAGATTATTTATCAGTACCTTAATCTCGAGGATTTTAACGACGAGATCAGTTCCGTTTCAGGCGTTTCCATGAGTAACGCACAGGGTCGGACAGGGCTTCGTTTCTTCATGGATAATCCAGACTGGACCCCTTACTTAGCAATTAATGCCGTAAGCGTTATGGGTGATGAAGCAAACGTGCAAATTGCCGATAAACATACACAAGCAGATTTCGGTAAAGACTGGTGGCAGAGTGCAGCGGGCGTCACCGTAAGTCTTGGAGAGAATACCCTCTTGAATGCTGATGTGAGTTACCAGAAAGGTTTTGGTTATGACATCGAGGGATATAGCGCGAATGCAAATGTGAAAGTCTCTTTCTAAGACCACGAGAAAAAGGAGCTGAGCTGTGGCTATACTATTCTTTATGTGAATATATCGCAGAGTGAAGTCACAGCTTTGTCCATCATTCATCAGGGATTTGAAAATGACAGAAAATTCGCTTATCGCAAATATTAGTAGAGTCAAAGGATTTGATTTAAATCTTCTTTTAATCTTTGAAGCCATTTATGTTCACAAGAGCGTATCTAAAGCGGCGGAACTGCTGTGTGTTAGCCCTTCGGCCGTCAGTCAGTCATTGACGAAGTTACGCAGTTTTTTCTCCGATCCCCTTTTTATCCGTGAAGGGAGAGGACTTGTGGCAACCACTATTGCAGAAAATTTGCATAATCAGTTACGTGCAGGTTTCAGGCAGCTACTCGGTAGCCTTGATTATTTCAAGGATACAACGACCCGCAGCAAATTTGTGGTCCACTCAACGCCCTATGCGGCGATGCGCATCTTACCTCATGTGAGCGCTGAGGTTCTAAAAGACGGGCTTAACTGTGAAATAAGCCATATCAGCGCTGATGCACTACTGGATACCATTGAAGATGCGTTGACTTACCGCAAAGCCGATATCGTCTTTGACACTAAGCCTTATTATAATTTTTCCACCGTGGTTGAGCCGTATCTGGTTGAGCAGACTGTTCCTATTTGCCGGGTGGATCATCCACGGTTAAAGAAGACGCTGACATATGAGGAGATGGCGTTTGAAACCTCCAGCTTCCTGAATGCCGGTTCTGAAAACGTCAAACGCACGCAGACGGGGATTATGGAGTATTTAGGCGATCGCAACTTTTTCTTTAGCAGCAGCTCCATTATTGTTAACGCCGCCATTGTAGAAAAATCAGACGTGGTCAGTTTCGTGCCCGCCTGGTTTGCTGAAAAATTTGCGTCCAGCTTCAATATTAAAGTGCTGGAATGCAATTTCACTCTGGAACCGGTCACCATGTATATGACGTACAATAAAGCTTCCTTGAAAAGCCCACACTTTCTCGAGCTTTTGCAAGTTCTTAACAAATTCAAAGAGTTGTGAATCAAAGGGAATAGCCTGCACAACGATTATGGCTATTCCCTTCATAGCACTACAGCCTTCCCCCCTGCTTTACTCTTCAAAAGTTAGCGCATCATTGCTATTTTTTTGAGCAAATCGTTTTTATCTTTTCGTCTGGAAGGATCTTTTAAATAGTTAATGTATAAACTCGTTTTTTTGACATTCAATTTAAATTTATAATTTAACGATTTGATATCAAAAGATGCGTGAAGCTTCAAATAAATATTCAATGGTATAACACAAATAATATCGCTTACCTCGACCATTGCCAGCAGATCAAGATAGTAATGACTGGAGAAAAATACGTTTGCGGTTTGCCCCTCATCCAGTAAGTTATCAAAAAGTGAGGAACACCCTAGCGCCGCCTGTTTTTCATAGGAAAATTCTTTCAGCGAGATCGAGTCCGAAAGCCTCGGGTGATCGTTACGGCAAACAATCGCATAATCTTCCTTAAACAGTCGCTTGAAGAAAATGTCTTCATGTTGAATAGGCTCATAGTCAAAAATAACATCCGCCTTATTGCTCAACAACAAATCGGCCCTTCCCTCTGGCGAAACGGGAAGAGCGGTATGCTCCAGGGGAAAGGAGATGGATTGCTCCATCAACAAATAGGTGACCGGAATAACGGTGGCAGCGATATGCGGCGCGCAGGCAAAGACGAAACGTTGTTTGTCTGTTTCCACATTAGCAGACTGAACGTCTTGCTGGTTATTCAGCATGGCCAGGGACTCGGTATGCAATCGCTTTGCAAATTCTGTCGGTATCAGCGAATTTTTTTCACGGATAAAAAGCACATCGTTATATAAAAGCCGTAGTTTTTTTATGGCCAGGTAGACGCTTGAGTGCGAAATACTCAGCGCAAAAGCTGTCTGGCTCATGCTTTTCGTTTTCATGACTGTATTAAAAATTCGTATGCGGCCTATTTCTGCTTTACTTAATTTATGATGAATCATCTATAATCTTCCATAATCAGTTAGCGTTCATTTGAGAATACTCAATCCTTTATACATCTCGCTAATCACGTCACGTTCTGTGAAAAAACTTTAGTGCTCCAGGTCTGGCGGTCAGATAACTATTTCTGTTACTCCTCTGAACGTCAGTCTTTCCTGCATACAGCGGGCAACCTCTCTCGCACACTCCATACCCTGGCATCGGTAAATATTCATTTGCTGCGTTATATTTTCACTGTCCTGAAGCCTACGGCAACATTAAGGCCAAAGGAGAAACGCCTACCGAATGGCATAACATTCAACTACTTAATTTACATCGCATACAGGGCGTTAATTGTACTACCACGAGTACCAGACAGGGCTCAGCGCCTGGCTATGGGTAAATATCAAGGAGAGTGACAGTGGTATTCAAACGCTGGCGAGACTGATTCGCCCCCGCTGTATGCATTAATGCTTTTCAATCGATTAATTTTCATTGTTTATGAATCTGAATATTTATTCATCCACGGTTAGAGAGACACTTCCTAAAATGAAAGAATGTGGACTAGACAAAAAATCTTTATCTACAATAGTAAAATATTAACGCTTTGATGTCTGCGTTATCACTATTTAGTTTTGCTAAATGACTATTTAGCACTTTTATATAGTGAGCGCGCCAGTATAAATGACTTATGTTTGTCAACTCTACAGCAGAAATCAATCCGGCAGCTGTGTCGGCGCTCACCTTAAACAGTTTCGCCAACAGGGTTAAAACCTGGCCATGCAAAAGCCCCCTGCAGAGAGTATCCACAGGGGACTTTATTGATTCACATCAGTCAGAGGGTACGGATAACAATCTCGTTAAGGCTGATTGTAAACCTTATACAGACACTTTTTACTTCTCCGACGTTGCGAGCATATTCGTTGAAATTAGAAGCGAGATGAACACAGCACCGCCTGAATAATGACCATTATCCTTTCAATTGATTCTGGCGATATTCACCCTGACGCTCCAGCATCCAGCCCGGATATTCCCGCGGCAGCGCGCTGACGGCGTCGAGCTGTTTCAGTTCGTCATCACTCAGGCGAATATTCGTTGCGGCAATGTTGTCATCCAGCTGATCCACGCGTTTGGCTCCGATGATAACGCTGCTCACCACTTTCTGATGCAGCAGCCACGCCAGCGCGATTTGCGCGACTGAAACGCCCTTGCTTTCGGCTATGTTGCGCATCACGTCCACGCAGTCGAACGCGCGCTCTTTTTCCACCGGCGGGAAATCGAATTCCAGACGACGTCCACCCGCCTCGCTCTGGCCGTCACGACCGTATTTACCGCTCAGCAAACCACCCGCCAGCGGGCTCCAGACCATCAGCCCTACGCCTTCGCTTTGCAGCATCGGCACCAGTTCACGTTCCAGATCGCGCCCGGCAATGGTGTAGTACGCCTGTAGCGAGGCAAAACGCGCCAGCCCTAGATGCTCGGAGATCCCCAGCGCTTTCGCAATCTGCCATGCCGCCCAGTTAGAGACACCGATGTAGCGCACATGACCGTGCTGCACCAGATTATCGAGAGCGTAGAGCGTCTCTTCGATCGGCGTTGCCGGATCGAAACCGTGCAGTTGATAGAGATCGATATGATCGAGCTGCATACGACGCAGGCTCTCTTTAACGCTGCTGATGATGTGATAGCGCGAACTGCCGCGTGAGTTAACGCCTGCGGTGCCGGTTTCACCGAACACTTTGGTGGCGACAACGACGTTTTCGCGCGGGATTTTGAGGTTTTTCAGCGCCTGGCCGGTGATCTCCTCCGAGCGCCCTTCTGAATAGACGTTCGCAGTATCAATAAAGTTAATCCCGGCATCCAGCGCACGGCCAACCAGTTTTTCCGCATCGCTCTGCTGAAGCTGGCCGATTTTTCCCCACATGCCACCTTCCCCGCCGAAGGTCATGGTGCCAAGGCAAAGCTCAGAAACAAACAGACCGGTATTGCCCAGTTTTTGATAACGCATATGACGTTCCTCACAATGTTCGTTTGATGGGTGCCGGACAGTTATACCCCGCGCCTGCAAAACGCGAATGTGGCGTTCCTGTTTGTTTCTTGCCCAATCCTCTGAACGTTATCCGCGCGGGGCGTCGCCAAACACTGAATAGTCCGGCAAATTCACCTGCTGATACGGCTCCCAGCCTCCGCCGAGGGCCTTGTAGAGTGCCACCAGATCGAGAGCACTCTGCACCTGCGACTGCGCACGCTGCTGCTGCGCCTGAGCCAGCTGGCGCTGAGCATCCAGCACGTCGATAAAGCTGGCGATCCCCTGACGATAGCTGTCGCTCGCCAGATCGAACGCGTTTTGCAGCGCGTCGATGGTTTTGCCTAAGCCCGCTTCCCGCTGCTGGTCCGTGCGATAGCTCACCAGCGCGTTTTCCACATCGCCGAGCGCGGTGAGTACCGTCTGACGATAGTCGAGCACGGCGGCGCCCTGCTGCGCGCGCGCCACTTTGACGCTCGAAACTAACCGCCCGCCCTGGAAAATCGGGATCGACACCTGCGGACCGACGCTATAGAAATGGCTGCTCCAGTCGGTGAGCCAGTTGGTTTCACTGTTGCGCAGGCCAAACTGGCCGGAAAGCGACACGCTCGGGAACAGCTCGGCGACGGAGACACCAATTTGCGCCGTCGCGGCGTGAAGATTGGCCTCCGCCTCGCGCACGTCCGGGCGGCGACGGGCGAGCGTCGACGGAATACCTGTCGGCACAATGTCTGGCAATGCGGGCAGCGGCTGAACGGAACGCAGCTCACTGTCCAGCGCACCCGGCGGTTTACCCAGCAGAATCGCCAGACCGTTCATTGCCTGACGCTCCTGGGCCTGATATTGCGGCAGTTGCGCTTCCAGATTGCCCAGCTGCGCGCGGGCGTTTTCCACGTCCATCTGCGGTGACAGACCGCCGCGCTGGCGGCTTTCGGTCAGATCGAGCGTTTGCTGTGCGCTCTCAATTTGCGTATTGAGCGTAGCCATCACGCTTTGCGCCCCGCGCAGTTGCAGCCAGGCCCGCGCCACTTCTGCTTCCAGTGAGACCAGGGCGTCGTTGCGCTGTTCGATAGCCGCACGCTGCTGGGCTTCGGCACCTTCCACCTGACGGCGCACTTTGCCCCATAGATCGAGTTCCCATTGGGCATCAAAACTTCCCTGATAGAGATTTATCGGCTGGGTGAGCGGCCCCAGCGCCCCTTTCAAATCGGGATCAACGTCATCCAGTTGATCGTAAACGCCGTGCGATTTTAGCTCCCCCTCCAGCCCCAGCTGCTGGCGAGTCGCCTGCAGATTGCCGTTCACAGAGGGATAAAATGCCCCGCCCGCCTGGTTTATCTGTTCGCGGGCACCGGCGATGCGCAGGACGGTTTGCTGCAGCGAGAGGTTTCCGGCAATCGCCCGCTCAACCAGGCTGTCGAGCTGCGCGGAGCCAAACGTTTTCCACCAGCGCGGATTTACCGCACTGCTCTGCGTTTGTGACTTCACGCTCGCATCGCCAGGATCGTTCCATGTCGTAGGCGTCTGCGGTGCGGGCGGCTGGTAATCAGGCCCTACGGCGCACCCCGCTAACAGCAGCATTAAAAACAGGGGGGATAAACGTCTGTACATCATCAATGTGCTCCTGCACTCCCCTCGCTTTTCACCGGCGAGAGCAACAAACAAAACGGGATCAGTATTAGCGCCACCGCGCTCAGGATCGTGAAAACGTCCACGTAGGCCAGGAAGCGCGACTGTTCAATCATGGTCTGGTACATGCGTCCGGTGGCGATATCCAGCGGATTGCCGACCTGAGTAGTGAAATTCTGGATTGCCTGCGCCGACTCCCGCAGCGCCAGCTGGAACTGCTCATTAAAGGGCGACGCATGATAAGCCAGATGCGCGCTGTGCGTCTGCGCACGCTCCGTGATTGCGGCGGTGGAAAGCGAGATCCCAATCGAACCCGCGACGTTACGGAACATGGTGAACAGCGCGGCGGCGTCGGCGTTAAGCCGCCTCGGTATCGAAATAAACGCAATGGTGGTGAGCGGAACAAACAGGAACCCCAGCCCGAACGACTGGGCGCTACGAAACAGCACCAGGGTTTCGAAATCGATATCCGGCGTCAGGGTGCGTGACCAGAAGAACGACACCGCGAGACAGGCAAAACCAAAGGCGATGATCCAGCGCGTCTGCACGACGGGCATCAGCTTTAACACCAGCGGAATGGTCAGGACAATCAGCACCGCACCGGGCGAGAGCACCATCCCCGACCAGGTAGCGGTGTAACCCAAATCCTGCTGGGCAAGCTGTGGGATCACAACCGAACTGCCGTACAAAATCATCGCCATTCCGGCCATTAAGAGGCTGGCAACGGCAAAGTTTTTGTCCTTCATGCAGCGCAGATCGACCACCGGTTTTTTGGCATACAGGAGCCAGTAAATCGCGCCGATGATGCCAATAAGCGTCAGTACCGCAAAGGTGCGGATAAAGTTTGAATAGAACCAGTCGTCATCTTCGCCGCGATCGAGCATCACCTGCAGGCAGCCGAGGCCCAGAGCGATAAGGCCAATCCCGGTCCAGTCGATGCTCAGTTTCTCTTCGGATTTACGCTCCCAGGGCGGATCTTCCAGCAGCTGATAAATCGCCAGTACCGTCACGATCCCAACGGGAATATTGATAAAAAAGACCCAGCGCCAGGAGTAGTTATCAGTGATCCAGCCGCCAAGCGTCGGCCCCAGCACCGGGGCGACGATGATCGCAATCGACGACAGGCCAAAGGCTTTGCCGCGATCCTCGGGTTTGAAGTAATCGAGCAGCACCGACTGCTGCGTCGGCTGAAGGCCGCCACCAAAAAAGCCCTGCATTATGCGAAACAGAATGATTTGCCACAGCTCGGTCGCGATGCCACACAGAAAGGAGCAGATGGTGAACATCACGATACAGATCAGAAAGAACTGCTTGCGCCCAAACACCCGGCTCAGAAACGCGGAGATGGGCAGCACAATACCGTTGGCAACCAGATAGCTGGTGAGCACCCAGGTCGACTCGTCGTAGCTTGCCGAGAGCGAGCCTGCCACATGCGGCAGCGCCACGTTAACGATGGTGGTATCAAGGATCTCCATAAACACCGCGAGCGTGACCACAATCGCCACCGCCCAGGGATTACTGGCGGGCCGCCAGTTGTCGTGGCTGTGATCCGTCATTCCAGCGTGACCTTCGGCTCAACGGAAAGGCCCAGCGGCAGAGGCATGTTCGGGTCCAGCCCTTTGTCGATCACGATTTTCACCGGAACACGCTGCACGATTTTCACAAAGTTGCCGGTAGCGTTTTCCGCCGGGAAGGCCGAGAAACGTGCGCCGCTCCCCTGCTGAATACTGTCGATATGCCCTTCCAGCTTCATATCCGGCCAGGCATCCACGGTGATCGCCACTTTATTGCCCGGACGCATACGCTCAAGCTGCGACTCTTTGAAGTTCGCCACCACCCAGATATCCGGTGAGACCAGCGAAAAGAGCGCCGTTCCGGCCTGCACCAGGGTACCCGGCTGGACGTTACGTTTGGTGACAAACCCATCAAACGGGGCGCGCACTTCGGTGTAAGAGAGATTCAGCGTGGCGGTTTCGAGCTGAGCTTTCGCCTGATCGACCTGACGTTCACGCGCTTCGACGTTGGTTTCCTGCTGGCGGATCTGGAGCTGGACCTGCTCCGCCACTTCCAGCTGTGCCTGGGCGCTGGCCAGACCGGCCTGAGCGCTGCGCAGCTGGGCGTTTGCAGAATCAATGCTTTGTTGCGTGGTGGCTCGCGGATCGACACCGCGCTGACGGCGGTATTCAGCCTGCGCATTCGCCATATCCGCCTGTGCTTTCAGCACCTGCGCTTTCGCTTCGTCCCGCTGGGCCGGATATTGCACTTTTGAGAGCGCCAGCTGGGCCTGTGCCTGGTGCAACTGCGCCACGGCCAGCCCTAACTGCGCCTGCGCCTGATCGCGCTGAGCGGTGGTGTCACGCGGATCGATAACGACCAGCAGATCGCCCTTTTTCACCCGCTGATTATCACGCACGCGCAGTTCGGTAACGTAGCCCGCCGCTTTCGGAGCAATAGTCACCACGTCTGCATCGGTAAACGCATCGTCGGTGGTCTCTTCATTTCGGGTCAGAAGCCACCACACCAGCGCCACGATAACCATGATGACCACCACTATCCCAAGGATAATGAGGGGCTTTTTACCCGGGCGTTTGCGCTCGCTTTTTTCGTTTTGATCTGCGCTTTCGTTTTGTTCAGCGTTTTCGTTTGTCTCTGCCATATGCCAACAACGTTCCTGTCAGTGAACGGCATCACAGTTATGCCGTTCACTAAAGTTAGGACGTTGCTATACATTTGCCAGGAAAAGCTGACAATTAGCGCACTATATGAGAAGGAATAATCCGAAACCGACCGCGGCCGCCCACACCAGCATTGGCAGGGACCAGAGATGGAATCGCCACCAGATCCGGCGGTTATTTGCCATACGCAGCGCAATCAGATTGGCGAGCGATCCCGGCAGCAGGCCGAAACCGCCGACGTTAACAGCCCAGGCCAGCAGCACCGTTGGCGGTACGTAGTTGATGAGCAGAATGGTCGAGGGGACATTGCTGATAAATTGCGATAACCCGATGGCCGTCAGCCACAGGCCGAGCGGCGAGAGTCCGCTCACGCTGTGCAGCGTGCCCTGCAATACCGGCAGCTGGATCAGCAGATGCACATCGATAAACATCGCCATAAAGACCAGCAGCAGCGTCCAGTCGACGCTGATCAGCACCCGCCGCGCCAGCAGCAGGAAGCCGCCCGCCACCAGAAGAGCGCCCCAGAGGGCATATTTAAGTTCGAGGGCCGTCAGGAAAATGATGTACAGGGCGAGACACCCCCACACCAGCCGCGCATTCCACGGTGAGGCCTGGGTGCCACTGTGATAGCGAAGCGGTTTCGCCGGAAAAGCAAACCAGCAGACCACCAGCAGAGAGAGCATCATCACCAGCGCGAGCGGCGCCATTTGCCAGGTGAAGGCCGCAAAGGACAATCCGGAACGTCCCCACAGCAAAATATTTTGCGGATTGCCAATTGGCGTCAGTAACGATCCGGCGTTAACCGCCAGCGCTTCAAAGATGATCAGCCGGTTAACCGGGATCTCGCACAGCTTGCGTAACGTCAGGGTCAGCGGCACGACAATAAACAGCGCCACATCGTTAGTCAGGAACGTCGACAGCAGCGCCGCCGCCAGCACCATAAACAGCGACAGTTTGCGCTCGGTGGCAAAGCGGCGCACCATTTTGCGACCGATGACGTCAAAGTAGCCGCTCTGCTCCACCCCTTTGGTCAACATCATCAACCCGCTCAGGGTAATAATGGTGTGCCAGTCGATAGCCGCCGGCCAGGACGCAGGCGCAAAGGGAACGAAAAAGCTCAGACCAAGGCCAATCAATAACAGAAGATGGAAAAAGCGATCGCGGGCGAGTGCCCGCAGTCCAGGAATGGTCATTCAGCAGGGGACCCAAATTTACGCGTGAACTCGCGGAATTTCTCAAGCGTTTCTTCGCTGACGTGGTGTTCAATCCCTTCCGAATCGCGGCGCGCCGTGTCTTCGCTCACGCCGAGCACCAGTAAAAAGTTTTCAACGATCTGATGGCGCTCCCGGCTCTCCTGAGCCAGTTTCTCCCCTTCTGGCGTCAGAAACACGCCGCGCCACGGGATCATTTCGATCAGCCCAACCGAGGCCAGACGTTTTAACATTTTGGCAACCGTAGGCTGTGACACCCCAAGCCTCGCAGCCATGTCCACCTGACGCGCTTCACCGACCTCACGAAAGAGATCGGAAATCAGCTCGACGTAGTCATCAATCAGCTCGCGACGGTGCGCCTCACGCACCTGACGAAACCCTTCAACATGCTCTTCAACATTCACCAGTTGCGTCTTTTTTTTTGTAATGGGCTTACCTGCGCGACGGTTCATTGTCCTTCCTCAGTGGGTGACGCCCCTGGCGTCATATATCTTGAGCGCACAGTGTAAACGATCCCTCTACAAGCACAAAAAATTAACGAATTAGCCATAGCTATACAATATAGCCTGTGCTATATCTGTATGTAATGCAGTCACCCTTCACGGATCGAAGGGATCAGAAATCAGGAGGTCACATGAACGAATTCAAGAGGTGTATGAAAGTGTTTAACCACTCTCCCTTTAAAGTACGCTTGATGCTGTTGAACATGCTGTGCGATATGTTTAACGGTAAATCAGAGCAAAACGATAAACCGTCCCACTAAGCGGCGTCGCGGTACGCCGCTTCATTTTTCCGTCATACTTTCCGCGCAAACTGCCCTGTTAGCCCTCAATTCCCGATCTTTTTTACGGATTTGTAATCCCTCTCGCAAAACATCTTCTTAGCAACTGTTGACCTGAATGCCGACTGGCTCTATCTTCTTGCAGCCCTGCACCATTTGCGGCTCGCTGAAGCGGACCCTCATTCCCTCTCCACGCACTGTCAGGCAGGCTTTGACCCTCGACGCCAGGGTGAGCACATGGCGTTTTCATGATAGTGACCTATGAATTTAACCCTGAAAGAAACATTTATTACCCGCAGTCGGGCCTTAAGCCCGTGGACGGGATTCTACTTTCTGCAATCGCTGCTCATTAACTTTGCGCTGGGCTATCCCTTTAGCCTGCTCTACGCCGTCGCTTTTACCTGTCTGCTCCATTTGATGTGGCGCAGCGCGCCGCGTGCGCAAAAAGTGGTGGTCGGGATCTGTTCGGTCGTCGCGGCGATGTACTACCCGTTTGGTCAGGCGTACGGCGCCCCCAACTTCAATACCCTGCTGGCGCTGCACTCCACCAATATGGAAGAGTCCACGGAGATCCTGACGATCTTCCCGTGGTACAGCTACGTCATCGGCCTGTTTATTTTCGCTCTTGGGGTGATTGCCGTTCGCCGCAAGCCGCAGGAGAAAAAGCCGTGGAGCATGATTGAAAACCTGTGCCTGGTTATCGGCGTGGCGACCTTTTTTGTCGCGCCGGTGCAAAACCTGGCGTGGGGTGGCGTGTTCAAGCTAAAAGACACCGGCTATCCGGTTTTCCGCTTCGTCAAAGATATTGTGGTGAACAATAAAGAAGTGCTCGATGAGCAGACGCGTATGGCGGAGCTGTCGAACATGAAAGACACCTGGAACGTGCTGGCGGTCAAACCGAAATATCACACCTACGTGGTGGTGATTGGCGAGAGCGCGCGCCGCGATGCGCTGGGCGCATTCGGCGGGCACTGGGATAACACGCCGTTTGCCAGCTCGGTAAACGGCACCCTGTTTACCGATTATGTCGCGGCAAGCGGCTCGACGCAGAAATCGCTCGGCCTGACGCTCAGCCGTGTGGTCGATGGCAAACCGCAGTATCAGGATAATTTCGTGACTCTGGCCAACCGCGCCGGTTTCCAGACCTGGTGGTTCTCCAATCAGGGGCAGATCGGTGAATACGACACGGCCATCGCCAGCATTGCCAAACGTGCGGACGAAGCGCAGTTCCTGAAGAGCGGAGATTTTGAGGCCGATAAAAATACCAAAGACGAAGCCTTACTGAAGATGACGTCTCAGGTCTTCGCCAGCCAGCGCACCCAGCCGCAGCTGATCGTTCTGCATCTGATGGGCTCGCATCCGCAGGCTTGCGATCGTACCCAGGGGAAATACGCGGAATTCGTGCAGTCGAAAGAGACGTCGTGCTATCTCTACACCATGACGCAAACCGACGATCTGCTGAGTAAACTCTATACCCAGCTGCGCAACACGGGCGACAGTTTCTCGATGGTCTACTTCTCGGATCACGGTCTGGCGTTTAAAGAACGCGGCAAAGAGGTGCAGTATCTGGCCCATGACGATAAGTTCCAGCAGAACTTCCAGGTGCCGTTTATGGTGCTCTCCAGCGATGACAAAACTCATCGCATCATCAAAGCACGCCGTTCAGCCAATGATTTCCTGAAATTCTTCTCACAATGGACGGGGATTTCGGCAAAAGAGATCGCTAACAGCTATTCGTTCATTTCAAACAAGAAAGCGCCGCCGGTGTATATTACCAACTTCAAGTTACAGAAAGTGGAGTATACCCATCTGGGCACGGATGTTTTTGAGGTGAAAAGCAGGTAAGCTGGCGTCGGTCTGGCGCCCTCTTCCACTGGAAGAGGGCAAAAAAAAATCCGCCACATTGGGCGGATTTTTTACTGGCTCACCGAAGTGATTAGAAGCGGTAACCCACGCCTGCGATCCAGGTGCCAACGTCAACGTTGCGGATACGGCTCTGCTCATAGGAGAAGTCCAGAGCAACGTTTTCGATTGGGTTGAACTGCATACCTGCGCCGTAAGAGAAACCGTAGTCGCTGGTAGAAGCAGTGCGGTTCAGACTTTCGTTTTCAGTCTGCTGGAATTTACCGTAGCCAACACCTACAACACCGTAGATGCTTGCCCAGTCATTCAGGCGGAAAGCAGGACCAGCGGTAACACCGTAGTACTGAGCTTTGTTATAAGCGCCATCTTCAGAACGATCTTTCTCGGTGTAAGTGAAAGAACCGATCACGCCCAGCGGATTGTTGTCCTGCTCGTAGCGGTACTTCAGGTTGAAGCCGTTAGCTTTGTTTACTACGCCCTGCATATCGCTCTGAGCGTAACCACCGGTAACAGTGGAAGTAGCAGCTACAGCGGTACCTGCGGAAACAGCCAGAACAGCGGCCAGTGCTGAAAGACATGCAATTTTTTTCATAACCACCTCAAATGTGCTTCAAGTAAATCCGTAAGTTTTAAATATATCAAAAAATCTTGTGAAACTCTTTGTGATTCGTGTTGTCTAACCGATCCTTTGATGTAACAGAACATTTCAAAGGTCAGCTATCTTGTTCAAAAAACACTGAATTTCCACATTTATACGCTGATTTTGCGCGTCAACGCCATTACATTCATCCAGATTAATCCTAATCTGTTGGCTTATTAATCCATCAATAGTGGCTCATTCTACGGATTTCGCGGCATTTTTTTTCAACAAAGTCTCAACCGCTGCCTGATTATTTCAATTACACTGCGACCTTTACTCCCTTTGACATAAATTGACAGGAGAAAGGATGCCTGGGATGTCTCGCAAGGCGCCAGTCTGGTTGCCCATCGTTGTAATACTCATCGCTATGCTGTCCATTCAGAGTGGTGCATCACTGGCAAAATCCCTTTTCCCGGTAGTGGGCGCCCCTGGCGTCACGGCGCTGCGTATTGCGCTGGGTACCTTAATTCTGGTGGTGATCTTCAAACCCTGGCGGCTGAGATTTAAAAAAGAGCAACGCCTGCCGCTGCTCTTTTACGGGCTGTCGCTCGGCGGAATGAACTATCTGTTCTATTTGTCGATCCAGACCGTACCGCTGGGCATCGCGGTAGCGCTGGAGTTCACCGGCCCGCTGGCCGTGGCGCTATTCTCTTCCCGTCGCCCCGTCGATTTTGTCTGGGTGGTGCTGGCCGTGCTGGGCCTGTGGTTCCTGCTGCCGCTGGGACAGAACATCTCTCATGTGGATTTAACCGGTGCCGCGCTGGCGCTCGGTGCGGGAGCCTGCTGGGCGGTCTATATCCTCACCGGGCAGCGTGCGGGTGAAGAGCATGGCCCTGCCACCGTCGCGCTCGGCTCGCTCATCGCTGCGATCATCTTTGTGCCGATTGGGATGGCGCAAGCAACGGAATCCATCTGGCAGTGGTCCATTCTGCCGATAGGTCTGGCGGTCGCCGTTCTCTCCACCGCGTTGCCCTACTCGCTCGAAATGATTGCCCTGACGCGCCTGCCAACCCGCATTTTCGGCACGCTGATGAGCATGGAACCGGCGCTCGCCGCCCTGTCGGGGATGGTTTTCCTGGGAGAAAGCCTGACCTTCACTCAGACGCTGGCGCTGTGCTCGATTATTGCCGCGTCAATGGGATCGACGCTCACCATGCGGCCTGAAACCAAAATCAAGAAAATCGACGTCAATTAATGCTCCCTGTTCTGCATGGTTTTATAGCCATGCAGAATAGAGGCCAACTTACCCCTGGTTTTATTTTCTTACATATTTTGTCATCACGGTGAAATATCCCCTGTCGCCCATGAAAAGAGGGCGTAATTAAGACTCATCCGCATAAAATAAATCATAATCACTTAATATCAATAAGTTACACAATCCCCTTCCCTTTCACTATTAAACCGATAGGCACAGCCATCCCGGCAGAATATAAAAGCGGTGCTATACTTATTTCCGGTAATTACCTGGAACATAAAACATCAAGAGGATATGAGATTATGAGTACCGCTAAACTGGTTAAAACGAAAGCGTCTAATCTGCTTTATACCCGTAACGATGTCTCGGATAGCGATAAGAAAGCAACGATTGAGCTGCTGAATCGCCAGGTGATCCAGTTCATTGACCTGTCGTTGATCACTAAACAGGCCCACTGGAATATGCGCGGCGCCAACTTTATCGCCGTTCATGAAATGCTGGATGGATTCCGGACTGCGTTAGTGACCCACCTGGACACCATGGCTGAACGTGCCGTGCAGCTGGGCGGTGTTGCCCTGGGTACCACTCAGGTGATTAACAGCAAAACGCCACTGAAAAGCTACCCGCTGGATATCCACACCGTTCAGGATCACCTGAAAGAGCTGGCTGACCGTTACGCTATCGTCGCGAACGATGTACGTAAAGCGATTGGCGAAACCAAAGACGAAGACACCGCAGATATCTTAACCGCGGCTTCTCGCGACCTGGATCAATTCCTGTGGTTTATCGAATCTAACATCGAATAATCCATACGAATTATCTATAAAACCCTCGCCGCCCGGTGGGGGTTTTGCACGTTTATGGTGCACACTTTTGCTCTCCCTTTCTGCAAAAGTAAATTAGTTGTAATAATCACCTCACAAAATCGTTAACGAAAGATTGTTTTATCGCCGTTATCTGCGCTTAATAGCCACCCGTCGGCTAAGCAAACCCGACTGCACCAAAACAGCGCTCCGTTTTGGTGCAAAAAAAGCGGTTTGCACCGTTTGCTGTGCAACACATGACATCATCCTCTTTGCAAAACAATGAGTTGCAATGTTGGCACGATTTTTTCATGTTGCCGTTTGTTCTCGCAGGGGATCGCCCCGTGGATATAAAAGGAAATGCTATGAAGTCTGTATTAAAAGTTTCACTGGCTGCACTTACCCTGGCTTTTGCCGTGTCCTCTCACGCTGCAGATAAAAAACTCATCGTCGCAACCGACACCGCCTTCGTCCCCTTTGAATTCAAACAGGGCGATCAGTATGTTGGTTTTGACGTCGATCTGTGGGCAGCTATCGCGAAGGAACTTAAACTTGATTACACCCTGAAGCCAATGGACTTCAGCGGTATCGTCCCTGCACTGCAAACCAAAAACGTTGACGTTGCGCTGGCGGGTATCACCATCACTGACGCACGTAAAAAAGCGATCGACTTCTCTGACGGCTACTACAAAAGCGGCCTGCTGGTGATGGTTAAGGCTGATAACAACGACGTGAAAAGCGTAAAAGATCTCGACGGCAAAGTGGTTGCAGTGAAAAGCGGCACCGGCTCTGTTGATTACGCGAAAGCCAACATCAAATCCAAAGACCTGCGTCAGTTCCCGAACATCGATAATGCTTACATGGAACTGGGCACCAACCGCGCTGACGCGGTACTGCACGACACACCAAACATCCTGTACTTCATCAAAACTGCGGGCAACGGCAAATTCAAAGCGGTTGGCGAGTCTTTAGAAGCACAGCAGTACGGTATCGCCTTCCCGAAAGGCAGCGACGATCTGCGTACCAAAGTGAACGGCGCGCTGAAAACCCTGCGTGAGAACGGCACCTACAACGAAATCTACAAAAAATGGTTCGGCACTGAGCCAAAATAATTATTCTTAAAAGAAGAAGTACGCTCGGGGGCGACCTTTCGCCCCTGCTTTTTAGAACCACGGTAACAGGAAATTATCATGCAGTTTGACTGGAGCGCCATCTGGCCTGCCATTCCTCTCTTGCTTGAAGGCGCCAAAATGACCCTGTGGATTTCGGTCCTCGGTCTGGTTGGCGGGTTGTTTATCGGCCTCGTGGCTGGTTTCGCTCGCACCTACGGCGGCTGGATTGCAAACCACATCGCACTGGTTTTCATCGAAGTGATCCGCGGAACGCCTATCGTCGTCCAGGTCATGTTTATCTACTTCGCCCTACCAATGGCTTTCACCGATCTGCGCATTGATCCCTTCAGCGCCGCCGTGGTGACCATTATGATCAACTCCGGCGCCTACATCGCGGAAATCACGCGCGGCGCGGTACTGTCGATTCATAAAGGCTTTAGCGAAGCGGGTCTGGCGCTGGGGCTGTCTCGTCGCGAAACCATCCGCCACGTGATCCTGCCGCTGGCGCTGCGCCGTATGCTGCCGCCGCTCGGTAACCAGTGGATCATCAGTATTAAAGACACCTCGCTGTTTATCGTAATTGGCGTGGCCGAGTTGACCCGTCAGGGCCAGGAGATCATTGCCGGTAACTTCCGCGCACTGGAAATCTGGAGTGCCGTGGCCGTTGTTTACCTGATTATTACGCTGCTGCTGAGCTTTGTTCTGCGTCGCCTTGAAAGAAGGATGAAAATCCTGTGATTGAATTTAAAAACGTCTCCAAGCATTTTGGGCCAACCCAGGTGCTGCATAACATCGATCTGGACATCAAACAGGGCGAAGTTGTCGTCATTATCGGGCCGTCAGGTTCCGGTAAATCGACGCTGCTGCGCTGCATCAACAAGCTTGAAGAGATCACCAGCGGCGATCTGATCGTTGATGGCCTGAAGGTCAACGACCCGAAAGTGGACGAGCGTCTGATTCGCCAGGAAGCGGGTATGGTGTTCCAGCAGTTCTACCTGTTCCCGCACCTGACGGCGCTGGAAAACGTGATGTTTGGTCCACAGCGCGTGCGCGGTGCCAACAAAGCGGCGGCTGAAAAGCTGGCAAAAGAGCTGCTGGCGAAAGTCGGCCTTGCCGAGCGTGCTCACCACTATCCGTCCGAGCTTTCCGGCGGCCAGCAGCAGCGTGTGGCTATCGCCCGTGCGCTGGCAGTGAAACCGAAAATGATGCTGTTCGATGAGCCAACCTCCGCGCTCGACCCGGAACTGCGTCACGAAGTATTGAAGGTTATGCAGGATCTGGCGGAAGAAGGGATGACAATGGTCATCGTGACCCACGAAATCGGCTTTGCCGAGAAAGTGGCGTCCCGGCTGATTTTCATTGATAAAGGGCGTATTGCGGAAGACGGTAATCCGCAAGAGCTGATTGCTAATCCGCCTAGCCAGCGCCTGCAGGAATTCTTGCAGCACGTGTCGTAATCATCGCCGTTGCCTCACCAGCCGGGCCGCTCTGTCGCCCGGCTTTTTTATGCCGGATTGTTCCCAAAAACTTCTCTCCCCCACCTGCCATCTATACTTATCATTTTGCTGAACATTTTCTTCATCGGAGGAAGCCGTGCCGTGGATCCTGCTGCTTTTGCTTTGCCTGTTCGGTGCACCCGCTCAGGCTGTCACCCTCCCGGGCGTTACCTCAGGCGCGTCTGCCTCCCAGTCGAACACGCCTGCTGCGGAGCCGGACGTTGAGCAAAAGAAAGCTGCCTATGGCGCGCTGGCCGACGTGCTGGAGAATGATACGTCGCGCAAAGAACTGATCGACCAGCTGCGCACCGTCGCGAAAACGCCGCCGCAGGAGCCGGTCCCCAGCATTACGCCACCTGAAGTGACAAGCGAAAAAACCGTGCTGGAGAATGTGACTGACGTCAGCCGGCACTACGGCGAAGCCCTCTCCGCCCGCTTCGCACAGCTCTACCGCAACCTGATTGGCTCCCCGCACAAACCCTTTAATCCCCAAACTTTCAGCAACGCCGCCAGCCACTTCCTGATGCTGGCCGGGGCGATCTTCGCTTTTTACTGGCTGGCGCGGCTGTGCGCGTGGCCGCTCTACCGCAAAATGGGAGAGTGGGGACGCAGAAAAAATCGTGAGAAAAGCAGCTGGCTTCACTTGCCGCTCATGATTGCAGGCGCGTTCGTCATTGATTTACTGATTCTGGCCCTGACGCTGTTTGTGGGCCAGGTACTGAGCGATAACCTAAATGCCGGAAGTCAAACCATCGCCTTCCAGCAAAGCCTGTTCCTCAATGCCTTCGCCCTAATCGAGTTCTTTAAAGCTCTGTTACGCCTGATATTTAGCCCGCGCGTGCCGGATTTACGCCCGTTCACCGTCAATGACGAAAGCGCCAAATACTGGGCGCTACGCCTGAGCATCCTAAGCGGTCTGATAGGCTACGGCCTGCTGGTCGCGGTACCCATCATCTCGAATCAGGTCAATGTGCAAATTGGCGCCCTGGCAAACGTGCTGATTATGCTCGGGATTACCGTCTGGGCGCTGTATCTGATTTTTCATAATAAAAAGGCGATTACCAACGGGCTTTTGCATCTGGCAGACCGCTCGCTCTCATTCTTCAGCCTGTTTATCCGCGCGTTCGCGCTGGTGTGGCACTGGCTGGCAAGCGCCTATTTCATCGTACTGTGCTTCTTCTCCCTGTTCGATCCGGGTAACAGCCTGAAATTTATGATGGGCGCCACCTTCCACAGCCTGGCGATTATCGGCATCGCGGCCTTTGTCTCCGGCCTGCTTTCACGCTGGATTTCAAAAACCATCACCCTGTCCCCGCAGGTACAGCGAAATTATCCCGAACTGCAAAAACGGGTGAATGGCTGGATCTCCGCCTCCCTTAAAGTGGCGCGGATCCTGACCGTCTGCATCGCCGTGATGCTTCTGCTCAGCGCCTGGAGTCTGTTTGATTTCTGGAACTGGATGCACAACGGCGCGGGCGAAAAAACCGTGGATATTTTAATTCGCATCGCGCTGATTCTGTTCTTCTCGGCTATCGGCTGGACGCTGCTCGCCAGCCTGATTGAAAACCGGCTGGTGTCCGATATTCACGGCCGCCCGCTCCCCAGCGCTCGCGCACGCACGCTGTTGACCCTGTTTCGCAACGCACTGGCGGTGATCATCAGTACCATCACCATCATGATTGTGCTCTCTGAAATCGGCGTGAATATCGCTCCGCTGCTGGCAGGTGCCGGTGCGCTGGGTCTGGCGATCTCCTTCGGGTCGCAAACCCTGGTGAAAGATATTATTACCGGGATCTTTATTCAGTTTGAGAACGGGATGAATACGGGCGATCTGGTCACAATTGGGCCGTTAACCGGCACCGTCGAGCGGATGTCGATTCGTTCGGTCGGCGTGCGCCAGGACACCGGCGCGTACCACATCATTCCGTGGTCATCGATTACCACCTTCGCCAACTTTGTGCGCGGTATCGGGTCGGTGGTGGCCAATTACGACGTGGATCGGCATGAGGATGCGGATAAAGCGAAACAGGCGCTGAAATCGGCGGTTGAAGAGCTTATGGAGATGGACGATATTCGCGGGCTGGTGATCGGTGAGCCGTCGTTTGCCGGGATTGTCGGGCTGACGAATACCGCCTTTACCCTGCGCGTTTCGTTCACCACCCAGCCGCTCAAGCAGTGGACGGTGCGGTTTGCCCTCGACAGCATGGTGAAGAAACACTTCGATATCGCCGACGTGCGACCGCCGGTGCAAACCTACCAGGTGCTCCCCGCGCCGGTGTCGCCACCGCCGCCGCAGGAGCCAACCCTGTAGGCCCGGTCAGCCAAGCGCCACCGGGCAACAGGCATCAGAATGGTCGGCGGCGTTTCGCGTCATCCATAAAGGACCAGGCGATAAAGCGGCTCTGCTTCTGTCCCTGGGCCATCTCTTTTTTCACCACTTTTACCGCGCCGACGTCTGTCAGTGCACGGTAGAGCGGCGGCAGGTTATCGCCGCGAGAGACCAGCGTCGTGAACCATTTTACCTGACGGCCAAACTGCTTACTTTCGGCGATCATTTTCTCGATAAAGGCCACTTCGCCCCCTTCGCACCACAGCTCGTGCTGCTGGCCGCCGAAGTTAAGCGCACCCTCTTCCGCCTGTCCGAGATTGCGGCGCTTGCGCTCGCTACCGGCGCGGGCGGTGGCTGCCGAATCGTGGAACGGCGGATTACACATTGTGGCATCGTAGTTTTCATTCTTATGAATGATGCCGTTGAAAATCATGGAGGCATCTTTCTGGCGACGCAAACGGATGGCGCGGGTTAAGCCCTCGTTACCATTGATGATCGCCTGGGCGCTGGCAAAGGCTTCCGGCCCCGTTTCGCTGCCCGTAAAACGCCAGCCGTACTCATGTGCGCCAATTAGCGGGTAAATCAAGTTCGCGCCGGTTCCGATATCTAACACCGTCGCCTGTTTCGGGATCTCACCGCCATTGCCTTCCGCCAGCAAATCGGCGAGATGGTGGATATAATCCGCGCGTCCTGGCACCGGTGGGCAGAGAAAACCTTCCGGAATATCCCACTGCGCAACGCCATAAAAATGGGCCAAAAGCGCCTTATTCAGCGCCTTTACCGCCAGCGGGTCGGCAAAATTAACTGAGGGTTCACCCGCTGGGGTCTGCACGATAAATTCCTGCAGTTGAGGGCAGCTTTGACACAGGGCATTCATGTCGTAGCGGCTACGATGGCGGTTACGCGGGTGTAATCCCGGCTTTTGGGCAGTCATGGCATTCTCCTTTTCACAGCGGCGTAAGATACCCTCTGATGACCCAACGGTAAATAACTCTCTTTCTGGCACAACAAATCGCCAAAAATCAGCAACCTGTATGTCTATGATCTGTCAATAATTTGTCAATTTATATCGTTCAAAAAATAAGCAGATCACCATCAAATTTTTGCGCTAAATCACACTCCGTATCCTTCTAAACTTAATCTGAATCACCCATTGTCATTCAGACTCAGAGGATGTGATTATGAAAAAATATCTGACACTCATCGTTGTTGCCGGAGCCCTCGCAACCGCCTCGCTTCCCGCCTGGTCCGTTCAGCCGCTCACAACCGATAGCGATACCAGCCAGCTACGTCCTGCAGGGACAGTCTCCGCAACCGGCGCCGCGAATCTTGACGATCTTCAGCATAAGCTGGCTGAGAAAGCCCGCCAGGAAGGGGCTAAAGGGTTCGTTGTGGAATCCGCCAGCGGCGACAATCGTATGTTTGGCACAGCAACCATCTACAAATAGTCTCCCCGCCATCGAACTGCATCTGTTTAAAAAGATGCAGTTCTCTTTTCGCTTGTCTTGACTGTACGTTTTTTAACCCCATATTCATTCTATGAAGGTTTATCTTCCATCAGGAGAGAGCTATGGCTTCCGGTTGGGCAAATGACGATGCCGTGAACGAGCAGATCAACAGTACAATTGAAGATGCTGTCGCACGCGTTCGCGGTGAGATACCGCAGGGTGAAAGTCTTTATGAGTGTGAGGAGTGCGGGGAGATCATTCCCGAGGCGCGGCGTAAAGCCATGCCCGGCGTAAGGCTGTGCATCGCATGCCAGCAGAGTAAAGATTCAAAAAACACTTCACATTCAGGATATAATCGCAGAGGATCGAAAGACAGCCAGCTACGTTGACTCTTCTTTACCTTAAACGAAGCCGTAAGCGGTTACCTTTACGCTCACGGTTTTTTAAAGACCGCGTGGCAAAACGTGCCCTCTTTACCCCCTCTGTAAAGCGCAACGACAAGAACTGTAAAACGCTGCTCTGAATTTATTAATAATCAATAAGTTATTTGTCATTCAATTTTTTTGAGCAATGCTGTCAATTCTCTTCGATTTTATCTTTCGCAAAAAAACGTGATACTTATCACATCGACGGAACATCGTCCCCTTAACAGAATAACCTGCGAGAGATTAATTATGAAAACCATCAAATATGCTGTTGCCGCTGTTGCCCTGTCTGCTCTGTCATTTGGCGCGTTCGCTGCGGAATCTGTGACTTCTGCTCAGGCGCAGAACATGAATAAAATCGGTGTGGTGAGTGCTGAAGGCGCGACCACGCTGGATGGTCTGGAAGCCAAACTGGCTGAGAAAGCGTCTGCTGCGGGTGCAAGTGGTTACACCATCACTTCTGCTAACACCAACAACAAACTTAGCGGTACTGCGGTTATCTACAAATAACCCAACGAATTATGCTCCACGCTCGCTATACCCTCTGGCGAGTTGCTCCAACCCTCATTGACCCTGTTGTTGTTACCCTTTGTTTGCCCGTCCTCACCGGACGGGCTTTTTTTTGTCTAGAAAAACGCTGCCACGCGTTTAAGCCCAGCCTC
>Ga0153948_1000169_pt1 | contig 34303 bp, 34 predicted proteins | sample TSNJ032MetaG_FD_104696 | JGI IMG/M metagenome (GOLD analysis project Ga0153948, IMG submission 104696) | Attine ant fungus gardens microbial communities from New Jersey, USA - TSNJ032 MetaG | ecosystem: Host-associated > Fungi > Mycelium > Unclassified | place: USA: New Jersey, Wharton State... | reverse complement strand
GCCTGAACCTTGTTCACGGCAACAAGCTTGGTCAGCACATTGCTGATATGAAAATTCACGGTACGCGTAGAAATATTGAGGATCGCCCCGATAATCTCAGCGGTTTTTCCTTCACTCGTCCAACGCAGGATTTCACGCTCACGCGCCGTCAGGCAAACTTCACTGGCACAATTCATTCGCGGCACATTGACCAGTGTGAACATCGACAGATGCAGAAGATTGGTCACCATCTGCAACTGACGCCGCAGCGCTGTGACCTCGGCTGCGTTCAGCGGCTGGCCACTGCGCAGGAATGTCAGCATTCCAAACACGCCCTGAGCAGCCCAGCACGGCTGCGAAATGCCCACCTTCAGTCCATAGCTTTGCAGATCGGCCCATAATTGCGGCGTGTCGGCAAAAAGCTTCGGCGACCAGACCAGCGGGTCGATACTATGCAGACCAAGCCGGACCAGCGGGTCGACCTCGACATATTTCTTGGCGGTATAAAGTTCAGTCCAGCCTTTCGGCATGTCCTCGTGACGCACCCATTTGACCGCCCCATTCAAGGACGGAACCGACATGACATATGAAACATGGTCAAAGCCGATTTCGCGGGCATATTTTTTTACATATTCAAACAGCTTGTCCGCATTATCCGCAGACTGCATGGCATCGCATAACAATTCCCATTTCATTGCTGCCATCCTAATAATGTTTTCAATAACTTACGCACAATACAACTTTTACGCTCACAAAGTTTCGAACGCACAGCCTTAAATAGCATTTTCCTGTAAGCCTCTCCAGAAAGATTGCTTTCAAAAAAGCTGGAACCTTTTGAAAAACGGCCGTTTTTAAACAGGTCTGGCTATGGTCGACGGAAAAGTGCCTAAAATAAAAAAGGCCCCGCATCGCAGGGCCCTCTTCTTTTGGTTGCAACAGTTGTTTCGACTATGCAGCTTCTTCGGCAACATCGCCGGGAATATAATTGAGGATCGGCGCAAGCCAGCGCTCGACGTCGCGAACGCTCATGCCCTTGCGGCTCGCATAATCCTCAACCTGATCACGCTCCACCTTGGCAACACCGAAATAATAGCTTTCCGGATGGCCGATATAGAGGCCCGAAACCGATGAGCCCGGCCACATGGCGTAGCTTTCGGTCAGTTCCACACCGGTCTCAGCCGTGGCATCAAGCAGACGGAACAGCGTGGTCTTTTCGGTGTGGTCTGGCTGGGACGGATAACCCGGGGCCGGACGAATACCCTGATAAGGCTCGCCGATCAGTTCTTCCGGCGTATAGGTTTCATCCGTCGCATAGGCCCAGAATTCGCGGCGCACGCGCTCATGCATCAGTTCTGCGAAGGCTTCGGCAAAACGGTCGGCCAGCGCCTTCACCAGAATGGCGGAGTAATCATCATTGGCGCGCTCGAAACGCTCGGCAATGGCAACTTCGCCAATACCCGCCGTGACGACGAAACCGCCAACATAATCCTGCTTGCCGCTTTCGACCGGCGCCACAAAGTCGGACATGGCGACATTCGGACGCCCGTCGCGCTTGCTGAGCTGCTGGCGCAAGGTGAAGAAGGTCGCAAGTTCCTCTTTCCGGCTTTCGTCGGTGAACAGCCGGATATCGTCGCCCACCGCATTGGCTGGCCAGAAGCCGACCACGGCTTTCGGCGTGAACCATTTTTCGTCGATGATCTTCTTGAGCATCGCCTGCGCATCGGACCAGAGCTGGCGCGCGGCCTCGCCCTGCTTTTCGTCCTCAAGGATCGCCGGATAGCGCCCCTTCATCTCCCAGGTCTGGAAGAATGGCGTCCAGTCGATATAGCGCGCGATTTCGGCCAGATCGTAATCGTCGAAGGTCTTCGTGCCGGTAAAGCTCGGCTTCACCGGAGCAAAGCTGTCCCAGTCGAGCTTGTGCGCATTGGCGCGGGCACGCGCTATCGGCAGGCGCTGCTTTTCCGCTTCACTGCGGGCATGAGCGGCGGCGACCTTTGCATATTCATCACGAACGCCACTGACATAATCGCCCTTGGCTTCCGGCGACAGCAGGCTGGATACGACGCCAACCGCGCGGCTGGCATCAATGACATAAACCGCCTGACCGCGCTCGTAACGCGGATGAATTTTCACCGCGGTATGGACACGGCTTGTCGTCGCCCCGCCGATCAAAAGCGGAATGTCGAAACCTTCGCGTTCCATCTCAGCTGCCACATGCGCCATTTCGTCAAGCGATGGCGTGATGAGGCCGGACAGACCAATGACATCAACCTTTTCGTCACGGGCGACTTGCAGAATCTTCTGCGAAGGCACCATGACGCCGAGATCGATGATCTCGTAATTGTTGCAGGCCAGCACGACACCAACGATATTCTTGCCGATATCGTGCACGTCGCCCTTCACGGTCGCCATCAGCACCTTGCCGGCGCTCTGGCGTTCTTCGCCGCCATTGAGGCGCTTTTCCTCTTCCATGTAAGGCAAGAGGACGGCCACCGCCTGCTTCATCACGCGGGCGGACTTGACCACCTGCGGCAGGAACATCTTGCCCGCGCCGAACAGATCGCCAACCACGTTCATGCCAGCCATCAGCGGGCCTTCGATAACGTGCAGCGCCCGCTCGGCAGATTGGCGCGCCTCTTCCGTATCGGCTTCGATAAATTCGGTGATGCCGTTGACCAGCGCATGGGCAAGGCGCTTTTCCACCGGCCATTCGCGCCAGGCGAGATCCTGTGCCTTGGCTTCCTTCGAACCGGAATCGCGGAAACGTTCGGCGATTTCCAACAGGCGTTCGGTCGCGTCCGAACGGCGGTTCAGCACCACATCTTCGCAGGCCTCGCGCAGTTCCGGATCAATGGCATCATAAACCGCCAGCTGACCGGCATTGACGATGCCCATATCCATGCCCGCCTGAATGGCGTGATAGAGGAACACGGCATGCATCGCCTCGCGCACCGGCTCATTGCCACGGAACGAGAATGACAGGTTCGACACGCCGCCCGAGACATGGACATGCGGCAAGGTCGTCATGATCTGCCGGGTCGCTTCGATGAAGTCGACACCGTAATTATTGTGCTCGTCGATACCCGTCGCCACCGCGAAAATATTCGGATCGAAGATGATGTCTTCCGGCGGGAAACCGACCTGCTCGGTCAGGATCTTGTAGGCGCGGGTACAGATTTCGATCTTGCGCGCTTCAGTATCGGCTTGTCCGGTTTCGTCAAACGCCATGACCACGACCGCCGCACCATAGGCGCGCACGAGCTTGGCATGATGAATGAAGGCTTCCTCGCCTTCCTTCATCGAGATGGAGTTGACCACCGGCTTGCCCTGAACGCATTTCAGGCCAGCCTCGATGACTTCCCATTTGGAGCTGTCGATCATGATCGGCACACGGGCGATATCCGGCTCGGCAGCGATCAGATTGAGGAATTCAACCATCGCCTTTTCGGAATCGATCAGGCCTTCATCCATATTAATGTCGATGATCTGGGCGCCATTGGCCACCTGATCGCGCGCCACATCAAGGGCGGCAGCAAAGTCACCGGCCTTGATCAGCTTGCGGAAGCGGGCGGAGCCGGTCACGTTGGTGCGCTCGCCGACATTGACGAAGGGAATGTCCTCGGTCAGCGTGAAGGGCTCAAGACCCGACAGGCGCATCAGCGGCGCGACCTTGACAGGCTTGCGCGGCGGGTGTTTTGCAACGGCCTCGGCAATTGCGCGGATATGTTCCGGCGTCGAGCCACAGCAGCCGCCGACCACATTGACCATGCCGTCGCGGGCAAAGCCCTCGATCTGGGCGGCCATCGCTTCCGGCGTTTCGTCATACTGGCCAAACTCGTTCGGCAGACCGGCATTCGGATAGGCGCAGATGAATGTGTCGGCGATATTCGACAATTCATCCAAATGGGCGCGCATGGCATTGGCGCCCAGCGCGCAGTTGAGGCCGATGGTGAACGGCTTGGCGTGACGCAACGAGTGCCAGAAAGCCGTTGGCGTCTGGCCCGACAGGGTGCGACCGGAAAGATCGGTGATCGTGCCGGAAATCATCACCGGCAGGAAAATACCCTTCTCCTCGAACACTTGTTCTGAAGCGAAGACGGCAGCCTTCGCATTCAGCGTATCGAAGATGGTTTCGATCAGAATGATGTCGGAACCACCATCGATCAGCCCTCGGATCTGCTCGGCATAGGCGATGCGCAGATCGTCAAAGGTAACGGCACGGAAGCCAGGATTATTGACATCCGGCGACAGCGAGGCGGTGCGGTTTGTCGGTCCAAGCGCGCCCGCGACGAAACGGCGGCGACCGTCCTTCTGCTCGGCGCGCAAGGCAGCACGTCGCGCAAGACGCGCACCGTCGCGGTTCAGCTCATAGACCTGCTCTTCCATGCCGTAGTCGGCCTGGGCAATCGTCGTGGACGAGAATGTGTTGGTTTCGAGAATATCCGCGCCCGCAATAGCGTAAGCGTAGTGGATTTCCTCGATAGCCTTGGGCTGGGTCAGCGTCAGAAGGTCGTTATTGCCCTGAAGCTGGCAATCGCAAGCGCCGAAACGCTCGCCGCGAAAATGCTCTTCATGGAAGCCAAGCCCCTGAATCTGCGTTCCCATCGCGCCGTCGAGGATCAAAATACGCTCGCGCGCTGCTTTCGTCAGCGCAGCCAGCACCTCCGAACCATCCGGCTTTGCAGCCGTTGCACCGAAGAGATCGTCGAGAGAAGACGCCATAAGAGTACCGCCTGTATTCTGATATGCATAATCGCAGAAGGACGCTTAATGACATAAACATATCTTTATGTCAATTATTGATCGGCTTTCAGGGCATGATATGTGCACCCAATAAAGAGGCCCCGAGACAATGCGACCAACCCGGATTTACCTCACCGATCTGTTGCCGGACAGAAAGAAATCGTGACTGCTCAAAGCCACCGCTCCGCCACAATGGACAAGCAAAATTTTCGCACGGATGATTTGCTTTTATGAGGAGCGACCTATGAAAAGGTTTGGTTATTCCCTGTTTGCCGCGTGTCTGTCGCTTGGCATGGGTCTGTCAGCCGCCGCCGGGACGGCCAATGCAGCGCAACCCTCCCTGATGACGGCACCCGCCACCGCGTCGGCACAGACCTTAGCGCCCAATTCGCAAACGGTGCAATATTACGATTATCGTGGCGACCGCCGCTATTGGCGTTATGACCGACCGCGCTATCGGCCCTATTATCGACATGACCGGCGTTACTGGGGCCCGGGCCCGGTTTATCGTCACCGCCCGGCGCCCGTCTATCGCGGCGGCAACCCGCATGTCCGCTGGTGCTACAACCGTTATCGGTCATACCGCGCCTATGACAACACCTTCCAGCCCAATTACGGGCCGCGTCGCCAGTGCTATTCGCCTTATCTATAAGGCCGCAGCAAATGAAGAAAGCCCCGCAATGCGGGGCTTTATCTAAACTGTCTCAAAGTATTTATGGCTGTTCAGGTGACATAAGCACCGATGGAAGCCGCGACCAGCCCGATTGCGACGGCGATCATCACGCCATAAACGCGCGGCTTGTCGAAAAGTACGGCGAAAGCTGAAAACCAGCCCACGACCGCCGCTCCGAGCGCGAAGAGAAAACCCGGCTTGTCGCCATGATAAAGGTTTGCCGCCATCAACCCGCCGATGATCAGCGCGCCGAAAACGATCATTAACCCCGTGGCGTAACGCTCATAATCGTCCATTTAAATTCCTCGGTTCCGATCTCGCGAAAACTGCGACGGAAACTTATATCGACCTGTTTGGCCATTTAAGGGCATGGAATCTCTCATGCCACGATCCTGACCTTCTCGCTCACACAATCATTATTCGTGGCGTTCTTCAACCATTTCGCAGCGCCATTCGCTGCAAATGTTACAACTTATCGTTTCTGACCGCCGTTCAGTCGTAAAATCCATGCTATATTGACCCCATGGAACCGTCTGGAATCACCATTTTTGAAACACCTATCGGCGCGTGCGGCATTGCCTGGCGCGGTGCGAAAGTTATTGGTGTTGAAATCGCCGATACGGACGAGAAAGAAACCCGCTACCGTCTCGGTGAGCGGGTGGGCGAACAGCTTTCCGATGCGCAGGTCGATGTGCCAGCCTTTGTGGCGCAAGCGATTGAAAAAGTGCGTGTGCTTCTCGACGGCGGATCACCGGATTTCTCGCAAACGCCACTGGCGCTCGATTCGCTCCCCGACCTCAACCGGCGGGTTTATGAGATCATTCTTGAATTGAAGGTCGGTGAAACCACCACCTATGGCGCGATTGCGAGACGGCTTGGCGATGTCAGCCTGTCGCAAGCGGTCGGATATGCGCTTGGCAAAAACCCGTTTCCGATCATCGTGCCCTGCCACCGGGTTCTCGGTTCCAACGGCAAGGTGGGCGGGTTCTCGGCGGCTGGCGGAACTGCCACGAAGCTGAAGCTTCTCAATATTGAGCGCGCCAAAATCTCCAGCGAACCCGATCTGTTTGGCGGTCTGCCGCTTCAGGAGCGACCACAAGCGGAATAAGAACTATCCCTTGTCCGTGACAACATCGGCAGAGAAGCGCAATTCGCGCATCGGGCGCACCAGTTGCGTCGTGGCGTCATAGGTCTGATGCTTCTTGAAAGCGAAAAGCGCTTCTTCATCCTTGAACTCGGCATAGACCACGAGATCGATGCGGTCACACATCGGATCGACCCTGGAATTCGGCAGAACTTCGAAGACTTCGGAATACGGGATGGTGGCAAGCTGCTCCAGCCCTTTCCTGACTGTCTCGATATCCTGACCTTCCTTAACGCTGAAAAAAACAATGTGTCGGATCACGCCTCAACTCCCTGTAAGTGACAAGGCGTATCTAGCGCATCAAGACAGCCAAAAAAATGGCAAATAGTTGCGGGTCACCACGCGCCTAATTTCGTTCCTGAGCTGGCGAAAATGGTGGCTTTCGAGAACCGGAGCGCAATGTACTTCCAGCATAGTCCCGAAAAGTTGCAGACTTTTCGGATAGGACTATGCGTCAAAGAAAGATACATGAGCACCGGAAGCGGCGAAAGACGCAATTTGCAGACGCTCAGGGGCGAAATTCAGCCCGCTTTCACGCGACGCCAGGCAAACCCACCCTCTTCCGGCACGGAACCGCGCCCCGGCTGATAGTAACCGGGCGTATCGACCAGACGGTTTTCGCCGAGACGGCCTTGTGCAACCTTGTTCGTCACTTGCAGGCTGTCGAAGCCGGTGCGCAGCATCAGGGCGGCCTGATCGATCAGCACGTCGCCAACAGCGCGCAACTCGCCGGTAAAACCTTCGCGGCGCAAAATCTCGGCCTTGGAATAGGAACGACCGTCATTGAAAGCCGGGAACTGCAAGGCTATCAGCGGCAGGCTGCCCAGATCATTGAGAAGCGGTTCAATCGCTTCGCCCGGCGCAACCGAAACGCCGATCCGGTGATTGGAGGCGCGGCGGCGCTCTTCATCCAATCCGAGCCAGACGGCCAGCGGAATGATGATCGCCGGGGCGTCGCCAGCAGCTTCCAGATCGTCGGCAAAGACATAATCGTCTTCGCGAAAGCCATCGGCAGACCAGAGTTTGGTTTCGTTGATATCGCTCATTTCCGCTCACCTGCTCCCAAATTCTTCAGACTATCCGACAGACCCGACAGGTGGATGCCGCATTCTGTCTTTTCCGATCCCGCCCAGCGTCCGGCACGCTGGTCTTCGCCATCACCAACGGGCCGTGTGCAGGGCATGCAGCCGATGGAACGATAGCCCTGCGCGGTCAGGGGATGCGGCGGCAGATCATGCTTTTCGGCATAGGCCTTGAGATCGGCTGCCTGCAAACGCGCCAGCGGATTGATACGAATGCGCGGGCCAACCGATTCAAACACCGGCAAGCTTTCTCGTGTCGATGCCTGAAACTGCTTGCGGCCCGTCATCCAGGCCCGATAGGGCGCGACGGCACGCGCCATCGGCTCAACCTTGCGGATGAAGCAGCAACGGTCCTTGTCGGTCATCGACAGCGCACCGAACGGATCATCGCTTTTAAGACTGTCCTCAAGCGGCAGGATATCCTGCACATCGGTCAAACCCAACCGGTCCACCAGATCATGACGATAATCGAGCGTCGCCCGAAAATGCTTTCCCGTATCGAGAAACAGAACCGGCGTCGCCGGGTCGATTTCCGAGATCATGTGCAGGAGCACTGCCGATTCCGCCCCGAAGGAAGACACGACCGCGATCTGCCCCTCATAAAGTTCACGCGTGACAAGCGCGATCACTTCCTGCGGGGTAGACGCACCGTGGCTGGCCTCCAGAAGGCGGGCTTCGGCGCTGGCACTTTCTTCAGCATCAAGCTGCACGGCTTATTTCTCCATAAAGCGCGCGTTTGAACGGCTCCATGCCAACGCGGCGATAGGCGGCGAGGAAGGTTTCCTCCGGGCTTTCACGCAAGGCGAGATAGGTATCCACCACCGTTTCGATGGCATCCACCACTTCTTCCGACGAGAAGCCGCGACCGGTAATTTCACCAATGGCCGAATGCTCGTCCGCCGAGCCGCCAAGCGTGATCTGATAGAGTTCCTCACCCTTCTTCTCGACGCCCAGAATGCCGATATGACCGACATGGTGGTGGCCGCAGGCATTGATGCAGCCGGAAATCTTGATCTTGAGATCGCCGATTTCAAGCTGCCGCTGCTGGTCACCGAAGCGCTCGGAAATACGCTGCGCCACCGGAATGGAGCGCGCATTGGCAAGGGCGCAATAATCGAGACCCGGGCAGGCGATGATGTCGGTGATGAGACCGGCATTCGCCGTCACCAGACCATCCGATTGCAGCAGATCGTAGACAGCTGCGAGATCGGCCTTGGCCACATGCGGCAGAACCAGATTCTGCTCGTGGCTGACGCGGATTTCATCGAAGGAATAGGTTTCGGCAATATCCGCCACCAGCTCCATCTGCTCGGCGCTCGCATCGCCTGGAATACCGCCAATGGGCTTCAGCGAAATGGTGACGACCGCATAATCCGGGTTCTTGTGCGGCGTGACATTGCGCGCCACCCAGCTTGCAAATTCCGCATCGGCCTTCTGGGTTACCGCCAGCACTTCCCAGCCTTCCGGCCGTTGCGGTAGGTTCGGCATGCGGAAATAGCTTTCGATGGCGTCGATATCACGCTGCGGCAGCTTCAGCTCGCCGTAACGAATATCTTCCCATTCGGCATCAATCTCGCGAGTCAGTTCTTCGACGCCCGTTTCATGGACGAGAATCTTGATACGCGCCTTATATTTGTTGTCGCGACGGCCATGCAGATTATAGACGCGCACGATGGCCGTCACATAGGTCAGCATGTCCTCGAGGGGCAGGAAGTCACGGATCTTCTTCGCCACCATCGGTGTGCGACCCTGACCGCCGCCAATATAGACGGCCAGCCCCAGATCTCCTGCCTCGTTCTTCTTCAGCTGCAGGCCGATGTCATGCACCTGAATGGCGGCGCGGTCATGCTCTGAACCCACAATGGCGATCTTGAATTTGCGCGGCAGATAGGAAAATTCTGGATGCAGCGACGACCACTGGCGCAGAATTTCTGCAAACGGACGTGGATCGGCCACTTCGTCGGCGGCAGCGCCTGCGAAATGGTCGGCCGTCACGTTGCGAATGCAATTGCCGGAGGTCTGGATGGCGTGCATCTCGACTTCCGCCAGCTCTTCCAGAATGCGCGGCACATCCTTCAGGGCAGGCCAGTTATACTGGATGTTCTGGCGCGTGGTGAAATGGCCGAAGCCACGATCATAGTCGCGCGCAATCGATCCAAGCCGGCGCAGCTGGCGGCTCGACAGCGTGCCATAGGGGATGGCCACGCGCAGCATATAGGCGTGCAATTGCAGATAAAGGCCGTTCATCAGACGCAGCGGCTTGAACTGGTCTTCGGTCAGCTCGCCAGTCAGGCGGCGCTCGACCTGATCCTTGAACTGGGCAACGCGGGCCGCAACAAAATCACGGTCGAATTCATCATAACGGTACATAGTCTAAATCCAGTTCAGAGCATTTCCTGCAAAAGTGGAAACCGGTTTTGCGTCCGGAAATGCGTCAACAGATATTACGAGGCGCGCTTCAAAGCAGGCTTTTCGAGGGGCAAATCGCCGAAGGTCACGATGGTCGGGCCGGACAGGCGGATGCGCTCGCGCAGGCGGATCGGGTAAAGCCCCTCCTCGCGCTCCTCGACATCAATCACATTCACATCGACGACCAGATTGGCTTTCGCTGCAACCTTGCCCGCCTCTTCAAGCGCCGTCACGGCTTCCGCATGGCGGGCGATCAGCGCGCCGTCGATGGTCTCCTGCCACGAACCGTCGGCACCGAACCACACAGCCTGCCCGTCGATCAGCCGGTTTGCAGTGAGAACTTTTACGACCATTTCCAAACTCCAAACTTTTGTTAACCGCGCATCCTGCGGGTTTAGGCTGCGACGGAAACCGGCTTGACGGCCAGCGCTTCGGCTTTGTCGATTGCGGCACCGGCGACGGCATCGCCAATGATCACCATGACCGGGCCGGAAAGTTCCTTGCGGTTTTCCAGATCCGGCAAATCCTTCAGCGTGCCGTGGAACAGGCGCTTGTCCTGTCGGCTCGCGTTCTCCACCACCGCCACCGCAGTATCTTCGTGCAGGCCCGCACCAATCAGGCGCGCAGCAACCGATGCCGCGACCGTGGAGCCCATATAGACGGCAATTGTTGCACCCGAGACGGCGAGCTTCGCCCAGCCCGGCAGCACATCGCCCGTCATGTCATGACCGGTGGTGAACACCAGCGACGAAGCGACACCGCGCAGCGTCAGCGGCAATTCCATATCGGCAGCGGCAGCAAAGGCCGAGGTGATGCCGGGCACGATTTCGAAACCGATGCCAGCAGCACGCAGCGCCGCCATTTCTTCGCCTGCGCGTCCAAACACCAGCGGATCGCCGGATTTCAGCCGCACGACGCGCTTGCCTTCGCGCCCCAGCGAAACCAGCAGGCGGTTGATCTCTTCCTGGCTTTTGGAATGGCAGCCCTTGCGCTTGCCGACGGCAAGCCGCTCGGCGTCACGGCGACCCATGGCAATGACGCCTTCAGGCACCAGCGCATCATGCACGATGACATCGGCTTCCATCAAAGCGCGATGGGCGCGCAGGGTCAGCAGATCTTCAGCACCCGGACCGGCGCCAACCAGCCAGACATATCCGGCTGCATTGTCACGCTGCTCGATCAGATCGCTCGCAGCCTTGTAGGCTTCCACGCGGTCGCCATTTTCAATGGCGCTGGCAACGCGGCCCGAAAAGAACCCGCGCCAGAAACTGCGGCGCGCCAGACCCTTGGGCAGTGCCCGCTCGACCAGCGGCCGCCAGCTTTCGGCAAAATGCGCAAGCTCGCCAAGGCGCGGCGAAAAGGCGGCATCGATACGCGCACGAACCATCTGCGCCAGAACCGGAGCGCTTCCTTCCGAACCAATCGCAATCGTCAGCGGCGCACGGTTGACGATGGCAGGCGTCAGGAAATCGCAAAGTGCTGGACGGTCAACGACATTGACGGGAACCTTCTCGGCCTTGACCACGGCAGCAATGGCGCGATCCTGCGCTTCATCGCCGGTCGCCACGAAAACCAGCTTTGCGCCCTCGACATGTTCCGGCGCAAAAGGTGCAGCAATATGCTCCGCACCATGGCTCGCGATGAAATCGGCCAGATGGTGTTCCGTTTCTTCGGCAATGATGCGAAGACGTGCGGATGTCTGCGCCACGAGGCGCGCCTTGGTCAAAGCTTCCTCGCCGCCGCCAACGACGACAACCACCTCTTCCGACACCCGGAAGAAGGCAGGAAAATCAGCCAGTAAACGCTTTTGCGGTAGAGACACGGCGCGATCCTTGGGAGCATTTCCAGCGAAAGCCGATACCGGTTTCAGTTACGGAAATGCGTCTGGTAAAAAGATGGCGCCATTATCCATGGAGAGCAGGAGATTTATAAGAAACGGGCTTGCGCGTGAAAATCACGGCGAGCATCACTTTTTCTCAAAACGGTCGATTGCGGGATTTTAATTTCCCATAAGGCCAGAAATATATCCCACAATTTTTATAGGGTTTACATAGGCTTATAGATAAGCATCGCTCGTGAAAAAGGCCGGAACGTGTTTCGGCAGGCGGCGCGGCAGCACGGCAATCAGATCGAAACGCAACGACAGACGGGCATGATCGGGCTGGCGTTGCAGCCAGAGATCGGCTGCGGCTTCGATACGGCGCATGGCCTGCGGTGTGACCGCGAGATGCGCGGCTTCCAGGCTGCTGCGCGCCTTGACCTCGACAATGAGCACAAGATTGCCCCGCCGGGCGATCAGATCGATTTCACCGAGCCGCGTTCGATAGCGCCGCGCAACGATCCGAAAGCCTTTCAAAAGAAGTAGTACAGACGCAAAGCGTTCGGCGCTGTGTCCGCGAAAGAAAGCAATGCGCTTTTTCTCGCGGAGGTCTGTCATCGCTGATCCGATTTCAGTTGCATGAGGCGCTGATAGAGAACCGATTTCTGCCCGCCGGTCATGCGCGCGGCCTCGCCTGCAGCCTTGGATGGCGGCAGTTCGTCGGCAAGCGACAGAAGCAGCTTGTCGATATCTTCCTCGCTTTGCGGAATGGTGTTGCCCGTCGGCGGACCGACCAGCAGAACCACTTCACCGCGAATGCGATCTTCACCGTCAAACTCTGCTGCAAGTTCACCCAGCGGCGCGGTGCGAATGGTCTCATAGGCCTTGGTCAGTTCGCGACAAAGCGCGCCCAGACGATCCGGCCCGAACACTTGGGCCATTTCGGCCAGCGTCGCCGCTGTCCGGTTTGGCGATTCATAGAACACCAGCGTCGCATCGATGCCCTTGAGGCTTTCGAGCTTCGTCTGCTTTTGCCCGTGCTTGGATGGCAGGAAGCCGCAGAACATGAAGGCGTCGGTCGGCAGGCCAGAAGCGGCAAGTGCGGCCAGAACCGCGGAAGCACCCGGAATGGGGACGACGCGAATACCCGCCTCGCGTGCTTCGCCAACCAGACGAAAGCCCGGGTCGGAGACAAGCGGCGTGCCCGCATCGGACACCAGCGCAACGCTTTTGCCCGCTGACAGCGCGGCAATCAGCTTCTCGCCGGCTTCGGCGGCATTGTGCTCATGATAGCTGATCGGACGGCGGGAAATGCCGTAACGGTCGAGGAGAACGCGGGTCACACGTGTATCCTCGCAGGCAAGAACATCGGCTGCGGCGAGTGTTTCGATGCCGCGCAGCGTCATGTCGCCAAGATTACCGATCGGCGTCGACACGATATAAAGTGCTGGCTCCAGCGGACGGGCGCGCATGGCTGTGCCACCCACCACATAATCGCGCCGTCCCTCGTCAATATTCTGGGCGCCCATATCTTCAGTCATTGCTTATCCCTCATGCCGCGAGATCCGCGACCAGCGCATCCAGCACCAGCGCACCGTCCGGCGTCGCGCGAATGATGCTGCCGCCCATCGGCTCGATCATGCCCTGGGTGATCAGTTTCGCCAGACGCTTCTGGTCAATGTCATGCCCCGACAGCCGCTTGTAGCGATCCAGATCGATGCCTTCGCGCAGGCGAAGCCCCATCATCAGGAACTCATCGCCCTCCTGCCCGCCATCGAGATATTCTTCCTCGATAATGCCGTGGCCGCGTCGTTCAACCTTGTCGAGCCAGGTTTCCGGATGCTTTTCGGTAATCGTCACCGTGCGAACGTCGTTTTCCACGAAACGCCCATGCGCGCCGGGCCCGATGCCGACATATTGCCCATAACGCCAATAGACGAGATTGTGCTGCGACTCGCGCCCCGGCACCGCATGATTGGAAATCTCATAGGCCGGGAGACCATGTTCTGCCGTCACCCTTTGCGTTTCTTCATAAAGCGCTGCGGCGTGATCCGGCTCCGGCGTGGTCAGCTTTCCAGCCTTCCAGAGATTATAAAACTGCGTGCCTTCCTCGATGGTCAGCTGATAGAGCGAGAGGTGATCGGCAGCCAGTCCGATGGCCTCCTTCAACTCTTCGCGCCAAGCCTCCATGCTCTGGTTCGGGCGCGCATAGATCAGATCGAAAGACAGGCGCGGGAAAATCTCGCGCGCCAGGCGAATAGCCGCCTTCGCTTCCTCAACCGAATGCATGCGCCCGAGACGGCGCAAGTCGGGATCGTTGAGCGCCTGAATGCCGAGCGACACGCGATTGACGCCTGCCGCGCGATAGCCGCGAAAACGATCGGCCTCCACGCTGGTCGGGTTGGCTTCCAGCGTCACTTCGATGTCGGGTGCGACAGACCAATGCGACGCAATATTATCGAGAAGTGCGCCCACGGTTTCGGGCTGCATCAGCGATGGCGTGCCGCCGCCCAGAAAAATGCTGGTGACCGTGCGCGGGCCGGTGCGTTCGCGCAGCGTTTCCATCTCGCGCCGGAAGGCTTCGGAAAACCGCGCCTGATCCACCGGCTTGTGACGGACATGGCTGTTGAAGTCGCAATAAGGGCATTTGGCCAGACAGAACGGCCAATGCACATAAACGCCGAACGCATTTTCCCCGTTCACCCGCGCGATAGGAAACGCACTGGCTGTATCGATCGCCTGCAAAGGGGGAAACAGCTTGTTCATTTCGCGGAAGCCGGCTCCACGTTGAGCGCCTTTTCAGCGAAAAGCTTGAAGGCGCGGGCGCGGTGCGACAGAGCCTCGGCGTCGCCCGGCTTCCAGCCATGCTTCTCGTCGGCGGTCATTTCGCCAAAGGTCTTTTCGTGACCATCCGGCAGAAACACCGGATCATAGCCGAAGCCGGTCGTGCCGCGCGGCGGCCAGATCAGCACGCCTTCCACTTCGCCGCGAAAATATTCCGCTTCGCCGTCCGGCCAGGCAAGGCAGATGACAGAGACGAAACGCGCGCCGCGCTTGTCTGCGGTCGTGGCACCCTTTTCCTGCAAAAGATCTTCGACCTTGCGCATCGCCATGTTGAAATCGCGCGTGCCGTCTTCGGTCTCGGCCAAGTTGGCCGTGTAGACGCCCGGCTCGCCGTCCAGCGCATCGACCATCAGGCCGGAATCGTCAGACAATGCGGGCAGGCCGGTGGCTTCGGCCGCAGCAAGCGCCTTGATATAGGCGTTTTCCTCAAACGTGGTGCCGGTCTCGTCCGGCTCCGGCAGGCCAAGTGCTGCAACAGAGCTGACATCGAAGCCGAACGGGCCGATCAGCCCGTCGAATTCCTTCAGCTTGCCTGCATTATGCGAGGCGACAATCAGCTTGCCTTTTTCCAGCGTTCTCATTTTCAGTTCCATAATTTGGGTTCGGCAATCTCCAGCGAATTGCCGGATGGATCGCGGAAATAAATCGAATGTGCGCCATTGGGCCAATCGAAATCGGCCTCAATGGCGACGCCATGCTTTTCCAGATGTTTCCGCCAGCCCTCGATCTCGGCGCGGCTTGCGGCAAAACATACATGACCCGGCCCCGTCGTGCCATGTGGCGGCACAGGCAGATGGCCGGGCAAAGGCGGCTTCAAGGTTTCTTCCGCCTTGAAGAGCAGCAGAATACCTTCGCCACAGCGGAAGAAAGCGTTGCGCTCGCTGAGCTGGCCCACCGGTTCCAGCCCCATCGTGTTGCGATAGAATTCTACCGCCTCTGCGACGTCGCGAACATAGAGTGCCGTTTCAAGAATACGTGCAGCGCGCATGGATTTTTCCCTCGGTTGCGACGCATCCGATGCGGTTCATCGAGATTCCGGTTATGGCGAGCCGAAAATGGTGGTCTTTGAGACCCGGAGCGGAGTGTACTTAAAGTACATGAGCACCGGAAGCGAAAAAGAACGCCATTTGCAGGCCGCCAGAGCCGGAATAACGCGAACCGTCAGGCGACGGCCATCTTTTGCAGCGACACAAGACGATCGACGCCGCTGCGCGCCAGTTTCATCAGGTTCAGGAACTCTTCTTCCGAGAAAGGCGCGCCTTCGGCAGTGCCCTGAATTTCAACAATGCCGCCAGCGCCGGTCATGACGAAATTGCTGTCGGTCTGGGCGACGGAATCTTCCGCATAGTCCAGATCGAGAACAGGAGCGCCTTCATAGATGCCGCAGGAAATGGCTGCGACATGGTCCTTCAGCACCTTCTCGACCCGTACCATCTGGCGCGCTTCCATCCAGCGCAGGCATTCATGCAAGGCCACCCAGCCGCCGGTGATGGCTGCGGTGCGCGTGCCGCCATCGGCCTGAATGACATCGCAGTCAACCGTGATCTGCACTTCGCCCAGCGCCTGCATGTCCACGACAGCGCGCAAGGATCGTCCGATCAGACGCTGGATTTCCTGCGTGCGTCCGCCCTGCTTGCCAGTGGCGGCTTCGCGGCGCATGCGGTCGCCGGTCGAACGCGGCAGCATGCCGTATTCCGCCGTAACCCAACCCTTGCCGGTGTTGCGCATCCAGCCCGGTACCTTTTCCTCAAGGCTTGCCGTGCACAGAACATGCGTGTCGCCAAATTTGACCAGGCAGGAGCCTTCCGCATGTTTGGAGATGCCGCGCTCGAAAGAGACGGCGCGCATTTCGTCGGCAGCACGCTTGGATGGACGCATATATCAATTTCCTTGATCGAGTTCTTGGGGAGTCAAAGTCTTCCGTGCGGCTTTTTAGGCTCCCCGGGCGCAAATAGAAAGGAATTTTGCGCTTCGCCAGCCCAAAGACATGTCGAGAAGTGTTGAGAGGAATGCCAGTATGGAGCTAAAGCCTTTGACGCTTCGCGCGGCAACCTTATATTTAGGACAAGCAATCAACAGGTTCGCCGCTCTATCATGATCAAATCGCCTGAACATCAGCTTCTGAATTCGCTCGACCAGCGGTCGCGCGAAATTTTCCGGCTGGTCGTCGAGAGCTATCTCAACGATGGCGACCCGGTCGGTTCGCGCAATTTGTCCCGCCTGCTGCCGCATTCGCTCTCACCAGCCACCATTCGCAATGTGATGAGCGAGCTGGAGCATCTGGGGCTGATCTATGCGCCACATGTGTCGGCGGGTCGTCTGCCGACGCAGATCGGCCTGCGCTTTTTCGTCGATGCCTTTATGGAAGTCGGCGATCTGGCGCCGGGCGAACGCTCGTCCATCGAGGCGCAGGTGCGCGCCGCCGGAAACAGCAATTCGGTCGAGAGTGTACTGACCGAGGCAAGCCAGGTCCTGTCTGGCCTGTCGCGTGGCGCAGGTCTCGTGCTCGCCACCAAGACGGAAGGCGCGCTCAAGCATATCGAATTCGTGCGACTGGAGCCGACCCGCGCGCTTGCCGTGCTGGTGATGCAGAATGGCGATGTGGAAAACCGCGTCATCAATCTGCCGGTCGGCATCAGCGCATCGCAACTGGTCGAGGCGTCGAATTTCCTCAACGCCCATATTCACGGCCATACGCTTTCCGAAGCCAAGGCCGAACTGAAGGTGCTGATGGAGGAAACCCGTCAGGAACTGGACCAGCTTTCGCAGGAACTTGTCGAACAGGGCCTCGCCGTCTGGGGCGGCACCGGCTCCGACCAGCCGTCGCGGCTGATCGTGCGTGGTCGCGCCAATCTTCTGGAGAACATTCACGCGCAGGAAGATATCGAGCGTCTGCGCCATCTCTTCGACGATCTGGAAACCAAGGACGGCATGGTCCAGCTTCTGGATCTGGCCGAAACCGGTTCAGGTGTGCGCATTTTCATCGGCTCGGAAAACAAGCTGTTTTCGCTGTCCGGTTCATCGCTGGTGGTCGCGCCCTATCGTGACAGCGAACAGCGGGTCATCGGGGCGCTCGGCGTCATCGGCCCGACCCGCCTCAATTATGCGCGTATCGTTCCGATGGTGGACTATACGGCCCAGATCGTGTCTAGACTTTTGCGGTGAGGTGTCAATCTTACCGGGTCACCAGAAATTAAGCCTTGATTTTAATGGCCTGAAACTCGATATCCGCCCCAGAAGATATTCAAGACGGAAGAAGCATTATGTCTGACGAAAAAAACAAAACCCAGAACCCCGATCTTGAGCAGCGCGACATCAACAATCCTCGGGATCGTGAGGCGCTGAACCGGGCTGCCGCCGATTTCCTGAAAGCGCGCAAGGCGGAAGCCAGCGCCGAAGTTGCGGAAGACGAAGCGGACAATGCGGCTGATGAAACCGCAAACCGGATTCTCGCGCTCGAAGCCGATAACAAGGAACTCAAGGATCAGGTTCTGCGCGTTGCTGCCGAAATGGAAAACCTGCGCAAGCGTACCCAGCGCGACGTGCAGGATGCCCGCACCTATGCGGTGACCAATTTTGCCCGCGACATGCTGTCGGTTTCCGACAATCTGCGCCGCGCCATCGACACCATTCCGGCAGAGATGCTGGAAGCCGACGCCAGCCTGAAGTCTCTGGCCGAAGGCGTGGAAATGACCGAACGCGCCATGTTGCAGGCTCTGGAACGTCACGGTGTCACCAAGCTTGAGCCGGAAGGCCAGAAGTTCGACCCGAATTTCCATCAGGCCATGTTCGAAGTGCCGAACCCGGATCTGCCGAACAACACCGTCGTGCAGGTTGTGCAGGCTGGTTACGCCATTGGTGACCGCGTCCTGCGCCCGGCCATGGTCGGCGTTTCCAAGGGCGGCCCAAAGGCTGCTGCCGAGACCGGCGGCGCGGAAGGCGACAGCTGATAAAGCTGACTTATTGAGATGACAGACAGAGCGGCGGGTTATCCGCCGCTCTTTTTATATCTGCCGTTACGCTTTCAAACAGCCATATTGCCAAGGCGCGCAGAGCAATAGAAAATCGCGTCACATATCTTGCTGGGGGGAGCCGCGTGACCGTCGTACAGTTTCTGAACTTTGCGGGTGTTTTCGTCTTCGCGGCAACAGGCGCGCTTGCCGCCTCGCGGCGACAGCTCGACATTGTCGGCTTCATCTTTCTTGCCAATATCACCGGTATCGGCGGCGGAACGCTGCGCGATCTCATCCTGAGCACGCCTGTTTTCTGGGTTCAGGAGCCGATCTACCTGCTGGCGGGCACACTGGCCGCCTTCGCGGTCTACTTTACCGCCCATATGGTGGAATCACGCTATCGCGTGCTGCTCTGGCTCGATGCCATCGGCATGTCGGCCTATACGGTAATGGGTGCGGCCAAGGGGCTTGCGCTCGGCGTCAGCGCGCCGGTGGCCATCGTCACCGGCATTTTTACAGCCACACTCGGCGGTATCCTGCGCGATATGGTGGCTGGAGAGCCATCGGTGATCATGCGGCGGGAAATCTATATCACGGCGGCACTGGCCGGAGCCTGCCTCTATGTCGGGCTGGCGCGCCTTGGCGTCGACCCGTTCTTTTCGGCAGTGGTCGCGGCGCTGACCAGTTTTACCGTGCGCGGCGGGGCGCTTTATTTCGGCTGGAACCTACCGGTTTATAAGAGCCGTCCCGGCCGCACGGAAGAAGAACTCCAGCGCGACCGGATCATTCGGTCCGAATAGTCAGATTAGATCAGGCCGGCCTGACTTGCAGCGGCCTGAAGGCTGAGCAGCGGACGCGGGCCCATCTGCTGGATGATGAGACCGGCGGCAAGCGAGCCGAGCCGTGCGCAATCTTCCAGCGAGCGGTCCTTGGTATAACCATAGAGGAAGCCAGCCGCATAAAGATCGCCCGCGCCGGTCGTGTCGACCAGTTCGTCGATCTCGATGGCGGGAACGGTCAGCGTCTGATCGGGCGTCACAATGACTGCACCCTTTTCCGAGCGCGTGATGATCGACAGCTTGCAATCCATACGCATTGAGGCAATCGCCGTTTCGAGCGACTTGGTCTGGTAGAGCGACTTGGCTTCGTCCTCATTGGCGAAAACGATATCGACCGTGCGCTTGCGCATCAGGTCGAGGAACTCTTCACGATAACGGTCGACGCAGAACGGATCGGAAAGCGTCATGGCCACTTCATGGCCCGCCTCATGCGCGATCTTCGAAGCCATGACGATGGCTTCCTTGGCGCGCGGCGGATCCCACAGATAGCCTTCGAAATAGGTGACCTTGGCATCGGCAACCTTGGAGGTCTCGACGTCTTCCGGTCCAAGCTCGACGCAGGCGCCGAGGAAAGTATTCATCGAGCGTTCGCCGTCCGGCGTCACGAAAATCATCGAGCGGGCGGTTGGCGAACCCTTTTCCAGCGGACGCGTATCAAAGGCCACGCCCTGCGCGCGGATATCATGCGCGAAGACACGTCCGAGATGGTCAGTCGCCACCTTGCCGAAATAGGCGGAACGTCCGCCGAGGCTGGCAACGCCTGCCGCCGTGTTGCCCGCGCTGCCGCCTGACATTTCGGTCGCCGGACCTGCAATGCGGCTATAAAGCAATTCTGCGCGATCGGCATCGATCAGGTTCATTGCACCTTTGACGATACCGTTGGTTTCGAGGAATGAGTCGTCCGTACGCGAGAGAATATCGACAATGGCATTGCCGATGCAAAGAACGTCGAATGTGGCCATGAGCTCGAAAAGCTCCCCTTTTTTCAATTCTCCAGCCCGCCCTTCATCTGGGCAGGGGGAGGCTTTGGCGCCAGCTATCTATCTTGCACATGATGCGGTGGGATAGATATTCGGGTGCGGGTTTAGCCTTTTGCTCTCTCTTTGGCTACCCCGCCGCGATCCCGCGATGTGGGTAGCCCGGCTTGCGCGGCCCGTTGGCCGTACCTATTTTCATTTCGTCCACAGCCAAAACAGGCTCAAAACGGAAAAAGAATGATCATAGATGCCGCCTTGAAAGCCCTGAACCGTCTGCTGACGCCGGAGTTTCGCTCGGTTTTCTGGAAAACTCTGGGTTTGACGCTTTTGCTGCTGGCCGGCCTCTGGGTCGGTATTCGTCAAATCTTTTTTATCTATGCCTGGCCGTGGATGGAGCAATTGCTACCCGGCATACCCGCATGGGCAGGCTGGCTTGGTATTGTTGCCGCCATCGCGGCGGGGCTTGGACTAGCGCTTGTTCTGGCGCTGATGATCGCGCCCGTTACGGCACTTGTGGCAGGTCTGTTCCTTGATGATGTTGCCGAAGTGGTCGAGCGTACGGATTATCCGAACGATCCGGCAGGCAATGCCCTGCCGCTTGGACGCTCCATCGTGGTTTCGTTGAAATTCCTCGGCGTAGTGATCCTCGGCAACCTTGTGGCTCTCGCCCTGCTGTTTGTGCCGGGCATCAACCTGATCGCCTTTTTCGTCATCAACGCCTATCTGCTCGGGCGCGAATTTTTCGAATTCGCCGCCATGCGCTATCGCACCGAAGCGGAAGCCAAGGCACTCCGCTCCCATTATGGTGTGACCGTCTTTCTGGCAGGCCTGCTGATCGCCGGTTTCATGGCCATTCCGCTGGTCAATCTGTTGACCCCGCTTTTTGCAGCAGCGCTGATGGTACATCTGCACAAGGCCATTTCGCAGCGCGAGGCTGCCAGACCTGTCAGAACTTACGCCTGAGGCGGAAGCGGAATCAGCGCTGCTGGCACATCGCAGGTCTTTTCCGGCGATTTGCAGATATCGGCGATGACGCAATGCTCGCATTCCGGCTTGCGCGCCTTGCAGGTATAGCGCCCGTGCAGGATCAGCCAGTGATGGGCGTGCAGCATATATTCCGCTGGAATGACCCGCACCAATATGGCCTCGACCGCATCCGGCGTCTTGCCCGGCGCCAGACCGATCCGGTTGCCGATGCGCAATATATGCGTGTCCACCGCCATGGTCGGCTGGCCGAATGACATGTTGAGCACAACATTGGCCGTCTTGCGCCCGACACCCGGCAGCTTGACCAGCGCGTCGCGGTCGCCCGGCACCTCACCGCCATGGTCGCGGATCAGCGCTTCCGAAAGCAGAATGACGTTCTTCGCCTTGTTGCGCCAAAGGCCGATGGTGCGAATATAATTGCCAACCTTTTCCTCGCCCAGCGCCAACATTTTCTGCGGCGTGTCGGCGATGGCAAACAGACCGCGCGTTGCTTTGTTCACGCCCGCATCGGTCGCCTGAGCAGACAACACCACCGCCACCAGCAAGGTGAACGCGTTCACATGCTCCAGTTCGCCCTTCGGTTCCGGGCGCTGCACGGAGAAACGGCGGAAGATTTCGTGAATCTCGTCAGCCGTATAAAGCGTACCGGCCACGCGGCGCGGGCGGCGAACGGCAGAGCTCGCTGCCGGGCTGCTTGCGGCGACGGAAACGGTCACGGGCGATTTGATTTTGGCCTTTTGCATTCTGTCTCTATACTGAGGTCTGTTCCTGGAAGACAACCCGCAGCTTGACGCAGGCGGCTTTCAGATCAAGGGTTCAGACGTTGATGCACCATCCAGACGGCGCGGAACCGGACAGGTTCGAGACCCCTATTTTTGAAGCCTTGCTGACGCCCTATCGCTCGCTGGGACGCACAGGTTTCACCGTCCTGATGGCAGCACTTATCGGCTGCTGGCTATTTGTCGGAATTCTGTTCTGGTCCATCGGTGCATGGCCCATCTTCGGCTTTTTCGGTCTCGATGTGCTGCTGATCTATCTGGCATTTCGCTGGAATTACCGCTCTGCCCGGGCGCGTGAAGAGATTTCCGTTTCGCGCGCAGCCTTGCATATCCGCCAATATGCCCCTTCCGGCAAAATGACGGCGCATCAGTTCAATCCGTTCTGGACGCGCTTTCGCGTGGCGCGAAAGCCGGATATCGGCATTACGGATATGAGCGTCGAAAGCCGCGACAAACATGTCGCCATCGGCAGTTTCCTCAATCCCGACGACCGCGAAAATTTCGCCACCGCCTTTCGCGCAGCCTTGGCCGAGGCACGACGGTAGAGCGCGTTTCAGTATATGCTAAGTTTGACACTACCCGCCCCGCAACAGTGGCGGGTATCGCCCTCCCCCATCGTCGTTTTACGATATGACGAAGGGGGATTCCGGCATTGGCCCTTGAAGTCGGGCTTTTCACAAGCCATATCAGTTAGCGGAGAGATACGCCGAACGGGTTCTCTTCATAACGGTCGCTTCTCATCAAGGACTGATGCAATGACAAGAATGACTCCGTTTTCGAGCCCTCTCTTGCTCGGATTCGACACGATGGAAAAGACACTCGAACGGATTGCCAAATCCGGCGATGGCTACCCACCCTATAATATCGAACGCCTGCGCGGTGAAACAGGCTCTGAGCGCTTGCGCATCACGCTTGCCGTGGCAGGTTTCTCCAGCGAAGATCTCGACGTCATGACGGAAGACAACCAGCTTGTCATTCGCGGGCGGCAGACCGACGACACCGAACGCGAATATCTGCACCGCGGCATCGCGGCCCGTCAGTTTCAGCGTGTGTTCGTGCTGGCCGACGGCATGCGGGTGCTGGGTTGCGAGTTGAAAAACGGTCTTCTCGCTGTCGATCTCGACCGACCGGAACCGGAACGGCTGATCAAGAAAATCAACATAGCTGTGAAAGACTGAAAAACGTTCAGGTTTCGTTCAGTCATTAAGGCTATGATAACTATCGTGAAGCTCTGGTGCGGCATAGCCGTGAATGGTGTGCCGCTCAAATGGAGGCTAAGACCATGAACAGACAGGTTCTCACCGAAAATGAATTCGCTCATCTGGGCGAAGGTGAAATTGCCTACGTACGCAAGATCCGCTCCGACGATCTTGCACGCAGCTTCCCTGCCCTCCCACCAATCGAGCCTGGTCTTGAACTCTGGGCTCTCTTTGGCGCAAGCGGCGAGCCGATTGTGCTCTCCGATGTCCGCGCCACGGCGTTGCAAGGCGCACACGAACACGAATTACGCACGGTGCTGCTCAACTAACATGGCAGCCTTGTTGAAGGTGCAGTGATAGCGGCTCCACCATGTAGAGCCGCTATCGCGATCATTGTGTGATTGTCGTGATTTAACGGAAGTTATTGTTTATTGCTTCGCGCAGCGCTCATTAATGCTGCTCACGCATCTCTTATATGCTTCATGAAACGCGTCTCCGTGTCCGTCGTAAATGGCCTCTTGCTGAGCCTTGTCGCAAGCCGCCATTTCCCGCTTGAAGCACTGATCGGCACTCTCAGCATTCGCTGGCAAGGTACAAAGCGCAACAGCCAGCATAAAAAAAGTGAAAATATACTCTCTCAAAGTATGAAAGGCCCCTCTTAAATCCCGAATTAATCCCCTCAATCATGAATAAATCGACTATTCCGGCTTTATAATATCTCCTTCACACATAATTGTTCTTTCCCGGACACATCCTAGATTTACTTCTGAGAATAGATCTGGATGTTTCGCATTACAATACTTCACCGCCGCATCGTAACAAATCTTAAATTCCTCAGATGAGGCAGCACTCGAAATAGACGAAAAAGCAATTAATGAAAAAATGAATTTATTCAATTTATATTCCTCAGAATTTTTTAATTGGAAATTATATAGTGATGGCGAGCATAGAATTATATATTTACAAGTTTTATTCTATAGTTAATTATTTTTATAAATTTAATTTAAGCACCGAAATCCGGGCAAAATGGCATTTTTTTCGATAAACAATCATGATAATCGGCATTGAACTCCAATAAATCGCTCCCGTGCTCTGCAATACACTCTTTGGCGACACGTTCTACACACTCTGACTTATTTTCCCCAGCCAAGGCGACACCGGAAAACATCATCGTAACAATCAAAACTGAAAAATATTTCTTCAACTTATTTTCCATCAATATGAGTCTTACAAAATCCTTCTACATGAATACCATCGCTTGCATAATCCATATATAATGTGAGCCTAATAATACTATGTGGCATGGCTGAAATAGAAAAAGCCGCCACTCTGATGGAGTGACGGCTTCGCTAAAATCGGTTTCAAAGCGCCGGTACAAACAAATCCGGCGCTTTTAGTCTCAGGCGGCGTTGGAGGCCGGCTGGGCTGTCAAAAATGAATAGAGCGCCTGTGCATCATGTGTGCCTCGCAGCTTGGCGACCATATCCGGATCGCGGAGCATACGCGCAATGCGCGACAAGGCTTTCAGATGATCGGCCCCGGCATTTTCCGGAGCCAACAGCAGGAAAACGAGATCGACAGGCTGATCGTCCAGCGCCTCGAAATCAACCGGCGTTTCAAGGCGCGCGAAGATGCCGGCAATCTTGCCGATATTCGCCAGCTTGCCGTGTGGAATAGCCACACCGCTGCCCACCCCGGTCGAACCGAGGCGTTCACGCTGGAGAATTGTTTCGAAAACTTCACGCTCAGGGAGACCGGTCAGTTCCGCAGCCTTTTCAGACAAAATCTGCAAAAGCTGTTTTTTGGAGCTGGCTTTCAGCGCGGGGATAATCGCCCCCGGCTGAATCAGATCACTAAGATCCATTCTCTCCGTTCCTTCTTCAATCAGGCCGTTTTCGGCCCGGTTTTAGGAAGCGCACGCAACTACCCACGAATGGGTCCGCCCTTCACAGCGGTTACGCATAACGTGCGCTTCGGGTTTGCCGTCAGACGCGAGGCGCGGCCTGGCGGGTAACCGTCGATGGGTCAACCCAGCCGATATTGCCGTCCGCTCGACGGTAGACGATGTTTACTTCATCATTGCCCGCGTTCCGGAAAACCAGAACCGGATTTTCAATCAGATCAAGCTCGACCACCGCCGAAGCCACCGACATGGTGCGCAGGGCGACAGACGTTTCCGCCACGATGGTAGGCGCATAATCGGCCGGAAGCTCCTCCTCTTCCTCCGGAAGCGGTGCCATAACACGATATGCCACGTCGTCATAGATCGCATTTGGCTGAGTAGCCGTACGCGACTTCAGACGGCGCTTATAGCGCCGAAGGCGGGTTTCAATCTTGTCCGCTGCCGCATCAAAAGCCAGCTGCGGATCCTGCGCATCACCAGTGCTTTGTAGCGTCGCACCACTGTCGAGGTGCAATGTACAATCCGCACTGAACCGTGAGCCGGACTTTGAGACCGTTACCTGCCCGGAAAAGCCATGATCGAAATATTTGCCGACCGTTTCATTCACCCGATCTACGATCCGGGTTGTGAAAGCTTCACCGACGTCCATATGCTTTCCAGATACACGCAGAGTCATTTGGCACACCTCATTTGCGTTACACCACAGGGCTTAGTCTAATCACAAGGCAAGCGAAGCGCAAAGCGAACCGTCATCAAAGATGGCATTCATCCTACGGGTTTTTCAGACTTGATCCGGTTTGCCGGTCAGAGCCTTGAAACACCTTCAAAATCCACGCTTTTCCGATCAAAAACCGGTCAAACGGCACCTTGAACATTCCTTGTCTTATGCAACGCCCCAAACGCGTGATCGTTGCCCTTTCTGCTAAACTGCCTTTCCTTTAAGCATTCGGACATCCGCTAACTCTTTCAGAAAAAGCCGATGCATATTTTGTGCCACATTAGCAAAAGCCCGCAAAACCGGACTAATCCAGCTTTTTCGGGCAAGCGCTGCAGCGCGAGCCGGGCTTCTATTGATTGAAACGGCGCTTGTCAATTGGTCCTCCTGCCAGTTGGCCAACCCGAAGCGCTGCCGGTTCTCCCGATCATGATCGATTTTTTCTGATCGAACAGTGCTTCAAGTTCAAAATTTCAGAGCATTCTTTTGGGTTTAAACCGGTCAAAAATCGCTCTGGAGGTACAATCGTCTATTCCTGACCACCGGGTAACCGGTGGTTTAAACAGTTGTTTTGACACACATCTCGTCCGAAAACCGCTTCGCTTTCCGGGATGCGCTCATCAAGAGACAGAAAGCTTGGCTTTCTTCTCGCGCCTGCGCTGAACCGATGAAGCAATATTCATCGATTCCCGATATTTTGCGACAGTTCTTCGCGCAATATCCACACCGTCTTTCTTCAACGCATCAACAATTGCATCGTCAGACAGGACATCATCTGGCTTTTCAGCGTCGATCATCTGGCGAATACGATGCCGAACACTTTCGGAAGAATGGGCGTCACCGCCTTCCGACGAGGCGATGGAAGCAGTGAAGAAATAACGCAATTCAAACACGCCACGTGGCGTTTCCATGAACTTGTTCGCCGTCACGCGGCTGATGGTGGATTCATGCATGCCCACCGCATCAGCCACCATGCGCAAGTTCAGCGGCTTGAGATGGGTGACGCCGTGGCGCAGAAACCCGTCCTGCTGGCGCACGATTTCCTGTGTCACCTTTAAAATCGTTCGCGCACGCTGATCGAGACTGCGCACCAGCCAGCTCGCCGTCTGCATGCAATCGGCCAGAAATGTCTTTTCCTCAGCCTTCACCGAAGCGCTCACCTCGGCATAATATTCGTTGTTGACGATCAGCCTCGGCATGGCCGCCGGATTGAGTTCAATGGCCCACCCACCGTCGCGCGAAGGTGTGACGACCGCATCGGGCACGATAGCATCCGCCACCGCCACTTCGAACAAAGCGCCGGGCTTCGGATCCAGCGTGCGGATCTCGGACAGCATGTCGAGAATGTCGGCCTGATCGACACCGCAGAGTTTTTTCAGCGTGGCGAAATCGCGCCGCGCCAAGAGGTCGAGATTATCGACCAGCGCTGCCATGGCCGGATCGAAACGGTCCTTCAGGCGCAACTGGATCGCCAGGCATTCGCGCAGGTCGCGTGCAAAAATGCCAGGCGGATCAAAGCTTTGCATCACAGCCAGAACGCGCTCCACCTCCACGGTCTCGACACCCAGATTTTGCGCCAGACCGATAATGTCCACGCGCAGATAGCCGCTCTCGTCCAGCGCATCGGCCAGAGCCATGGCGATGAAACGGTCAGAGGTTTGCGAGAAGGTCAGGGCAATCTGCTCACCCACAAAATCAGCGAGCGAGATCCGGCTTGCCGTCACCTGATCGAGATCGTACCCGCCACCGCTACTGCTGCTATAGGCGTCGAGCGTCGACGATTTCCACTGGGCGGCGAGGTCTGGATTGATCTCGTCATAACGGCCCGGATCGTCGGGAAAAATGTTTTCCAGTGAACTGTCGAAAGTCGATGATAGGTTTTCAGCGGCGTCCGGCGCATCGGTCTTGAACCAGTCGGCTTGCCCCTCATCAAAGGGACCATCCTCATCCGACTGGCGGTCATCTGTCAGGTCGCCGCTTGCGGAAGCGCGCTCATCGTCAGGTGCAGCGTCAGCGCCTGCGAAATCATCATTCGCTGCCTCTATTCTGTCCAGCAGCGGATTCTTTTCAATTTCCAGATCGAGAAAATGCTCAAGCTCAAGATGCGTCATCTGCAGCAGTTTTATCGACTGCATCAGCTGGGGTGTCATCACCAGCGATTGTGACTGACGGAAATCTAGCTTGGGCGACAGAGCCATACGACGCGTTATTCCCCCTGCGAACGACCGGTCGACCAAAACCCTGAGCCGCTATTTCACCCGGTCTTTCTGACCGGAGTTTCCTCACGATCAAAACTGGTATGATCCTTGCTTGTCAATTCAGAATGTGCAGTTTTGGGACAAAAGGGGAAAATAGTCGCAAGATTGATGCATTTTTTGGGAGCGGCTTTTATGTTAGCCAGCTCAAATAGACCCGAAAGCCGGAGCTTTCAGGTCAAACAAATTTTCAGTCAGAAAAGACTCAGAGCGTGAACTGATCGCCGAGATAGAGGCGACGCACGTCCGGATTGGCGACGATCTCGGCCGGGCGGCCATGGGTCAGCACCTGACCGGCGTGGATAATATAGGCGCGATCGATCAGACCGAGCGTTTCACGCACATTGTGGTCAGTGATCAAAACACCGATACCGCGACTGGTCAGATGGCGCACGAGCTGCTGAATATCCGAAACCGCGATGGGATCGACGCCAGCAAAAGGCTCATCGAGCAGCATGAAGTTCGGGCGCGAAGCAAGCGCGCGTGCGATTTCCAGACGACGACGCTCACCACCCGAAAGCGAGATGGCAGGCGCTTTGCGCAGATGCGCGATGTGGAACTCTTCCAGCAGTGCGTCGAGTTCGGAAGCGCGCTTCTTGCGGTCCTTTTCGACTACTTCCAACACGGCCTTGATATTGTTCTCGACCGAAAGGCCACGGAAAATGGAGGCTTCCTGCGGCAGATAGCCAATGCCGAGACGCGAGCGGCGATACATCGGCATGGATGTGACGTCGAAACCGTCAATCTCGATGGAACCGGCATCGGCTGGAACAAGACCTGTCACCATGTAAAAACAGGTTGTCTTGCCAGCGCCGTTGGGACCAAGGATGCCAACCGCCTCGCCGGCGCGCACGCCGAACGAAACACCGTTGACGACCTGGCGACCACGATAGCTCTTACAGAGACCGCGCGCGACCAGCGTGCCCTTCAGGCGCGCTGTCTTGCCCGGCTGTGCTGGCATGACGCCATGCGCATCGCCCGAAGAGTCGACACTCTCGGCAACCGCCTGCGGTTCACCGGACTTCTTGTTCCAGAACAATCCCACGCGTGACGCCTCGGTCAGTTCTGCTTGGGCGCGGCACCGCCCTGCTGTTGATCCTTCGGCGCCATGATGATCGACACGCGACCCTTGCTGTTCGCACCGCTCTTGCAGCTTTCAACATTGGCGCGGCCAGTGTCGAGATGCGCCGTCAGCTTGCAGCCGGTGACGACATTGTCGCCGTCGGTCAGAACGACCTTCGAGCCCTCGAGAATCATGATCTGATTCTTCGCGTCGTAGCGGCCGGTATCACCCGTGGCGACCTGCGTGCCCGACTTCAGGTAAACCTTGCCGGAAATATCGATGTGATCGATGCTCGACGAATCAAGGCCGCCGACACCGGCGCTTGCCGGTTCCTTCGGGGCATCGCCGTCTTTGGCAGCCTTGTTGTAATAGACAGTCATCAGACCTGCCTTCAACAGTGCATCGCCCTGCGCAACGGAAACATTGCCGGTGAAGACCGCAACGCCTTCCTTGTCGCGCATTTCCAGCTTGTCGGCGTCGATCTTGACCGGCGCCTTGCTGTTGGAAAGCTTGAGCCCGTTCACAGCGCCGCCGCTTGCAGCGTCCTGCGCCGAAGCGGCAAAAGGAGCGGCAACGATGCCAAGCGCCAGAACTGCGAATCCTGCCCGCATTGTGCGAGCCATAGTGCCCTTGATCATCTTGCCCGTCTCACGTTCCATAAATTTTCAGTCCCCCGAATGCAGGCGCCTAAGCTTTGAGTGGCCTGCGTCCAGATGCAACATTAAGCACTTTGCCGCCAAATGGGAACATTAGGCTTCGCAAAATGCGTACAAAAAACAAATCCGCGCCATCCCAAAAAATACGGTTGAACGCCTGATATGCCGTTATCGAGCACCCGGTCAGGGCGTCTTGTTTCCCGAAACCACGCTGCCGTCAACGGTCATCTGAACGCGGTTCTCAAAAATCAGAACCTTGCCATTGTCCTTGACCTGCATGCTGTCGGCCAGAATATGCGTATTTCCGCTGCGAATATCGACCGGTTTGTCCGTTGTGATCTGTCCACTCTTCAGATTGACATCTGCCGAGTGCATCACAGCACGCAAACCTTCATTTGTGGTTACGACAAAGTCCTTATCAAGTTGCAAACGACCATTCGCATTGTCGTAAATGCCTGATGCCGCCTCGACCTTGGCCACGCCGCGATCGCCCACCGGCAATTCGGCCTGAATGCCTTCGAGCGTGATGACGCCGCTGTTATTGGCTTCCTGCGTCGCCTTGGAAGCGGTCATCGAATAGGGTTTGTTGTCCTTGTTATAGCCATTGAGGTGCGGGCTCGACATGACGAGCTTGCCGTTTTCGCCGCCCGTATTCATCTCCACCTTGATCGGCGTGGCGGGCGTTGCAAGAAACGTATACCAGGAAAAAACAGCCGCAAGCGCGACAGCTGCAACCGGCAGAGCGGTTTTCAGCACCCGAACACGGATCGAATGGCGCTGCGCGGCATGAAAAAGTGAATCGGACTTCTGGGACGCACCAAAACGCACGCCGCCCTTACCGCGCCCGGAAGGGGCTGCGGTCTGCGCAACAGGGCTGTTTGTGGTGTCGGTCGTCATGATGTCCTTCAGATAATCCACTGTAGTCAATTCAATAATTTCCAGTCAAAGATCAGATTGCGCTCGATGTAGCGGTTCATTACCTGCAATCAATAGGCGCTCTTTCACTTCAATATGGTTTATTTGGGATAATTTGCCCGGATGCTCAATAGTGTGATGGCGGCGCAAAACATCGCACCTGTCCAAAAAACATAGACAAGTCCTGCTATCTCATTGATAAATCATCGCAATCAGCACCCGCACGAAATAAGTAGAATGCTAATCAACTCTTTGATACCACAAAATGGCCCTGCATTACAGCGCATCATGAGCGCTCGTAACTTGCGATTGAACGCCTTGTTTCTGGTCAAAGACAGAATCTCGCATATGAATGTCATGACAATGCAGTTGTGCAGCACTATCTCTTTGAAAAGCGTAATTGAAGCGTCTTGCCGCCTGACTTAATTGGGGGCACAAAGATCGACATGGATTTTCATGACCGACCGTTGAGGCTGGTCGCATTTCTAAAGACGAATGGATGGATAGAATGGCCCAGGACGCCGAAGCAATAATCGAAAGGCGAAAGCTGCGCCGCAAGCTGACCGTCTGGCGCGTGGCATTTCTGCTTCTGCTCGCCCTTCTCGTCGTCGGTTTCGCTTCATGGTCGATGCGCGGCACGAATTTCAGCCAGCCGCATATCGCCAAGGTGCGTATCGAAGGCACCATCTTCGAGAATGAAGAGCTTTTGAAACGTCTCGACAGGATCGCCAAGAACGATGCGGTCAAGGGCGTGATTCTGGTTCTCGATTCGCCCGGCGGCACCACTGTCGGCGGTGAAGCGATTTATGAAGCCGTCCGCAAGATCGCCGAAAAGAAGCCGGTCGTTACCCAGGTCGGCACGCTGGCGGCCTCTGCCGGTTATATGATCGCCAGCGCTTCCGACCATATCGTGGCGCGGCAGACATCCATCGTCGGCTCCATCGGCGTGCTGTTCCAGTATCCCGACCTTTCGAAGCTTCTCGATACGATCGGCGTAAAGGTCGAAACCATCAAATCCGCGCCGCTGAAGGCGGAACCAAATTATTTCAGCCCCGCCAGCGAAGAAGCGAAGGGCATGATCCGCAACATGATCATGGATTCCTATGCGTGGTTCGTGGACATTGTGGAAAAGCGCCGTTCTTTCACGCATGAACAGGCGCTCGCATTGGCCAATGGCGCGGTGTTTACAGGCCGTCAGGCGCTGCAAAACAAACTCATCGACGGGCTTGGTGGCGAAGACGAAGCTGTTGCCTGGCTCGGCACCAAGGGTGTTTCGACGAAATTGCCGCGCCTTGAATGGAAGCCGGTCAACAATGAAACAGGATTTTCGCTGCGCGATCTCCTCATTCATGCCGGTGCGCGGCTGATTGGCGTGCCGAAGGAAGCCGATAGTGTGCTCAAGGAGATAGCAAAGGATCGCATCTTTCTTGACGGACTTCTCTCGGTTTGGCACGTTGACGGAAAGCCAGACGTAAACTGACGTAAATTCAGCGACCTAACATGTCTGGCGTCAGGCCTGACAGTACAAGAACAGGAAACAGGGGTTTAAAGCCGTGATCAAATCGGAACTCGTTCAGATTATCGCCAGCCGCAATCCGCATCTCTTCCAGCGCGATGTTGAAAACATCGTTGGCGCGGTATTCGACGAGATCACCAATGCCCTCGCGGACGGCAACCGCGTCGAGCTGCGTGGCTTCGGCGCTTTCTCGGTCAAGAACCGCCCGGCCCGCAGCGGCCGCAACCCGCGCACCGGCGAAACGGTGGACGTGGAAGAAAAGTGGGTTCCCTTCTTCAAAACCGGTAAGGAACTGCGCGACCGTCTCAACGGCGCTGTCTGATAGAAGATCATGCTGGCAAAACGTATCGTCGCAATCGTCATTCTGGTCCCGCTCGCGGTCATTCTGATCGCGTTGTCGGTTGCCAATCGTGCCACCACGATCCTGACGGTCGATCCGTTCAATCCGGGTAATCCGGCACTCTCCTACAGCGCGCCGCTGTTCATCTGGCTGTTTGGCGCGTTGCTGGTCGGCGTGGTGATCGGATCTGCCGTCACTTGGGCGACCCAGGGCAAGCATCGCCGCAGAGCGCGTGATCGCAAGCTGGAAGCGACCCGTCTTCTCGAACGTGCCGAAGCCGCCGAAAGGCGCAACACATCGGTCGCGAACTCCTGAAACGCCCGCTCTTTTCAAGCCCGGAAGCGAAACTTGCCGGTTTTCCGGCCCTGAAAAGGCCTGCGCGCGCGAAAGAACGTCGTTTTCCCCTTCCACACCGGCCTTGTTTATCCTACCTAGACCCCAATCATCGTAATTGGAGTTTCGGGTGAAAGCGCCAAAGGGAAAAGGCAAAAAGCCGTCGGGCGGCAAACAGGATCGCGGTTTCGAACGCGCGAAGCATGATGCACCGCGTCATGAAAACAAGTTCGATTCTGCCAATCCGGGTAAGGGTTCGGCCTTCAAGAAGCCGCGCCCGCAATTTGCCAAGGCCGCACCCAAGCCGGTAGCCACCGAAGAACGCGAACGGATTGTCGTCCCGCTGCGCGAAATCAAGCCCTATACCGGCCCTCGCCCGGGCGAAAAATTGCCGGTCATCCTCGAAACCGAACCATCCGCCGATTATGCGCTGCTCGACAGCGGCAACGGGCTGAAGCTTGAGCAATACGGTCCTTACCGCATCGTTCGCCCGGAAGGTCAGGCAATCTGGCTGCCCAGCCTGCCGCAAAAGGAATGGGATCAGGTCGATGCGGTCTTCACCGGCAATACGGATGAAGAAGGCATTGGACGCTGGGCTTTCCCGAAAGTGCCACTCGGCGAAACATGGCCGATGCAGCATGACGGCATCTCCTTCCACGGTCGCTTCACCTCGTTCCGTCATGTTGGCGTGTTTCCCGAACAGGCTGCGCACTGGTCTTACATGGACGGCCTCATCCGCGATGGCATAAAATCCGGGCGCAGCGTCAAGGTGCTGAACCTGTTCGGCTATACGGGCGTTGCCTCGCTGGTTGCCGCCCGCGCGGGCGCGGAAGTAACCCATGTCGACGCCTCCAAGAAGGCCATTATCTGGGCGCGCGAAAATCAGGAAATGGCAGGGCTGTCGGACAAACCGATCCGCTGGATTTGCGAAGACGCCATGAAATTCGTGGCGCGCGAAGAACGCCGCGGCAGTTTCTACGATATCATTCTGCTCGACCCGCCCGCTTACGGGCGCGGACCGAGCGGCGAAGTCTGGCAGTTGTTCGAGCACCTGCCTGCAATGGTCGATACGTGCCGCTCGATCCTGACGCAGAAGCCACTTGCCGTAATCCTGACCGCCTATTCGATCCGCGCATCCTTCTTCGCCATACACGAACTGATGCGCGACCGGTTCACCGGC
>Ga0153948_1000166_pt1 | contig 34391 bp, 32 predicted proteins | sample TSNJ032MetaG_FD_104696 | JGI IMG/M metagenome (GOLD analysis project Ga0153948, IMG submission 104696) | Attine ant fungus gardens microbial communities from New Jersey, USA - TSNJ032 MetaG | ecosystem: Host-associated > Fungi > Mycelium > Unclassified | place: USA: New Jersey, Wharton State... | reverse complement strand
GCCAGCCACATGGGTAGTATCAGGCTGGTGAAGGAGGGTTGCAGCAGGTGTTCGGTCAGGAGCAAGATCAGCGCGCTGGCAAGGAGCACGACCATGCCCAGCGCCACGCTTTTTCGTACGCCCCATTTTCGGGTGTGGCGTGAGAGAAGGCGCGTGGCGGCAATCATAACCATGGCAACGCTTGCAAATGCCAGGCTGAATTCAGTCTCTCCGAAACCGCCTCTTTCGATCAGGATGCGCGGCGCAGTGGAGAAGAAAACAAAGAAGGTACCCATCGCCGTGCCGAAGCCCAGCGTGTAGGTCCAGAACGGAAAATCCTTCAATATTGTCAATACATTTGCATTGGTCACGCCATTGCAGTCAGGGCGTGTTTCCGGCCAATGACGCAACGCCCGCCATGTTGCGACAAGGCCAAATATGCCGAGCACTGTGAAAATGGCGCGCCAGCCGAAACCGCTGGCGATCAGTGCGCCAGCGATGGGGCCGATGGCCGGAACGAAGGAGAGCATGGCGCTGAAAAGGCCGTAGATTGTCGCGCCTTCCGGACGGTCGGCATAAACGTCACGCACCGTGGCAAAGGTTGCAACGAGTGCTGCCGACGCACCGACAGACTGTGTGAAACGCAAGGCGACGAAAACCGCGGCGCTATCGGTTGCCGCCAGAGCGAAGGAAGAAAGTGCGAAGACGACACCGCCGCCCAGCAGCACCGGCTTGCGTCCGATGCGGTCGGACAAGGGACCGAAGACGAGTTGCCCGACACCCAGCATCACCATGTAGAGACTGAGTGTCAGTTGCACCATGGAAGGCGTGGTTTTCAGAATTGCCGGCATGGATGGAACCACCGGCAGGTAGATATCCATGGCCAGCGAGGCGAAAATGTCGAAAGGAGCCATCAGCGCAAGCGCGAATGGCAAAGTGAAGCTCCAGGATGGAGTTTTCTGATGATCAAATGGCATGACAAAGCATCCGCTCGAAGACAATCGGGCGGCAATCTGCCTGCAATGGAAGAAGTTGGTCCGGGACAGATGCCGCAACAGGTTGGAAAAGCTGTTGCGGCTTATTTATCTGCTGACTTGCTGTTACCCATCGTTATGTCCCGGTTTGGAATTTGTCTCAGCGCGTTTTACCCGATGGGATGCGCGCGTGCAATCAGCGCCAGTTTCCGTCCTTCCACATGGCCGAAAAAGCGGTTTTGTAGTCGGGATAGGCGAATGTGTAGCCGAGCGCCTGAATGCGCTGATTGGAGACACGCTTGTTCTCGCCATAGAAGGAGCGCGCCATCGGCGTCAATTCCGCTTCTTCGAACGGCACTTCCGGCGGCAGTGTGACGTCCATCAGTTCGGCTGCAAAGGCAACGACATCCTGCGGCGGCGATGGCTCATTATCGGTAATGTTGAAAATACCGCCCGTATCGGTGCCCGCGAGAAAGCGCAAAGCGCCGGCAATGTCTTCCACATGGATGCGGTTGAAAACCTGATCCTGCTTGACGAGACGTCGCGCCGTGCCACGCTCCAGATTGACAAATGCATTGCGGCCGGGGCCGTAAATGCCAGACAGCCGCAAGATCGCCAGCGGTGTTCCGTGCCTCTCGCTCAGACTTGTCCAGGCTTGCTCCGCCTCGACGCGTTCGAGGCTGCGGCGCGAAACCGGCTTGCAGGACGTTGTTTCATCCACCCATGCGCCCTTGTGATCGCCATAAACACCAACGGTCGAGAGATAGCCGATCCAGCGAATCGTATTGTCAGGACGGCGCAAGGCTTCCTCAACCCATGCGAGCGTCGGGTCGCCCGCTTCGCCGGGCGCAATCGAAATCACCACATGGGTGGCCTTGGCAAGTCGCTCCAGAAGTTCGGGCGAGGGCGTTTCACCATCGAACAACACCGGTGAAATGCCAGATTTCTCGAGGAGCGGGAATTTCTGTTCATGCCGCGTGGTTCCGTCAATGCGCTCTACTTCTCCCGTCATCCGCTTGGCAAAGGCTTGTGCCGAATATCCGGCTCCGAACAGGAAAATGCGCATGTCAGACTGTCTCCGTATTCCACTCTTTCTGCACCGTAGCATCCTCTTCCGCGGAGGCCAGACGTTTTTGCAGGGCATCGACATGGCTTGGCTCGGCCAGCTGCGTCAAGGCCCAGACTGCCGCCCCGCGCACGACAGGCGCGGCATCGCCAAGCAGAACCTCGATTTGCGGCAACAACGTTGTATCGCCCGAATTGCCCGCTGCGATCAGCACATTACGGATGAAGCGGTCGCGCCCGATCCGCTTGATCGGCGAACCGGAGAAAAGTGTGCGGAACGCCGGATCATCAAGCGCCAGCAGGTCGCTCAGACGCGGTGCTTTTAGATCGTCACGCGCCTTCAGCTTCATTTCGCTGGTCGCCTGCGCGAATTTATTCCACGGACAGACCGAAAGGCAGTCGTCGCAACCATAGATGCGGTTACCCATGGCCTTGCGAAACTCCGCCGGAATGGGACCCTTGTTCTCGATGGTGAGATAGGAAATGCAGCGGCCCGCATCGATGCGATAAGGCGCTGGAAAGGCCTTGGTCGGACAGGCGTCGAGACAGGCGCGGCAGGAGCCGCAATGGTCGCGGTCTGGCTCATCCGGTGCGATTTCCGCAGTGGTGAAAATCGAGCCGAGAAACAGCCATGAACCAAGCTCGCGGCTGACCAGATTGGTGTGCTTGCCCTGCCAGCCAAGCCCGGCGGCTTCCGCCAGCGGCTTTTCCATGACGGGCGCGGTATCGACGAATACCTTGACGTCCTGCCCGGCGCGCGCGGCAAAGCGGCTCGCCACATGCTTCAGCTTACCCTTGATGATATCGTGATAATCGCGGTTCTGCGCATAGACCGATATGGCTGCGCGATCCTTCTGATCAAGTATCGCCAGCGGGTTGGTATCCGGCCCGTAATTCATGGCCAGCATCATGATGGAACGAACTTCCGGCCAAAGCACACCGGGATTGGCCCGGCGTTCTTCGGTTTCTTCCATCCAGAGCATATCGGCATGATGGCCATCGGCAAGATATTGCCGCAGGCGTTCAGGCGCCTGTGGAATAGCATCCGGTGTGGTGAAGGCGACAGCGTCGAAGCCCACGGCTTTGGCTTCTTCGACGAGGAAGCGCTTCAGCCTGTCTGCCTTTGTCTCAGAAGTCGAGGTCGCCATAATGGGCCACCGGGGCAAGCCCGCGCACACGATCGGACAGAAGCGGGCGGAAAGCGGGACGCGACTTCATGCGCGCATACCAGTCGCGCGCGGCACGGGTTTCGCCCCATTCGATTTCACCGAGATAATCGAGTGCGGAAACCGCAGCAGCGGCCGCCATATCGGCATAGCTTGGATGTGCGCCCGCCAGCCAGTCGCGGGTGGCGGCCAGCCAGTCGATATATTTCATATGCTGGCGAATGTTGGTGCGAGCTGCGCGGATTGCGGTCGAATCCGGCGCGCTGCCGCCCATTTCAGCCGCCATCTGCAACTTATAAACGCGCTCGCGCGTGATGTGGCGCGTGACTTCGTTTTCGAATTTCAGCAGGAACCAGTCCACGAGGCGGCGCACTTCGGCGCGCTCCATCGGGCTTTCCGGCAAAAGGCGACGGTTGCGCTTCAATGCGCCGCGCGTTTCGTCGAGATATTCGGCGATCACGGTTGCACCCACGACCGGCAGGTCGTTTTCAGCCAGCAGCACGGGCAAGGTGGCGGCCGGGTTCAGCGCCAGAAATTCCTTGCGGCGTGACCATGGCCTTTCCTCGATCAGTTCCGCTTCCACGCCATATTCGCCGAGGATAAGCCGCACATAACGCGAGCCTGAAGACATGGGATGATGAAACAGCGTAAGCATGATCGACGCGGTACTCTAGGGTCTGTGGTGAATTCGGTTTAGGGCGTGGCGTGAGCCGGATTTTATTTCTGAATAGGAGAGCAGACCGCCGTGGAGTAATTCTCCACAAGGGCTGTTCGACGCATTCAGGGATAAAATCCGCCACGTCCCGGAGGGATATGGTGAAAATAGCCCAGCTTGTCGTCGCAAAGCCTCGATGGAGAATAGCTCCACCTTCGGATTTGCTCCTAAACCTGTGCGATTTTCACGCATACCACGCTCCAAAACGAATTCACCACAGACCCTAACTAACAGCTTGAATTGAACGTCCGGAGATTGGTACGGCGGCTGGCGTTTGCGCATGCAGCAGGCTATTTCTGCTGCCAAGCGATTCGACGCCGCCTCAACGGAATATAAAGTCTATAAGACCTATGTTTGCGGGAGACAAGCAATCGCTGGAAGTGCCCGTTTTAGTCGCCACAGCCGCTAATGCGAGCCGGTTCAGATGCCATCATCGTGCCAACCATTCTAAGGTACTGACTTCATGGATATTTTTAATCTGCTGGAAGCCGCGTTTCTCGGTCTCATCGAAGGTTTGACCGAGTTTATCCCGGTTTCTTCCACCGGGCATTTGTTGCTGGTCGGGCATTTTCTGGGATTTGAATCCACAGGAAAGACATTCGAGGTGCTGATCCAGCTCGGCGCTATTCTGGCCATTCTGACCGTTTATTCGGCGAAACTGCTTAAGCTTCTGACAGATTTTCCGCGCGATGCGCGCACGCGTCATTTTGTCTTCGGTATTCTGGTCGCCTTCCTGCCCGCCGCTTTCATCGGTGCGGCTGCACATGGCTTCATCAAGAGCGTGCTCTTCGAAACGCCGATCCTTGTCTGCATCATGCTGATTGTCGGCGGTCTGATCCTGCTTTGGGTCGACCAGCTCAATCTGAAGCCGCGCTATCATGATGTGATGGATTATCCGCTGCCAATGTGCCTTGCCATCGGCTTCATCCAGTGCCTCGCCATGATCCCCGGCGTGTCGCGTTCGGGTTCGACGATTGTCGGCTCGCTGCTGCTGGGTGCGGACAAGCGGTCGGCTGCTGAATTCTCGTTCTTCCTCGCCATGCCGACCATGGCCGGAGCCTTTGCCTACGATCTCTACAAGAGCCGCGACATGCTCACCATGAATGATGGCGCGTTGATCGCCGTTGGCTTCGTGATGGCTTTCATCTCGGGTGTGTTCGTCGTGCGCTATCTGCTCGACTATGTCTCGCGCCATGGCTTCAAGCTCTTTGCCTGGTGGCGTCTGATCGTCGGTTCGGCGGGGCTCGCGGCTTTATTGATTTGGGGTTGAGAAATGAAAGGGGCGCAGAATTCTGCGCTCCCGCTCTCATTCAGTAATCAGTGTGCGTTAGGGTTCGGTGCTGGCGCGCCAATGTAGCATTTTTCAAATTCCCAGAAGCCTTCACCCCAATGATCGATCGTGCATTTAATGTGGCAGTAAGGGGCTAAAGGTGTACGTAGCATGCAAGCTGAGCTTGCCTGAATTCCGGAAATAAGCACGCCGAAAGACAGTAGAGAAACTGTAATAAATTTATTCATATAGAATATACTTTCAAAAATAAAATAACTTACATCCTGATATTGAATCGAAAATTTCGTTCTGAAAATCGCAATATTTTGCAGAAATAATTTATATAAAGACTAGGTAGTTGCGAAACTCGCATAAAAAAGCCGCCGGTATTTATACGGCGGCTTTTTTTTCATAAGCGATTTTGGTCGGACTGGTTAGCCGGTTTTTCTCACGCAAAGCCGGTTTTGGTGTACTGACCGGCCACGCGGTAGCGCCAGAGATAGGCTGGCAGCACGGCGTCGACGCCTTCCGGCGTAATGCCCATGCCCTGCAATGTGCGGCCTTCCTTGATGGCGGCTTCCGAAACGACATTGTCGGATTTCAGGAGCGTTACCTGATCGTTGGTGATCGGCGGGTTCGGCAGCAGGCTGAGAACCGAAGCCTGCAGGCGGGCGACCCACCATGGCAGCGAAATGAGAACGCGCTTGCGGTCGACGACGCGCAGCATGTCCTTCATCCAGTTCTTGAACGGCTGCACATCCGGACCGCCGAGTTCATAGACACCGCCCGGCATCAGCTTGCCATCGACGGCGCGGGCAACAGCTTCCGCAACATCGCCGACATAGACCGGCTGAAGCTTCGTTTCGCCGCCGCCGATGACCGGCAGGAAGGGCGAGAAACGCGCCATATTGGCAAAACGGTTGAAGAAGCGGTCTTCGTGACCGAAAATGATCGACGGACGCAGGATAACTGTTTCCGGCAGCACGGCGAGAACGGCGTTTTCGCCTTCAGCCTTGGTGCGGGCATAATCCGAAACCGAATTCACATCCGCAGCGAGCGACGAAATATGCGTCATCGGAATGCCGGCGGCCTTGGCGGCCTCGGCAATGTTCTTCGCGCCCAGCACCTGAACCGTGTTGAAACGCTGGCGGCCGCCTTCTGCGAGAATGCCGACGAGGTTCACGACATGGTCGGAACCCTTGACGACCAGCTCGACCGAAGCGCGATTGCGGACATTGGCCTGCACCATCTGGATCTGCCCGACATTGCCGAGCGGCGCCATATAATAAGCCACTTCGGGCTTGCGCACGGCAACGCGCACACGATAGCCACGCTTGGTGAGACTTGCTACGACCGCGCGCCCGACAAAGCCGGAGCCGCCGAAAACGGTGACCAGTTTCGGCCTGTTGTGGACTTCGTTCGGTTCGGTCTTCATCCTAAACTCCTGCATGAAAGCCAGTTGCGCCGCTTGCGAGCAGCAGCCGCAATGCGTCTGTATTGCCGGTGATTTATCGCCTTTTTGCCACAAGGCAAAGGGGACTTGTTGTCACGATCATGATAGCAGGGCTTTTTCCCGTGATTAAAGCGCAATAGAGCTTTGAGATTCCGCTGCTTGCTGTTAAATCGCGCGCATGAGCACACCACTTGACCATATTCGCAATTTTTCGATCGTCGCCCATATCGATCATGGCAAATCGACGCTGGCCGACCGCCTCATTCAATTGACTGGCGGTCTGGATACGCGCGAGATGAAGGATCAGGTTCTCGACTCGATGGATATCGAGCGCGAGCGCGGCATCACCATCAAGGCGCAGACCGTCCGTCTCACCTATAAGGCGAAGAACGGCGAAGATTATGTGCTGAACCTGATCGACACCCCCGGACATGTCGACTTCGCCTATGAAGTCTCGCGTTCGCTGGCGGCATGCGAGGGTTCGCTTCTCGTGGTGGATGCTTCGCAGGGCGTGGAAGCGCAGACGCTGGCCAATGTCTATCAGGCCATCGACAACAACCATGAAATCGTGGTCGTGCTGAACAAGATCGATCTGCCCGCTGCCGAGCCTGAGCGCGTCAAGCAGCAGATCGAGGAAGTCATTGGCATCGATGCGTCGCAGGCCGTGCATATTTCCGCCAAGACCGGCATCGGCATCGAAGACGTGCTGGAAGCCATCGTCACCCAGTTGCCCGCGCCGAAGGAAGGCGATCGCAATGCGCCGCTCAAGGCCATGCTGGTCGACAGCTGGTATGATTCCTATCTTGGCGTTATCGTTCTGGTGCGCGTCATCGATGGTGTGCTCAAGAAGGGCCAGACCATCCGCATGATGGGCACGGGCGCAAAATATCCGGTGGAACGCACCGGTGTCTTCACGCCGAAAATGGTTCAGATGGACGAACTTGGCCCGGGTGAGCTTGGCTTTATCACCGCTTCGATCAAGGAAGTGGCCGATACGCGCGTCGGCGATACGATCACCGATGATCGTCGCCCGACGAGCAAGATGCTGGCCGGTTTCAAACCTGCGCAGCCGGTGGTGTTCTGCGGCCTGTTCCCGGTCGACGCAGCGGATTTTGAAGATCTGCGCGGCGCCATGGGCAAGCTGCGCCTCAACGATGCTTCGTTCTCGTTCGAAATGGAAACCTCCGCGGCGCTCGGTTTCGGTTTCCGCTGCGGCTTCCTCGGCCTGCTTCATCTGGAAATCATTCAGGAGCGTCTTGAGCGTGAGTTCGATCTCGATCTCATCACGACTGCACCTTCGGTTGTCTATCGTCTGAACATGCAGGACGGTTCGCAGAAAGAGCTGCACAACCCGGCCGATATGCCGGATGTAGTCAAGATCACTGCGATTGAAGAGCCTTGGATTCGCGCCACCATCATGACGCCGGATGATTATCTCGGTGCCATCATGAAACTTTGTCAGGAGCGTCGCGGCCTCCAGATTGATCTGACTTATGTCGGTCCGCGCGCCATGATCACCTATGATCTGCCGCTCAACGAAGTCGTGTTCGATTTCTACGACCGTTTGAAGTCGATCTCGAAGGGCTACGCCTCGTTTGACTATAATCTTTCCGATTACCGCGAAGGTGATCTGGTCAAGATGTCGATCCTGGTCAACGAAGAGCCTGTTGACGCATTGTCCATGCTGGTTCACCGTTCTGCGGCAGAAAAGCGTGGCCGCGTGTTGTGCGAAAAGCTGAAAGAGCTGATCCCGCAGCACATGTTCAAGATCCCGATTCAGGCAGCGATAGGCGGTCGTATCGTGGCGCGTGAGACCATCTCGGCGCTGCGCAAGGACGTGACGGCCAAGTGCTATGGCGGCGATATTTCTCGCAAGCGCAAACTTCTGGACAAGCAGAAGGAAGGCAAGAAGCGCATGCGTCAGTTCGGCAAGGTCGAAATCCCGCAAGAGGCCTTTATTCAGGCGCTCAAGATGGGCGATGATTGATCCTTCGTTCGGCTGAAGGGAGCGGTGTTTAAGTTAGACACGTTATCCTAAGCTGACCGTACGATATTTTGGAAAAGGGCACTTCGGTGCCCTTGTTCTTTTTGCTCCAAGGCTCGTGTGTCTCCCTCATCTTGAGGGACGTCCTGAGCTTGTCGAAGGACGTTGTCTCGAAAGATCGGGGAGACACCAGGCGCGGCGCAACCGCTCCTCGCCCTTCGAGACGCCACCTTCGGTGGCTCCTCAGGATGAGGAGCGGGGCAGGCGGCATTGATATAGCCAACGTGTTCAGGGTTTATAGCTTGCGTTTCGCAAGTTCTGGCAGGCCGTCGTAGTTCAGCGCAATCAATGCTTCTTTCTTCGCCCGTGACCAGCCTTTGATCTGGCGTTCGCGAGCGATGGCGTCGACGATCCGGTCATAGGTCTCTGTGAAAACGAGTTCGACGGGACGCCGCTTCTTTGTGTACCCGTCATAAATACCCTCATTATGCTCCCATAACCGGGCTTCGATGTTCTGCTTGGTAAGCCCGGTATAATAAGACCTGTCCGCGCAACGCAGAATGTAGACTGTTACTTCCATGACTTGCCCCCGCGCGTCTTTGGAAGCTAGATATTGCGTCAAGCTCGACTGTCTAACAAGTCGCGATGATCTTCTTGAAATCGTCTACGTGCAGAAAGTTGGAAACCGTGTCCGCAAATCCTTGCATCTCAATCACCTACTGCACCCAATGCAATTGGCTGTTGCGCGCTGCGTGGATGGCGCAGGAACTGTTGCAGACTTTCGGGCAGGATCTGGCGGAAGTCGCCTTGCGTCCGGGGACTGGCGGAATTTTTGAAATCCGCGTGCTGATGCCAGATGGCCATGAAGAACTTATCTGGGAGCGCAAGCGCGACGGCGGTTTTCCGGAAGCTAAGGTTCTCAAACAACGCGTGCGCGATCTGGTCTGGCCGGAACGCGATCTCGGTCATTCGGACCGACCAGCCAATTCATGAAGGGTTCTTACCCCGATCCTTCGATGAACTCAGGATGAGGGCGTCGGCAGCGCCTCTATTGTAAGCTTCCCTCATCCTGAGGAGGTGCGAAGCGGTACCTCATCCTGAGTTCATCGAAGGATCGAAGGACGAGGGAAAAGGCTCCATCAATCCTCATCCACCACGCGCAGGCGCATTTGGGTGGGGGCGCTTTCCGCCGGTCTTGCTTGTTGAGGCGGCGTTTCCTCGGTGGGCTTTTCGCCAAATTCCAGCGCTTCGATTTTCGCGCCGCGCCGGGTGACCTTGTTGGACGACACCAGAATATCGTCAATATCCTTGTTGGCCTGCACAAAGTGCGTTTGCAGCTTGCGCACGCGTTCGTCGAGGCGGCCCACATCTTCCATCAAACGGATCACTTCGCCCTGAATGACATGCGCCTGCTCGCGCATGCGGGCGTCTTTCAGGATCGCCTGAATGACCTGTATCGACAGCATCAGCAGTGACGGCGAAACGATCACAATCCGCGCCCGGTGCGCGCGCTGGATCAGCGCTTCGAAATGCTCGTGAATATCGGCAAAGATCGATTCCGAGGGCACGAACAGAAAAGCCGTATCCTGTGTTTCTCCGGGGATCAGATATTTGTCCGCAACATCCTTGATATGGATTTCCATATCGCGACGGAACTGCACAACGGCAGCTTTGCGGGCGTCCGGATGCTCCTTCTCACGCATGGCGTTCCAAGCTTCGAGCGGAAACTTGGCGTCAATTACCAGCGAGGGCGCTTTGTTGGGCATGCGCACGAGGCAGTCGGGCCGGGTGCCGTTGGACAGTGTCGCCTGAAACTCATAAGCACCCTGCGGCAGGCCGTCGGCGATGATCGCTTCCATGCGTGACTGGCCGAAAGCGCCGCGTGTCTGCTTGTTGGCGAGAATTGCCTGCAACTGCACCACCTGTCCGGCGAGCGACTGGATATTGTTCTGCGCCGTATCGATGACGGCCAGACGCTCCTGCAATTTGGCAAGATTTTCATGGGTCGAGCGGGTCTGCTCGGTCATGGTCTGGCCGATGCGATGCGTCATGCCGTCGAGCCTTTCGCGGATCGACTGGTTCAACTCCGCCTGTCGCGAACCGAAAACCTCCGCCATGGTCTGCATGCGGCCCTGCATCTCCGCCTGTGCTTTCAGGATTTCCGCCATGCGATATTCTGCATCGCGGGCGCGGTCCTCGGCCTGTGCTTCGGCCACAGCGCGCAGGCGTGCAGAGCGCGTTGCGGCGATCAGGAAAATGACGAGGCAAAGCACCACCACCACAATGCCAGCCAGAAGAATATCTCCCAGCGTGAGCGATGTAGCACCGAGCTGCAAAAGCGGCTCATTCAAGAGGTTCTGGTTTTCCATGCGGCAAGCTTAGCTGATTCGTATGGGCTTGATGAGATCAAAACAAGAACATTTTGCAAAGCACAATTGACGATTCTGTCACAAGCGATTACGTGAAGCGCATGTCAGTAAAACCGCTTGTCATCCTTCCCGATCCTGTGTTGCGCCTGGTTTCCAAGCCAGTGGAGCGCTTTGACGATCAGCTGCGCAAATTTGCCGGCGACATGTTCGACACCATGTATGACGCGCCGGGCATTGGCCTTGCCGCCATTCAGGTTGGCGAGCCGATCCGCATGCTCGTCATCGACCTTGCCAAGGAAGGCGAGGAAAAAGCGCCGCATGTCTTCATCAATCCCGAGATTGTCGGGGTGACGGATGAAGTCAGCGCCTATGAAGAAGGTTGCCTGTCCATTCCGGATTATTATGCGGAAGTGGAACGGCCAGCTGCCATTCAGGTCAAATATTTCGATGCCGATGGCAAGCCGCACGCAATGGAAGCCGATGGCCTGATGGCCACCTGCCTGCAGCACGAGATCGATCATCTCAATGGCGTGCTCTTCATCGATCATATTTCCAAGCTGAAGCGCGATATGGTCATCAAGAAGTTCAAGAAGCTCGCCAGCCAGCGGGCGTCGAAGAGAGTGCTTTAGATGCGTATCGTCTTCATGGGCACACCGGAGTTTTCGGTGCCGATCCTGACCGCCATTATCGGGCAGGGTTATGATGTGGTGGCCGTCTATTCGCAGCCACCGCGTCCGGCAGGGCGCAGAGGGCTGGAGCTGACCAAGTCGCCTGTCCATGAAAAGGCCGAGCAGTTCGGTATTCCCGTCTTCACGCCGAAGAGCCTGAAGGGTGCGGAAGAGCAGGACGTTTTTGCGAGCCTCGAGGCCGATGTCGCTATCGTCGTCGCCTATGGTCTGCTTCTGCCCAAGGCCATTCTCGATGCGCCGCGGCTCGGTTGCTATAATGGCCATGCCTCGCTTCTGCCGCGCTGGCGCGGTGCTGCACCCATCCAGCGGGCTATCATGTCGGGCGATAGCGAAACCGGCATGATGATCATGAAAATGGACGAAGGGCTTGATACGGGCCCGGTCGCCATGGCTGAAAAAGTGGCGATTACGCCGGATATGACGGCGGGCGAATTGCATGATCGCCTGAGCATGATCGGCGCGGACCTGATGGTGCGGGCGCTGGGTGCGCTTGAGCGCGAAAGCCTGACATTGCAGCCGCAGGCCGAAGAGGGCGTCACCTATGCCGCCAAGATCGACAAGGCCGAAGCACGCATTGACTGGTCGAAGCCTGCGCGCGATGTGCACAATGCCATTCGCGGCCTTGCGCCTTTTCCGGGTGCCTGGTGCGAAATGGAAATCAACGGCGTTGTCGAGCGTGTGAAACTGCAGCGGTCAACGCTGGGCGAAGGTTGGGGTGCGGCTGGTAGCGTGCTGGACGACCGGCTGACGGTTGCCTGCGGTGAGGGCGCCGTGCGGCTTGTTACCTTGCAGCGTTCGGGCGGCAAGTCATTGCCTGCGCAGGAATTTCTGCGCGGCGCGACGGTTACGAAGGTTTTGTAGGCCCGTGCCGCGCTACAGACTTCTGGTCGAATATGACGGCACCCCCTATGCGGGCTGGCAGCGTCAGGAAAACGGCCATACCGTGCAGGGCGCTATCGAGCAGGCGTTCAAGAAATTCTGCGGCGAGGATCTGGCGCTAAGCGCGGCGGGCCGTACCGATGCCGGCGTGCACGCGACGGCGCAGGTTGCGCATGTCGATCTCAGCAAGGATTGGGGTGCGGGCAAGGTGCGCGATGCGGTCAACGCGCATCTGGTTATGGCCAATGAGCGCGTGAGCATCCTCAATGTCGAGAAGACGACCGACAGTTTCGATGCGCGTTTTTCCGCGCAGGGACGACATTATCTCTATCGCTTCCACAATCGCCGTGCGCCGCTGGCCGTTGATTATCAACGCGCATGGTGGGTGCAAAAGCGCCTTGATCACGAGGCGATGCACGAAGCAGCGCAGCTTCTTCTGGGCGAACACGATTTCACGACCTTTCGCGCCACGCAATGCCAGGCCAAAAGCCCGATCAAGACGCTCGACCGGCTCGATATAACGCGCGATGGCGAAATCATCGAGATGCGTGTTTCGGCGCGCTCTTTCCTGCACAATCAGGTGCGCTCCTTTGCAGGCAGCCTGATGGAAGTGGGCGTTGGCCGCTGGACGGCGGATGATTTGCAGGCGGCGCTTGAAGCGCGCGACCGTAGGGCTTGCGGACAAGTCGCACCGCCTTACGGCCTCTATCTGATCGGCGTCGATTACGCTTTCCCGTTTTAGGATTTGTTTTAGAAAAGTGCGGCGTTTGCACGGTGTAGGGTATGTTTAATTACATTAAAGATTATTATACTGGAGTATAATTACTTAAAACCAAAAACGACCTCTCCCAAATCAACCCCGTGATTGGCAACCCAACCCATTTTTCCGGAAGGAACAATGGCTCCTATTGGATAGAATGTCCAATAAACTTCATAAGTTGGCATAATTGACCATGAGGGTATCGCTATCGTAAAGCTTGTATATATGCTTAAATGATCGTCTGGAGGTAGATTAAGATAGCTATCTGAATCTTGGTCAACACTCAAGAAAGCTCTGTTTAATGGGCAAGGCATGTCGACTTGAAGTTTGATGAACGGTGTGTCATTCTGAGGACCAAACGGACTGCTTTGTAATTTTAACAGAATATCATATGTATTAACTGAATCAATTTGGTTTAATTTGAAGCTAGCTTCAATTACATCTCCTGGATGAACAGAGTATCCACCAATTTCTTTATATTTACCTGGCTCTGTACTGTATCTTGTTAATATAAACCATCCTGTCCTTGGGATCCAGCGCAGCAATACTTGTATTTGAGTGTCGCTACTATAAGCGGATAAGCCAGCCCATATAGACATTTCAATTTCGTCATGTGGGGCGACTGGAGCAGATGGAACGCTCCAACTAGCGCTGAAATATTCAACAATTGTATCTTTGTCGCTAGCACCAGACCAGAAATCAGCATATGCGCGGTGACTGCCGATTGTGTCGTTTCGAACTGTATCTTCCATAATTAATATACTTTCGCCTTTAAGTTTTTAGTGACGATATTTTATAAATTCATGTTTTAATATAAAAGCTGGTCACTTTCGCAGTTGGTATTTGCTTGCTTAATAAGCGTGCAGGCCGAAGCCTATGCCGAAGATCGGCTGAAGCAGTACGGTGAGGAACAGCGAGCCGAAGAAGACGCAGGCGAAGAACGGTGCGGCGCAGCTTCTGCCGGGCGAACACGATTTCACGACCTTTCGCGCCACGCAATGCCAGGCCAAAAGCCCGATCAAGACGCTCGACCGGCTTGATATTACGTGTGATGGCGAGATCATTGAGATGCGTGTTTCGGCGCGCTCTTTCCTGCACAATCAGGTGCGCTCCTTCGCTGGCAGCCTGATGGAAGTGGGCGTTGGCAGCTGGACGGCGGATGATTTGCAGGCGGCGCTTGAAGTGCGCGACCGCAAGGCCTGCGGACAAGTCGCACCGCCTTACGGTCTTTATCTGGCCGGCGTCGACTACGCTTTCCCGTTTTAGAGGCTGTTCTCGAAGCGGGAAATTGAACTTAAAGTCGTTTACCTGAAGTAGAAGTCGATTTCGCTGGCATGGATACTGTCGTTAACAATTTCACCATTTCGGCCTGAAGGAGTGTAAATACCTTCGGCTCCAAACTGCCAGCTGAAGTTTACGTCGGGAAATAAGATGCCGCCAGTATCGTGAAATTCAGCGGAAATATTTTTTATCTTCACACCTTCGTCGGGGGGGCAGATCAGCATAGTTATTTGTCGATTGATCGAACTTTACAATTAGCTTGTTTGCCGCATTGTCTGGCATTATTGGAATTTTAGTCGAAGTGTATTTAATACCGATAAAATATACCTCATATACATATGGTGGGTAAAGTAATGAAACAAGTGCAATGCGCGCGTGCAACAATTCTCCAGGTTGAACATTCACGCGCTTCCCCTCCGAAATCTGACCAGTCCCTTCATCATCATACAAACACGAAACGAACCATATGCCAGTTTGCGAATCCCAAGTCAGGGTTGGTGCCAACATGGTCTTGCTACCATAAGCTCCGAGTTTTATTCCTAAATATAACGTACATTTATTTGATGACTGGATTGGTTTAGATGGCACAATCCATTCTGCCTCGAACGATTTAACCCAAGATTCTTGATCTGAATATCCACCAATATCTGAAAAAACGTAATAACGTCCAATAATTTTATCATTCATTTTACTTGCATTTGAAAATAAATTTTTCGGTATTAAACAATACTATGCCAACATAATAAAAAACTGCTGTATTTAACAGCGAATCGAGAATTCCGCTTCAATAAGCGTGCGGGTCAAAACCGATGCCGAAGATCTGCTGAAGCAGCACGGTGAGGAACAGCGAGCCGAAGAAGACGCAGGCGAAGAACGGTGCCGCGAAAGCATGCGGACGTTGCAGCGCCACAAAGGTCAGCCGATAACTCAGCACAATTGAAGCGCCGAACATGATGAACGCGAAAAGCGTCGCGACATCAAAACGCCCCGGAAAAAACAGCTGTAGCAAGGTGATCGGGGCAAAGACCCAGGCCAGAAGCGCGCTGCCCCAATTGGTGGCGATCACATAGGCTGCATAGCGTTTGACGATGCCGATCCGTTTGGCCAGCATGCCGATGAGGGCAAGCGGCACCACCCATGCTGCAATATCGACGAAGGCCGCCCTCATGACGATGGCAAAGCGGATGCCCGCTTCCTCGCGCCCGGCGGTGAGATCAGCGGCATAGGCTACCCAACTGGCAAAAAGCGGTGGCAGAGCCACCGCTATCGCGAAAAAGGAAGACCAGAAACCCTCGGCGGATATGTCGAGATAATCGAGACCGTCGCGGCGACCGAGCATCATTTTCCAGACACCCAGGAAATATCGGTAAATATCGTCCAGGCTCGGCATGGGCTCCCCAATGTTTCGCATTATCGAGTCCGAAAAGTCATGCAGCTTTCCGGGCCTATGCGTTACCCAAAGAAATCAGCGATGAAACGCTCATAAATCTGTGTCAGCCCTTCAAGGTCGGCAAGGGCCACACGCTCATCGACCATATGCATGGTCTGGCCCACGAGGCCGAACTCCACCACCGGGCAATAATCCTTGATGAAACGCGCATCCGACGTCCCGCCGGAAGTCGACAGTTCCGGTCGCTTGCGGGTCACAGCCTCGACGGAAGCCGTCAGCGTGCCGATCAGTTTTTCATCGCGGGTCAGGAAGACATGGCTTGGGCTTTCGCGCCATGTCAGCTCATAGCTGATTGGCGTTTCGCGACCGGGGCGCAGGCGGTTGTCGCGGGCGGCCTTTTCGAGGCGTGCGCGGATTTCGGCTTGCAGGCTTTCCGCCGTCCATGTGTCGTTGAAACGGATATTGAACGAGGCCGTGGCCTTGTTCGGGATGACATTGGTGGCCTTGTTGCCAACGTCGATGGTGGTGACTTCCAGATTGCTGGCCTGAAAATCGTCAGTGCCCTGATCGAACGCCGGATAAAGCAGGCTATCCACCAGTGTGGTGATGCCCCGCACCGGATTTTCCGCCAGATGCGGATAAGCTGCATGGCCCTGCACACCGTGAACGATAATCGTGCCGGAAAGCGAGCCGCGACGACCGATCTTGATCATGTCGCCAAGCGCATTGGGATTGGTCGGCTCACCTACAATCGAAGCGTCCCAGCTTTCGCCGCGCTGCTTTGCCCAGTCGAGCAGTTTTACAGTGCCGTTGACCGCAGGACCTTCTTCGTCGCCGGTGATGAGGAAAGAGACGCTGCCCTTCAGGCTGCCATGCTTTTCTACATGGCGGGCCACAGCGGCGACAAAACAGGCGACGCCGCCTTTCATATCCACCGCGCCGCGCCCATACATGACGCCATCTTCAATGGCGGCGGAGAAGGGCGGATGCTTCCAGTCGTTTTCATCGCCGGGCGGAACGACATCCGTATGACCCGCAAACATCAGATGCGGTCCGTTGCCGGATTTGCGCGCATAGAGATTTTCGATGTCGGGCGTGCCGTCTTCGCTGAAGACGGGGCGTTCGATCGAAAAGCCCATTGGTTTCAGCATTGCTTCCAGCGCCGTCAGCGCGCCGCCTTCGGCGGGCGTAACAGATGGGCAGCGGATGAGGGCGGCGAGATTATCGGCGGGATTGACTGGTAGGCTCATGATGTCGGCTTCTTCACTCAAGAATCGTCTGGAGAGTGAGACTAGATCGGGATGCGTCCGGATGGAACCACAAACCGTTGGCCGTAACCATGTCTGAAAATTCACTCTTCACGCGCTTTTCCAACTTGGTTGCAATTTGAGAACGAAATTTTCTTGACCGGAGGGCCTCTGTCATCGTTAGTTAAAAAAGAGTTGATAACGAGACCCGGGAAACGGGCCGGTCAGCGGGAACGTTTTTTAATAATGGGAAACTGTGCATGCGTTTAACCACCACAACTGTAGCAGGCATGATGGCGCTCTTCGGAGCAACGATGGTACCAGCAAAGGCTGCACAGTGGAGTGAAGCGGGCGGAGTGACAAGCATCCCTTACGGGCACAAGGACTATTGCGGGCGCAATCCACGCGATTGCCGTGGCCATAGCGTGTTGCCGCCGATGCAGCTTACTCCACAGCGTATGAAGCTCCTGCAGAGCGTCAGCAGCTCCGTCAATCACCGTATCAAGCCGGTTTCCGATATGGATAATTACGGCAAGCGCGATTACTGGACCATTCCGGTCAATGGCAAGGGTGATTGCGAGGATTACGTTCTGATGAAGCGTGCGCAGTTGATGGCGCGCGGCATGAGCCCGTCGCAGCTGCTCATCACCATGGTGCAGGGCAGCGAGGCGCATATTGTGCTTACCGCCCGTACCGATCATGGCGATTATATTCTCGACAATATGCGTGACGAGGTTCTGCCCGTCGAGAAGACGTCCTACCGCTATATCAAGATGCAGTCGCCTGCCAATTCCGGCCAGTGGGTTTCCATTGCCGGGCGTTCGGTTGCCGTCGCGAATAACTGATAGCGAACTGTAAGTTCGGGTCCGAGACTGTTTATGAAAGGCCGCATCTTGGATGCGGCTTTTTTGTTGCGCTGGCTCTGTCGCAACGGAATGTATGCCTGATTGGTCAGGTCGCTATCGTCGTATGCGAAACTGTCGATAGCCCCCTAATTGTTCACTTTTATTATACAATATAGTCGAACAGACTGTTTACTGGTTATGAACAGATTAAAGGCTGTAATGTGGACGTGATCATCTTATCATAGATAACAATGTTGATTTTAATTATTTTTTTCAAATCAATCGCAACGTCTTGATCAACGAACGCGCACGAAGCTGTGATGAACTCCACATTTTCGTGAATGGAACTTTCGGCCACTGTCACCCATTTAGGATGTATCGGAACGACGAATTCATACGCCGCTCCATTTTACTAGGAGATCGAAAATGAAAAAGCTCGCTCTTGCCGCCCTTGCTGTCGCTCTCAGCGCCGGTGCTGCCTATGCCGAAAATCCTTATGTTGGTATGCCTGAATCTCAGGTTGCCCAGGAGAAGGCATTCCAGCAGCCGAATTCCGGCCCACTCTTCAGCACGAAGGGCAATGTCGATTACACCGCAACGGCAACCATTCGCCATTCGGCCCCGGTTTATCAGGATGGTTCGGCCCATCGCTTCGGTGATGCTTCGCCTTCCAGCTATGAGAACTAATGGTCTGACCGAATAGAATCTCCCCGGAGGATGGCTGCGAAGCCTCCCCGGACACATGCCCGGACCAGAGGCTTCGTGCCATCCGAAGGGAGCGATCGATCCAGGGATTGATCGCAACAAGTAGTCCAAAATGAAGAAGGCGAAGCACAAGCTTCGCCTTCTTCATTTGGCACGAGGGATTATAAGAAGCTTCTCATTGTTCATATTTGAAATACAATGTTCGATGTGCACTGTCTGGGGGTATTGGAGCCGCATCACACGGGTGTGATCGCATAAATTTTCTCTAACTAATTAAAATAACTAAATAATATTTTCAACGCAGAATTTTTCTAAGAAGTTATAGGTATATATCCGTGGTCAATATCGCATTTTCGTGACTGGAATTTCTTCTAATTGTATCTCATTTGAGCGACAGCGGAGTGATTGCGGGAAGCGCTGCGCTCTTTTGAACTGTCCCTAACGGCCTGGTGAAAGGCTGAGGCTGAATGCCGATAAAGGGACATATTGTTAGGAGTACGAACATGAAGAAATTAGCTCTTGCTGCCGTCACCGTCGCTGTCGCTTTCAGTGCGGGTGCTGCTCATGCAGAAAATCCTTATGTGGGAATGCCCGAAGATCAGGTTGCTCAGGAAAAGGCTTTCAGAATGACTGGTTCGGGCCCGTTCTTGGGGGCCCGACAGAATATCGATTACACTGCGCCCGCAACCATCCGTCGTGAATCGTCGGCTCAAAGGGACGGTTCGGCCAATCGGTTCGGAGACGCTTCTCCGTCCAGCCATAGAAAATAGTGCGTTCCATTGGATGATGGTCCTGAAGCGTTGCGGCCAGACTACCAAAAGGCCGCCGCTTCAGGATGAAGCTCTTGGGCGAAGTCCTGGACTGAAGGCATTGCGCCATCCGAAGGGCAGTCCATCGTGAAGCACGAATGCCTCAAATGAAAAAGGCGAAGCTTAAGCTTCGCCTTTTCTTTGTCTGTCAGCTCTGCAACGCGTCAGTCGCGTAGCAATTCGTTGATCGAGGTCTTCGAGCGGGTCTTTTCATCCACGCGCTTGACGATCACGGCGCAATAGAGACTCGGGCCCCAGTTTTCGCCAGGTACATTCTTGCCGGGCATGGTGCCTGCGACGACCACCGAGTAAGGCGGAACTTCGCCATAGAAGACTTCGCCGGTTGCGCGGTCGACAATCTTGGTCGACTTGCCGATGAAGACACCCATGCCGAGCACCGAACCTTCACGCACGATGCAGCCTTCGACGACTTCCGAACGCGCACCAATGAAGCAATTGTCTTCGATGATGGTCGGTCCGGCCTGCATTGGTTCCAGAACGCCGCCAATGCCGACGCCGCCGGAAAGATGCACATGCTTGCCGATCTGTGCGCAAGAGCCGACGGTCGCCCAGGTGTCGACCATGGTGCCTTCATCGACATAAGCGCCGAGATTGACGAAAGACGGCATCAGGATGGCGTTCGGCGCGATATAGGCCGAATGACGCACGATGCAGTTCGGTACGGCGCGGAAGCCGGCCTTTTCGAATTCATTGGCAGTCCAGCCATCGAACTTGGACGGCACCTTGTCCCACCATGAGGACTGGCCGGGGCCGCCCTTGATGACTTCCATCGGGTTGAGACGGAAGGAGAGCAGCACGGCTTTCTTCAGCCATTGGTTGACTTGCCAGTTGCCGTCCGCCTGTTTTTCTGCGACACGGGCCTCGCCGCGATCGAGCAGGATAAGCGACTGTTCAACGGCATCGCGGATTTCGCCGCGGGTTGCCGTGTTGACACCGTCGCGCTCGTCAAAAGCCTTGTCGATGGTCTTTTCAAGGGAGGCGAGGTCTGGCTTGGTCATGGGGTGCAGTCTCCGTGAATGGGCGGCTGATGGCAGGCCGGGCGCTTGGTCCGGCCGATTGTCATGAAAGTGATTAAGCGAAGGCGCCATATGGGTCAATCATGATCGGGGTGCAATTGCGCTCTCTTGATCTCCATTCTCGAACAATGTCTGTCATGTTTGAGACAGATTAAGCATTTAGCGCCAGAATGGATTTGGTAACAGGTTGTAAGGAGCAGGTGAGAAGCATGAACCCGATGGAGAAGTCCGGCTGGACGCCGTTCCCGAATTCCGAAGAAGCCATCAAGCAGGCAAAAACCGTACCGCAGACACCCCAGACGGAAGCGCCTGCCTATCGACTCGCCTTTACGGATGACGATTTTCTGACGCGTCGCGACCTGCGCCCTGTGCGCCTGCAACTCGAACTTCTCAAGCCCGAGCTGATCCTTGCTGACCGCGGCATCAAATCGACGGTGGTGATGTTTGGCGGCGCGCGCATTCCTGAGCCGGGCGGCGAGGCGTGGGCGGCCAAGAACGAAGTGCAGAAGAAGAATCTCGAAGCCAATTCGCATTATTACGAAGAAGCGCGCAAATTCGCCCGCCTGTGCTCGGAATATTCCGCCACGACCTATTATCGCGAATTCATCGTGGTGACGGGCGGCGGTCCGGGCGTGATGGAAGCGGGCAATCGCGGTGCGGCTGATGTCGGTGCGCCGACCATCGGCCTCAATATCGTGCTGCCGCATGAGCAGGCGCCGAACCCTTATGTGACGCCGGAGCTCTGCTTCAACTTCCATTATTTCGCGATCCGCAAAATGCACTTCCTGATGCGCGCCAAGGCGATCTGCGTGTTTCCGGGCGGCTTCGGCACGATGGACGAGTTGTTTGAAGCGATGACGCTGATCCAGACCAACCGTATGGAGCGCATGCCGCTGATCCTGTTCGGCAAGGAGTTCTGGACCAAGGCGATCAATATCGAATTTCTGGCCGAGCAGGGCACGATTTCGCCTGCGGACATCGAGCTTCTGAACTTCGTCGAAACAGCGGACGAAGCCTGGGATCAGATCAAGGATTTTTACAAGCTGTAGGCTGCCAAGCAGGGGGGCATCCGGGCGAGTTCCGATTCTGTCGGATGGGCCAAACGCCGGTGCACGTTTGTTCGGGAACAGTCTCGAAATTTGCAATAGACACACGATTGAGTGCGCTCGACTTGTGTTCAGGTCGGGCGTTTCTCTTTAATATATTTCCTAGAACTGCACCCTTTCAACAGGTGAATGTCGATGACCTCTCCTTATTAACAGTATATTTAATTAGAAATTTAGAATGGAATAATCTGAAAATGAATTTGGGATTCATCTGTATTGCTCGATTCCAATTTCAAACTACTCTCCGATTTGAGTTCTTCTATAAAAAGACGGGTAATATAAAGATCAATTGAATATTAAGATGCGCGATGTTGGTGTCGCGGCCCCGATGGCGGTTCATTGCGTGTGCTTGGCTGCTGCAGCCTTCGTCTCGATGGTGCGCGGGCGAGTCGGTCTCTGTGTTTCTTTGACTTAATTATTTTCATCTTTCCGGAAATTTCTCGGTTGCTTCTACATTTGCGCTCTGGTTGCGCCAATGTGGTGGGGAGGGCTCCTCCCGCCTCTTGGGCTCTCCTTATGCCTCTTTTGCAGTGCGTGGGGCGAAATACTGCAAAGCTTATTTTAAAGGGTTTCTATGAACACGGTTTTGAGAAGAGCAGCTGCATTATTGCTTGGTACGTCCGCGCTGGTGGGATGTGTAAATATGGCGATGGCGGATGACTGGACGTTAGGGCAGTCGGACCTTCCTCCTGATCTCACCAATTACTGGGGGAGTGGTGCAGCTGCGATTTCAGCCGATGGCAAGGTGATTGTAGGGACGGCGTTTTTGGATCTCGAAACCGGCCATGCGACATCATGGGTGGGTGGTGTAGCGACCGATCTCGATTCTGATGATCCTTTTCAGCAGAGTAGCGCCGTAGCTGTTTCCGCGAACGGCAAGGTGATCCTTGGTTGGATAGGCGACCAACGGAACTCAGCTCAAGTGTGGTTGAACGGTTCGTCACACGCGGTTCCTCTCGTGGGTGTTTATTCGGCTGATGACTTCTTGTTCAACGCCAAAGCAACAGCGGTTTCCGGTGACGGGAGTGTGATCGTTGGTAACTCTCAGGACGAGGACGGCAATTATCACGCGGCAAAATGGGTGAACGTGTCAGACGATCCGGACGTTTTCAACTACGCGACGGATCTAGGCACGCTCGGCGGAAACAGCAGTGATGCACTAGCAATTTCGAGGAACGGCAACGTCATCGTTGGCTGGGCGCAGGGTAGTACAGGAAAACAGTTCGCGGCGTCATGGAGGGACGAAGCAACGACTCCGACACAACTCGACGCACCTACTGACGCGGTCAGTAGCCAGGCAATCGCAGTCTCCAACGACGGTGCGGTGATCATCGGGAATGCGGATTACGGTTCCAGCAAAGGGCGCGGACTTTCATGGGCGAATGGTGCGAGCACGCCCACAGTTCTTAACCCGTATGGTGACGGACACTCCAGCAGTGCAGTTGCGGTTTCTGGCGACGGCAAGGTGATTATTGGGGGGTCAGAGATTGTTGAGGCTTCGGATAGAACTTCTGCAACCTACCACGCGGTGTCATGGGTGAACGGATCTCCTGATGCGACAGATCTCGGCACCCTTGGTGGGGGCACGAGTATTGCAAAGGCAGTTTCCAACAATGGCGTGGTCATCGTTGGAGGGGCGGATTATACCGACGGCAATCAGCACGCGGCGGCATGGGTGAACGGATCAACGCATGCGATGGATCTCGGCACGCTTGGCGGGGTCAGCAGTACTGCAAATGCAGTGTCCGACGATGGCACGGTAATTGTAGGATCTGCGCAGATGACTGACGACAGCTTTGATCATGTGGCTCTTTGGAAGCTCGTCCCGCCCCCCGCCCTAGATCCGGATCCCAAGCCGACACCGCCAAACCCAACTCCGACCACCGTGGGTATCGATGTCACCAACACGGTGCAAACGGTGGCGGCGCTTGCTCACGACACGTTCTCTGTCATGGAATCGCAGCGCGCGACGCTCGGTCGTCTGCAAACGTCCTGCGATGTCTGGAAGGCGGGCGAGAGCTGCTATTCGATCTCGACAGATATCGGCAAGGCGGGCAATTCCAAGGATATGCTCGGCTGGATGACGCTCGGTCATGCCTTTACCGATAATTTCTCGGCAGGCGTTTCCATTGCGCATTCTCTGTGGCGCGATCTTCCGGGTGATTTCGATCACGACGATAACAACATCGGCGGTGGTCTTTATGCGCGCTGGAGAGACCAGACGGCCAATGGCAGCTGGTATGTGCAGGGTTCTGCTGCGGTCAATCGCTACGACGTCAAGCGGACGCGACGGGTTCTGGGCTATACTGAGCCGGGTACGGGCGACAGCACCATCAATGGCTGGGGCGTGCAGCTGGAAGCAGGTCAATCCTTCGATCTCGCCAATCATGCAACCGTAGGCTATTACGGCGGGCTTCGCTACGACGATCTGAAGATGGATGGTTATACGGAAACCAATGCCTATTTCCCGTTCACCCATTCGGATGTGAAGTCGCAACGCTCGACCGCCTATCTCGGTGCCAATTACGGCATGGCGCTGACCGACAAGGTGCGCTGGTCTGTTAATGCGGAGATTGAGCAGGATCTTTCGCACAAAGATCCGAGTGTGATCGCCAGTGCCGATTACATTGGTTCTTACAAGTTCGATTCCGATGCGGCGCATACACGCGGCAGGCTGTCGACCACAGTGTCCTATGCATTCAGTGATGCTGTCAGTGTCGGTGTCACGCCTTATGTCAACCGTACGGTCAACAAGGATACGGCGTTCGGGGCCATCATCGGTCTTTCCGGTAAGTTCTAGGGCTTGCCACGATAGGCGCAGGGTTCCGCATGAATGGAAAAGCTAGCGCCGTTGATCTTTAGCTCAGGCGTTCCGTTCGGTGGAAGCTGATCGAATAAGAATAGGCAGGCGGGCGCGGGAGACCTCTCCCGCCTGCGTCATTTAAGGAACTCTCCAAACTGATTGAGCGGAGTGAAGAGGAGAGGCTTGAAAGCTCAGATGCTAGGCCCGCAGCTTCGGTTCATCTGAATTATAATGCCTTTTGAAACTCATTGTGTTTATATGTAAGTATTATTTAAAAGTAATTATAAATACACACAATGTGTTCTAATATGAAACAATAGATGTTGTCGTAGTTAAAATTAAATATATGATAAAACCACATGTTTGTGTGAGGGTATCATGTATTATATATTCTTAAATAACGTATATATTCCCGCATTCTCTCATATTATTAATTAAGAGGTCGCTATGAAAGCGATTCTCAAAAGTATTCCCGTGCTTCTGCTCGGGATGGCGTCTGCTTTGTGTCCTGCCTATGCAGCGGATGTGACGCAGTCCGGTCCGCCGCTGGATTTCGGAGCGCTTGCCGGCGACGCCACTGCGACGGCGGTGTCGGCTGATGGGTCCGTCATAGCGGGCAGGGCCTATATGGCTGGCGGCGGATTATCGGCGGTTTCCTGGTCTCGGGGAAGCGCGACACCAACAGTTCTGTCGGTGTCGGGCGGCGGTAGTTCCGGCGTCAATGCCGTCTCGGCGGACGGCACATTCATTGTCGGTCAGGCGACCTTTGGCAATGAGCAACACGCTGTTTCATGGGCAGGGGGCGCGACGCTGGCAACCGATCTCGGAACACTGGGCGGTAATTTTTCCGATGCCGTTGCCTTATCTGCCGATGGCAGTGTCATTGTCGGGAATTCCACCACATCGGGCGGCAAGAACCGTGCGGTCAGGTGGATGGATGGTGCAACATCGCCCATCGATCTCGGCACGCTAAACGGCAGTACTTCTTATGCCAAGGCGGTTTCCGCTGATGGCAGTGTGATTGTCGGTTACGCAGACTCTTCGTCTACCGCTGCTCACGCGGTTTCCTGGACAAACGGTGCACTGACGCCAGCGGACCTCGGCACGCTTGGCGGCTCAAATTCCGCAGCTAATGTCGTATCTGCCAATGGGCGCGTCATTGCCGGGCAGTCGGAAACGAGCGGTGGCGAAATCCATGCCGCATCGTGGACCGATGGCGCAACATCGCCGGTCGATCTTGGCACGCTCGGCGGGTTCTATTCCGATGTGTTCACGCTGTCGGCGGACGGCTCCGTTCTGGCAGGCATATCTTATACTGAGCTTGGCGAAACTCACGCCGTATCGTGGAAGTCAGGCGCGACGACGCCAACCGATCTCGGCACACTTGGCGGCTATTATTCTGACGTCGCCTCCATTTCAGCCGATGGTTCGATCATTGCCGGCTCGTCGTCGGGAACGGACGGCAATCTGCATGCTGTCTATTGGGCGAATGGCGCGACCGTGCCAACCGATCTGGGCACACTCGGAGGTGTGTCTTCAACAGCCAATGCCATGTCGGCAGATGGGACAGTTGTGGTTGGAACATCGACGCTGGCATCCGGTGCTTCGCATGCAACCATCTGGAAGCTCTTGATTTCGTCTCCGCCGGTCACAGGTACGCCAACGCCGAAACCCGATCCGGGGGAGACGGAAACGCCACCTGTTACCGGAACGCCTGCACCGGGAACTGGCTCGGGCGGTACAGAACCGCAGACACCGGGGGCGGGGGCTGGTTCTGGCGCTCAACCGGGATCGTCTTCGGGTGGGGAAACTTCGGAACCGCCTGCAGCGGGCAACGGTTCGACGCCACCGGTTACCGGAACGTCCACAACGGGCCCCGGCGCAGGCGGAACCGGGCAGCAGACATCTGGTACGCAATCGTCTGGATCGTCGCAAGCTGGCACAGGATCAACCCAACCCACGCAATCGGTTGGCATTGATGTGACCAATACTGCGAAAACGGTTGCGGCTCTGGCCGGGGACACATTCTCCGTCATGGAGTCGCAGCGTGGAACATTGGGGCGCTTGCAGCGCTCGTGCGATGTCGCGAAGGCGGGCGAAAGTTGCTACTCGCTTTCAGCCGATGTCGGGCGCGCGGGCGGGACGACCGATGCGCTTGGCTGGATTTCCATGGCGCATGCCTTCACCGATAACTTTCTGGCGGGGATCACCGTTGCGCATTCTTTCTGGCGCGACATGCCGGACAGTTTCGACCGGGATAATGACAATATCGGCGGCGGCTTCTATGCCCGTTGGCGCGCGCCGACGGCAACGGGTCACTGGTATCTGCAAGGCTCGGTCGCCGCCAATCGCTACGATATAGAGCGGACGCGGCAGGTTCTCGATTACACGGAAGCAGGCACAGGCGAGAGCGCGGTAAAAGGCTGGGGCGCGTCTCTGGAGGCTGGGCTATCGCACGATCTCTCCGACAATACTGCCATCGGCTATTATGCGGGGCTGCGCTACAGCAATCTGAAAATGGATGGTTACACGGAAACCAATGCTTATTTCCCGTTCAGCTATTCGGATGTGAAGTCGCGGCGTCTGGGCGTTTATCTCGGGGCGAATTATGCCATGCCGTTGAGCGACCGGGTGCGCTGGTTGATCAATGCGGAGATCGAGCAAGACATATTGCATGATGATCCAAGCGTGACGGCGAGCGCCGAATATATCGGTGCGCTCAGCTTCGATGCCGATGCTGCGCATACACGCGGCAGCCTGTCGACCACTTTGTCCTACGCATTTAGTGAGGTGTTGAGTGTTGGCATCACGCCTTATCTCGCTCGAACGGCGAACCGGGATATGGCCTATGGTGCGAGCATCGACGTCACGGGCAAGTTTTGACCGAGCGTTGGAGGCTTATGTTTTTGCCTTTTCAGGAGTAAGCGATTGGGCGTCTTCCTCGCCCTGATAGGGGCGAGGCCGATGAACCAGCGTGACCAGCACGACGGAAATGATCATCAGAAGATACCATGAGCCGAGCTTGCCGAGCGAAACCGGCACCCAGCCATTATGCTGGTTGGGATAAAGCCAGGCTTTCGACCAAGTACCGATATTTTCTGCAAACCAGATGAAGAGCGAGGTCAGCAGGAAGGCGACGAGCAGGGGCATTTTGTGCCGAAAACGGAACACGCGATAATGCATGCTGGTGCGCCAGAACAAGGCGAATGTCAGCGCAAAGAGCGGCCAGCGAATGTCCCAGATGAAATGATGGGCGAAGAAATTGACGTAGATCGCAGCCGCCAGCACAAGCGTTGTCCAGAGCGGCGGATAATGGTTCAGCCGGATATCGAAGATCCGGTTGATGCGCGCCATATAGGAGCCGACCGCCGCATACATGAAACCTGAAAACAGCGGTACGCCGCCAATACGGAAGAAGTTCTCTTCAGGATAGACCCACGAACCGGCATGGGTCTTGAACACTTCCATGGCCGTGCCGACGACATGGAAAATGAGAATGACCTTGGCTTCCTCCCATGCCTCCAGCTTGAAGACCAGCATGGCAAGCTGGATAGCCAGAGCGGAAAGGAACAGGAAATCGTAGCGCGTGACGTAACGGGCGATACCTCCAACGCCGCTTTCCGGCCAAAGCCAGCCGGTGAGGATGATGAGACCCAGCATGGCGCCGCCAAACAGGCAGGCCCAAGCCTGTTTCAGGCCGAAGACCAGAAATTCAATCAGCCCGTCGCTCAGGCGGCTGCGCGGCAGCCGGTCGAGAATACGATGGGCCGCCGCATCAATCGATTGTTCGAGGCCGGTGAAATGCCTATCTGCCTGCAATGATCTGTTCCAGAAACTGGGTCAGATTATCCGTCACATAGTCCACCTGATCGGTAAATTCCGGATCGCTTTCCCAGATTTCCGAGAAGGTCGGCTCGAAATTATTCGGCACCACCAGGACGGTTTTCATGCCGAGCGCCTTGGGTACCACGAGGTTGCGCGCCAGATCCTCAAACATCACCGCCTTGCTGGCGTCGACGCCAAAAGCGCCGAGAAAACGGTCATAGGTGACGCGTTCCGGCTTTGGCATCAGCCCCGCAGCCACGATGTCGAAAATGTCGTCGAAATTATCCAGAATACCGAGTTGGCGCGCCGCACGTTCGGCATGGCCGCGATCGCCATTGGTGAAAATGAAGCGGCGACCCGGCAGCGATTTGATCGCTTCGCCGAGAGCCGGATCGGGCTTCAGCCAGCTATAGTCAATATCGTGCACCTTTTGCAGAAAGTCGTCCGGATCGATCTGGTGGCATTCCATCAGGCCTTTCAGCGTGGTGCCATAGTCGAGATAGAACTGCTTCTGGATGCGGCGCGCTTCCTCGCGCGGCAATTGCAGCAGGTTTTCAACGTAGCTCGTCATCTTCACGTCGATCTGCGAAAACAGATTGGCGGCGTGGGGATAGAGTGTGTTGTCGAGGTCAAACACCCAGTCAGTGACGTGTGCAAAAGCTGGAGTGAAGGCCGAAGGATCAGAACTGTTGGTCATGGGTCTTTATGGCACGATCAGCGTGCCGGCACCATGTTCGGTGAAAAGTTCCAGCAAAACGGAATGCGGTGTCTTGCCATTGAGAATGACAACGCCTTCCACGCCACGGCGGATTGCCTCGATGCAGGTCTCGACCTTGGGGATCATGCCGCCAGAAATCGTGCCGTCCTTGATGAGCGCCTGCGCATCGGCAACGGAGAGTTCCTTGATCAGCTTCTTGTCCTTGTCCAGCACGCCCGGAACATCGGTCAGGAACAGAAGGCGGGTTGCGGCAAGCGCGCCTGCGATGGCGCCCGCAAAGGTGTCGGCATTGATGTTGTAGGTGTGGCCGTCACGGCCCGGAGCGACCGGTGCGATGACCGGGATCATCTCGGAACGCGCCAGAAGATCGAGCAGGGTGCGGTCCACTTCCGCCGGTTCGCCGACGAAACCGAGATCGAGCACTTTCTCGATGTTGGAATCGGGGTCGATGACGGTTTTGTGCGCTTTCTGCGCGAAGACCATGTTGCCGTCCTTGCCGCACAGGCCGATGGCCCATTCGCCTTCGGCATTGATGAGGGCGACGATTTCCTTGTTGATGGAACCGGCCAGAACCATTTCCACCACTTCAACGGTCTTTTCGTCGGTGACGCGCAATCCGCCTTCAAAACGGGATTCGATGCCCAGCTTGGTCAGCATGGCCTGGATCTGCGGTCCGCCGCCGTGTACGACAATCGGGTTGATGCCGGACTGCTTCAAAAGCGCGATATCACGGGCAAAAGCCTTGCCAAGCTCCGGATTGCCCATGGCGTGGCCGCCATATTTCACGACGACGTGCTTGTTCTCGTAGCGCTGCATATAGGGCAGGGCGGCGGAGAGGAGTTGCGCTTGCTTTTCGGAATTTTCAAGAGTCGTCATCGCGGGCTCCATGGCTGGCGACAGGGCAGAAGAGGCAGGCTTTTCTAGACCGGTTTTGATTGAAATGGAATCCGCGAAAACGGTCTCGCGACTTATTTTTCACGAATAGTTGGTTGAACACATGCTTCGCATGCTCACGCCATTGTTCTATGTAAATGTGGTTTTAAAGTTTCACTGTATGATGAAGAAAGTTGTTTCAATGCGTCGGTTCATTTTGACCGCTCTGGTTTCGCTCTTTGCCCTCAACGCCGCCCAAAGCACTGCTGCTGCGGCATCCACCACACAAACCGTGATCTTTGTCCGCCATGGCGAAAAGCCGGAAGCAGGACTGGGGCAGCTAAGCTGCCGCGGGTTGAACCGCTCGCTGAAACTGCCCGCGGTCATCGCAAAACAGTTCGGCAAACCGACGGCGGTTTTCGCGCCCAATCCGTCCGAGGAGAAGGACGACAAGGGCGAGACCTATGCCTATGTGCGTCCGCTGGCGACCGTCGAGCCAACCGCGATTGCGCTCGGCCTGCCGGTCGATACGCGTTTTGGTTTCGAAGATATCGACAAGCTGGAAGAAGCGCTGGACGCACCTGCCTATCGCAATGCGACCGTTCTGGTCGGCTGGGAGCACAAGCAGATCGTCAAGCTGGTGCGCGATATCGTCAAGGAGAACGGCGGCGACAAGCATAGCGTGCCCAAATGGTCAGGCGACGATTTCGACAGCATCTATGTGCTGCGCATCACCCGCGACGGGGAGAAGACCGATGTGCAGTTCGAGCGCCGCAATCAGGGGCTGAACGATCTGCCGGAAACCTGTCCTCTTTGAGAGCCTGTTCCAAAAGCCGCCCTGTGCGGCTGCAAATGGCAATTTGAGATTTGCATTCGCATAATCTGAACCGAAAAGTCTGCAACTTTTCGGGATTATGCGAGGCTTCCGGTGCTCACGTACCTTGAGTACGCTCCGCTCCGGTACTCGAAAATCACCATTTTCGCACACACAGGCCACTTTTTGAGTCAGGCTCTAAGGACAGGTCAGGCGAAAATCAGGATTCCTTGATCACCAGAGCAATAGCGGCGCGCAAATCGTCGAGGCCAAGGCCCTTTTCCGATGAGGTGGCGATAATGCCGGGGAAGCAGGCTGCGCGACGGAAGGTGAGCTTGTGCGTATCCGCCATCAGGCGCGGCACGCCTGCCGGTTTGATCTTGTCGATCTTGGTCAGCACGATCTGGTAGGACACGGCTGCCTTGTCGAGAAGGTCGAGCACTTCGGCGTCGTTCTTCTTGATGCCATGGCGGGCATCGATCAGCACATAGACGCGCTTCAGCGTGGTGCGTCCGCGCAGATAGTCGAAAACAAGCCGCGTCCACGCATCAACATGGGCCTTGGGTGCTTCGGCGAAGCCATAGCCGGGCATGTCCACGAGGGCCAACGGCGGCAGGTCGCCGTTTTCGCCGGAATAACCGTCCGGCACGAAATAGTTCAGTTCCTGCGTGCGGCCCGGCGTATTGGACGTGCGCGCAAGGCCCTTCTTGTTGACCAGAGCATTGATCAGCGATGACTTGCCGACATTGGAGCGTCCGGCAAAGGCGATTTCCACCGGGCCTTCCGGTGGCAGGAACTGCATCGACGGCACGCCGCGGATGAAGATCCACGACTTCTTGAAAAGCGCACGGCCTTGCTCAACCAGTGCTGCCTGCGCCGCGCGGGTTGCATCTGCCGCCGCCTGCGCCGCATTGATTGCCGCCTGCTTCTTATCCTGCTCGCTCAATGTTTTTATCCTGGTCGCTTTATTCTGTAGAACACACGCATCAATGGTATGGGCCGCATTGTCAACATGACGGCATGAAAAACCCCGCCTAAGCGGGGTTCTTTCAGTTCTATTTCTTCGCCTCGTTGGGCTTTCGCTTGAAGAGGCCCTTCAGATTATCGAAGAGCTCAATCTTGACGCCCTGACGTTTCATGATGATGCCCTGCTGGGTGATCGAGAGCAGGTTGTTCCATGCCCAGTAGATCACGAGACCAGCCGGGAACGAAGCCAGCATGAAGGTGAAGATGATTGGCATCCAGGTGAAGATCGCAGCCTGTGTCGGGTCCGGCGGGGTCGGGTTCATGCGCATCTGCAGGAACATCGTGATGCCCATCAGGAGCGGCCAGACGCCAATCATCAGGAAGTGCGGCACGGCGAAAGGCAGAAGACCGAACAGGTTGAAGAGCGAGGTTGGATCGGGCGCTGCAAGATCCTGAATCCAGCCAAAGAACGGCGCATGGCGCATTTCGATGGTGACGTAGAGAACCTTATAGAGCGCGAAGAACACCGGAATCTGCACCAGCACTGGCCAGCAGCCTGCGAGCGGATTGATCTTCTCTTCCTTATACAGCTGCATCATGGCCTGCTGCTGCTTCATCTTGTCGTCCGCGTATTTTTCGCGGATTTCCGTCATCTTCGGCTGAACCAGCTTCATGCGCGCCATCGACTTGTACGACTTGTTGGCGAGCGGGAAGAAAAGGCCCTTGAGCAGAACGGTAACAACCAGAATGGCGACGCCGAAATTACCGGAGAACTTGTAGATCCAGTCGATGAGGTAGAACATCGGCTTGGTGATGAAGTAGAACCAGCCCCAGTCGATCAGCAGTTCGAACTGCTTGATGCCGAGCTGCTTTTCATAAGCCTGAATCTGGGTGACGACCTTTGCACCGGCAAAGACGTGGTTCTTCAGCGTCTGCGACTGGCCAGCCTCAATGGTCATCGGCGCGCCGAGGAAATCGGTCTGGTAGCGCGGGCGATCATTGGTGAAGTGCGAGAAGCGGCCGGTGAACTTTTCGTCCTGTGGCGGTACGAGCGTTGCGGCCCAGTACTTGTCGGTGATGCCGAGCCAGCCGCCCATGACGTCCTTGAACGAAATGTCCTTGTCGTCTTCGACCTTGGAATACTTGATTTCCTGCAGGCCGTCCTGACCCATGACACCGATCAGGCCTTCATGCAGAACATAGGTGGCGCTGGCGTGTTCCGGCTGGTTGAAGCGGGTAACGCGGCCATAGGAGGCCAGCGAAATCGGCGCACCGGTATTGTTGGTGATCGTGTCGTCAACGGAGAACATATAGGCGTCGTCAACCGAGATGACGCGCTTGAAGGTGATGTTCTTCTCGTTGGTATAGGTCAGCGTGACCGGCGTGGTCTGGGTCAGCTTGTCGTTGCCTTCCACGGACCAGACGGTGTTCGGACCCGGAACCTGCCCGGTCGTGTCATTGCCGGTAAAGCCGAGTTCAACGAAATAGCCCTGCTTCAGCGCAGAAGGCGCGAGCAGTTCGATATTCGGAGAATTGTCGTCGACGGTCTCGTGGTAGTTCTTGAGGAAGAGGTCATCAAGACGCGCGCCGGTCAGATTGATCGAACCGCGTAGCGAAGGCGTATCGATCTGGACGCGCTGCGTCTGGGCGATTGCTGCTTCGCGGGTCAGTGCGCCGCCAGCGGCTGCCACATCACCATGGCCGGGAATTGTGCCTGAGGCGGCTGGCGTCTGCGGCGTATCGCCTGCACCATTGCCTGCCTGGCTCGTTTGGGCTGCCTGTTGGGCCTGCCGCTGCTGCTCCTCAATGCGTGCCTGCTCCCGCTGGGCTTCCGTTTTCGGACCCAGATAAAACACTTGCCACAGCGTCAGTATGAGGATGGACAGGGCAATGGTGATGAAGAAATTGCGTTTATTTTCCATTGACGGGTCCTGATTCCGGTCTTTCCGTTCGGCGTTTCCCTTCGCTCTTCCGCTCAGCCCTGGCCGTGATGCGGCGGGTGAGTTCCTCGGTCAGTCGCGAAAAGGGCGCAGTGAGAGCTTGCTCGCGCGCTACGATCACATAGTCGGTCGAAGGCGCCATGTCACGTCCCGCGTGACAACGTACCGCTTCTCTCAGCCTGCGGCGGATGCGATTTCGTATCACGGCGTTGCCGTTCTTCTTGGTGACGGTGAAGCCGGCGCGGGGCTTGTCGCCAATTTTGGCCACTGCCGATTCCTCTTCCGTCCGCTCGCGAACTTCGAGAAGAAACAGCGGTCCACGCCGCTTTTCACCATTCCTCAAAGCCAAAAACTCCGCTCTCTTGCGAAGGCGGAGTATTTGTTTCGGCTTTTTCATATCTTTGTTCACCGCGCAGCTGCGCGGGAAAAGATTAAGCGGAAAGCCGCTTACGGCCGCGCGAACGGCGAGCGGCGAGAACCTTGCGGCCGCCGGTGGTAGCCATGCGTGCACGGAAACCGTGACGACGCTTGCGGACGATCTTGGATGGCTGATAAGTGCGCTTCATTTTTTTAATACCGCGGTGTGCGGCCCTTCTTAATTCTGTTTTTCAGTTGAGCATGATCTGGCCCGAAGCCGGTTTCCCGTTTCCGGGATCATGCTCGCATGAACAGGAGCTGGTTCTTTTCCCTTGCGGCGGACAGCGCAAACCATCCGTTAACTCGCGCGGG